>ERZ773197.335-NODE-335-length-38337-cov-62.877802_pt1 | contig 38337 bp, 24 predicted proteins | sample MGYA00580999_ERZ773197 | MGnify/ENA primary metagenome ERZ773197 (study PRJEB29015, sample SAMEA2738166) | human oral metagenome | biome: human oral; feature: human-associated habitat; material: saliva | place: China | collected 2185 ...
CCAGCGGCGGCGGCGTCATTGGCACCGGCCCGACCCCAGAGCGGCCCACTCAGGGAAGTTGCGGGCGCAGCCAGCGGCGGCGGCGTCGTCGAGAACGCGGGCCACCCACGCCGAGCCCAGCCACCGCCACCACAGAACGCGGCGCACCACAGAACGCATCACCACAGAACGCATCACCACTGCACCAAAACCAACAGATTCTTTCAAAAGTTTTCACTTTCGACCTTGCCAGTGACTAGACTTGACCCTGACCCAACCCTTCTCACAAGGAGATACGATGGCGTACTTCAAAAGGTGGCTGGCAGTGCCCGCAGTGGCGGCGCTGTCATTGTCACTGCTGCCAACGGCGGCATTGAGCGTAGCCAACGCTGAGTCGACACAGGGCCGCAATGTGGCTCTGGCAAGCGCAGGTACCACCGTTTCCGCTTCCGGTCAGGAAGTTGCCGGCCAGTGGGGGCCGGATAAGGTAAACGACGGCGTAATCAACGTTGGTGCCGCCAAAGCCGATCAGTCACGTTGGTCTTCAAACACTGCCGACGACGCTCAGGTCACTTTGACCTTCTCAAAACCCACCAAGATCCACCACGTCGCGATTCACTGGGAGGTGGCTTGCGCGGCCGCCTACCACCTAGAGGTATCCACCGACGGAACTACCTTCAAACGCGCCACTGATACCATTAGGCCCACGTGTGGCACCGCCGATGGCGCCGCGCGAGACGAGCAGAAACTCACCAAAGTCAGTGCCGACGCCGCCTATAAAGCTGTCCGTATGCAGGCTGAAGACCGTACTCCCTTTGGTGGAGTTAAATACGGTGTGTCCCTATGGGAGTTTGAAGTGTGGGATGGTCCTCAAGCAAACAGTGAACCCAGCCAGCCAGCCGCCAACACTGGCCTAGGCCTGGTGCCCCTACCGGCAGAGCTAAAAGACAACTCTGCCAGCCAGGACTCTTTTGAGCTCAGCCAAGACACTAAGCTTGTCGCCCCCGGTGACGCTAAGGACGCGGCTGAGCTATTTGCTGCCCAGGCCCGCCTATCCACCGGCTACCCGCTGCCGGTGGTTGACTCTGGCGAGGCCAGCGGCAACATTACTTTCAAAACCGGTGCGGTTGCCGGTCACAGCGGCACTGAAGCCTACGCCCTGACCTCCACCAAGAGCGGGGTAACTATCACAGCTAACGCCGCCCACGGTTTCTTTAACGCCACCCAGACGCTGCGTCAGCTACTGCCGGGCTTCATCAACTCCAAGTACCCGGTCTATGCGGCCTGGGAGGTGCCCGCCGTCGAGATTAAAGACTCCCCGCGCTACTCCTACCGCGCCATCATGCTTGACCCGGCCCGCTCTTTCCTGACGGTAGACGAAGTCAAGCACGTGCTTGACCAGATGGCCTCACTAAAGATGAGCTACCTGCACTTCCACCTGGCTGATGACCAGGGTTGGCGCATTGAGATCACCAATGAGGGCCGCGCTGAGGGCGACACCATTGACTACACCCGTCTAACCGGCGTTTCTGGCCGCACCGCCATGAACATGCACGACAAGGCTAAGTCCAATGAGGTGGGCCGCACCGGCTACTACACCCAGGCACAGTACAAGGAAATTGTGGCCTACGCCGCCGCCCGCCACATCACCCTGGTGCCCGAAATTGACCTGCCTGGTCACACCAACGCCGCCCTGCACGCAATCCCACAGCTGAACACGGCTGGCTCCTCCCACCAGGCCACCACCGCTGAGCCCACCGCCCCCGCTAACGGCACCGGCGCGGTTGGCTACTCCTACCTGGACCCCAACTCTGAAGTGTCCTTTACCTTCGTAAAGCACGTATTGGGCCAGTTGGCGGCCATCACCCCCGGCGCCTACCTGCACGTGGGTGGCGACGAGCCGCACTCGATGACCTCGCGTTACGGCACTGCGGTTTACAACAAGTTCCTTAACCGGGTTGGCACTATTGTGCGTGACCTGGGCAAGCACCCCATTGGTTGGAATGAGTACGCCGGCACTGACCTGAAATCGGGCGACGCCGTGCAGTACTGGGTGGGTAACTCCGCCTCCACTAAGGACGCGGCCCTGAACAAGGGCGCCAAGATCGTGATGAGTCGCGGCGCTTCGTCCTACATTGACCAGAAGTACAACCCCAAGACCCCTATCGGTTTGAACTGGGCTTGCGCCGGGGTTTGTGACGCCCCGCAGTACTACAACTGGGACCCCAAGACGGTTATCTCCGGCTTGAGTGACGAGCACATTTTGGGCCCTGAAGCGCCGCTTTGGTCTGAAACCGTGCGTGGCAGCACTGAGGTGGACCTGCTGGCTTGGCCGCGCGGCGCCTCCCACGCCGAGATTGGCTGGACCCCGCAGGCTAAGCGCAACGTCACCGACTTCACCCAGCGTCTAGGTATGGTGGGCACCCACTGGAATGTGGCTGGCCAGAACTTCTATGACACCTCGCTGGTTAGGTGGAATTGGGAGCTGGCCGGTAACCCTGGCACTAGCGCCCCCACTAACACTTCCGTCACCTTCCCGCTGGGTTACCTCTCGGCCCCCGGCACGAAGGTTGCGGGTAACGCCATTAGTCCCGACAGCACCAATGACGACGACGGCGTATCTAACTCGGCCCTGCCCGCTGGCACCACCATCAGCGTGGACTGGGGTGACGGTTCGAGCGAAACCACGGCCGCCGTCGTCGCTGACACCCCGCGCGACGCCTACCACTCAGCGGGGGTTTACCGCCTGCTAGGTGAGCACAAGTACGCCACTGCCGGCGACTATGTGGCCACGCTAAAAATCGGTGGCGAAGAGGTTAACTACGCTGCTATTCACGTTGCCGACGACGCCGCAGCCCCGCAGCTGCCCGCCGCCTGGGACGCTTCGGTTAGCCCCAAGGTAACTATTGAGAAGACCACGCTAACCGTGGGCGAGCGCATCCACATTGAGGCTTCGGGCTTCCAGCCTGGCCAGCTTATCGCCATCAAGATTGGTGACGCTTTTGTGGGTAACATTCGCGCTGGCGAGGACGGCACCCGCGTGCAGGATCTGCTAATTGACGGCTCCATGACCAACGGTGAGCACGACATGACCTTCACCCAGGGCAAGCGGGTAGTGACCATTAAGGTCACCATCTCGGGCGGCACTGTGCCGCTGCCGCACCGCGTCGCCACGGGCAAGGTGAAGCCCGTCTGGGTTGACTCCCAGGAGGAAAGCGGCGAAACCCCGCCTAACGGCCCGGTTACGGCTGCTTTCGACGGCGACCCCAACACCTTCTGGCACACCCGCTGGAGCGCTGGTAACGATGGCTTCCCCCACGGCGTGATCATGAAGATTGAGGCCCCTGCCGGCCAGACCTGTAAGTTTGCTGGCTTGGAGTACACCGGCCGTAAGGGCAACGCTAACTCGCGTGCCAAGGACTACCGCCTGTATGTCTCGCCCACCGGCAACAAGGATGACTGGACGCTGGTTGGCCAGGGTACTTTCAAGTCTTCTGACGCACCCCAGACTGTGCTGCCTACGGCGGCCAGTGTTCCTAACGGTTGCTTCGTCTACTTTGAGCAGTTAAGCAGCCAAAACGGCGACAACTATGGTGGCGCGGCTGAGATTGCGTTGGGGGCTACCTTCGCGGCTGAGTCTGCTTCGCCCAGCCCAGCCCCGACGGCGACGGCTACTTCAGCTCCGACGGCCTCCCCGGCCCCTACGGCGTCACCCACGGCCCAGCCCACCGCTGAGCCCAGCCCGGCCCCGACCAGCCAGCCGACCACTGAGCCGACCGCTGAGCCCACGGCCGAGCCAACCCAGGCTCCGACCAGCGAACCTACGGCTGAACCGACTCAGGCTCCAACCAACCAGCCGACCACTGAGCCGACCGCTGAGCCCACTGGCGAACCTACGGCTTCTCCGGCTCCCACTGCCCAGCCCACCAACCCGGCAGTTGAACCCACCGCTCAGCCCACCTCGGCCCCTGCCCCCACCAGCGCGATGCCCACCGCGCCTGGCAGCGGTAAGCCCAGTGCGCTGCCTAGCGCTAAGCCCACGGTGCCCGGCCAGCCTCAGCTGCAGCCCACCGCCCCGGTTGCCAATGCCACCACTCCGGTGGTTGGTAACCGCACCACCGCCTCGCCGCGCGGCGGCCTAGCCCACACGGGCGCGGCCACTGGCGCCTTTGCGTTGGCAGCTATCGCGATGAGCGCTGGGGGCCTAGCCCTGCGTCGTCGTCGTCAGGACTGATAGCGCCCCCATATACAGGGCTAAATACAGCTATCAACCGAGGTCAGTTCGGTTCATCCTCAACTAACCACAAACTGACCTAAGGGGTGGCAGCGGATATTAACCGCAATGTCCGCTGCCACCCCTTAAACAAACCCTCCCCTCTTAAACAAACCCTCCCCCTTTAAACAAACCCTCCCCGGCTGCGGCCGGATCTTCGCATAGGAGCGATAATGCCCAGAAAACTGGCCAAACGTGCGGCTACGTTAGCCGCCGTCGTTGGCATGGCCCTGGCAGGAGGCGCACTACCAATCTCGGTAGCCCAAGCCGCGAGCGCGGCTCCGCCCGCCAAATACGCCACCGCTGACATCACCTTCCCCGGCAACGACGGCAAACCCCACAAAGTCACTTTCGACAAAAACTCCTTCATGGTTGATGGACAGCGTCTAAACGTGTGGTCTGGCGAGATCCACTACTGGCGCGCCCCGGATGTGAACTCTTGGCGCGATCTATTCCAAAAGATGCGCGCTAACGGTTACAACGCCGTATCCCTGTACTTCTTCTGGGGTCTACACCAATCTAAAGAAGGCGGCCCCTTCGACTTCTCCAAAGGCACCATTAAAGACCTTGACCTGCTGCTAACCATGGCTCAGGAAGAGGGCCTGTATGTCATCGCCCGCCCCGGCCCCTACGTTAACGCCGAAATTTCTATGGGTGGTTTGCCGGCCTGGATGACTAACTATTCGGGTGGACTGCGCACTACCGACCCCAAGGTGCTGGCAGCCTCCAAAGCCTGGCTGCACGCCTTTAACCAGATTGCCTCCAAGCACCTGGTCACTAAGGGCGGCGGCTCAGTGCTGCTCTACCAGGTGGAAAACGAGCTGCTCAGCGACAACGCCGCGCGCGGCGCTTTCCTTAAGAGCCTGGTATCTCAGGTTAAATCTGACGGCATTGATGTGCCCCTATTCCACAATGACTATGGGCTAGGTGGACGATTTAAAAACACTAGCCTTTACGGCACTGACTTTTATGCCTACGACAAGTACCCGGTAGGTTTTAACTGCTCAGCTGGACGTAACCGGATTGATGACTCTGAGGCCACTTTCCGCAGCTACGCCCCCAACTCGCCGCATTTCATCACCGAATCTCAAGGCGGCGCCTTCACTCCTTGGGGGGCCAGCTACAACGCCTCAGACTGCTACACCTACACCGATGAGGGTTTCACCCGCCAATGGGGCGTACACAACATCGGTAACGGGGTAACCGCCTTCAACTACTACATGGCTTATGGCGGCACCAACTGGGGTTGGACTGGGGCGCCCGCCTCCGGCTTCACCTCCTACGACTACGGCGCCGGCATCACTGAGGACCGCACCTTGACCCCCAAGGCCAGTGTGCAAAAAGAAACCGGCTACTACACCAAGGCAGTACCCGAGTTAAGCGGCATGAACCCGGTGCAGGCCCCCAGCGCCGTCGTCGAATCTGGCTCCAACGTAAAGATTTACGCCCGCCAAGCCGAAGCCGGGCAGGGTTCAGTGACTGGCAACGGCGTGCGCACCTACGCCATGCGCCTAGCCAACTCCAACGACACCACTGAAACCACCTTCACCACGGCGCTAAGCCTAGGCAAGCCGCGCGGCGCCACCACCACGGGCTTTAGCCACGACGACCGCAGCAGCGCCATCACCTACACCGGCTCCTGGAGCCAGGTGGCTGACTCGTCGGCGGCCTCAGGCACGCTCACTCGCACCAAGACTGTGGGCGACACGGCCTCCTTCACCTTCACCGGCACCGGGGTGCGGCTAATTACCGCCACCGGCACCGATCACGGCTACTTCAAGGTTTCTATCGACGGCGGCGAGGCCCAGCTGGTCACGAGCGCCCACGTAGACACTGAGCAGAACAAGCCCACCCAGCTGGAGGCTTACCGCATTGAAAACCTCAGCCCCGGCCAGCACACCATTAAGGTAGAAAATGTTGGTTTCGACGGCGCCAATGTGGTTGATATTGACGCTTTCGACGTTCTAGGGTCGACGGCGGTCCAAGCCCCCATCTACAACGACTCTGACACTTCTTTCTTCACCTTCACCGGCTCTTGGCAATACGCCACTGGTAAGAACTGGACTCAGGGTGACCACTCCGGTGACGAAACCTTCTCTAAGACTGCCGGCGACTCCTACACCTTCACCTTCACCGGCGTAGGTTTTGACATCATCGCGCCCTTCTCCTCCAACCACGGCTCGGCCACGGTAACCGTTGACGGCCAGGAAGTGGGCCAGACCAAGGAGGATGTCACCTCTGAGGCCACTCCGCAACAAACCGTCTTTAGCTGGCGCGCCGAAAAGGGCGCCGAGGGCGGCTCACAGGGGGCCGAGGCTGGCGCGGGCACCGAGGGCGGCTCGCAGGGGGCTGAGGCTGGCGCGCAGAGCGGCGAGGCCGCTGCGCAAAGCGGCGCGAACGGCGCGGGCACCGATAAGGCTGGCGCGACCACCAGCCAGTCAGCCGAGCCCGCCAGCCAGTCAGCCGAGCCCGCCACGCACACCGTGAAGGTGACCGTGGACGGGAAAGCTTTCAGCGGCTCACAAGACACCTTCGTATCCCTAGACGCTGTCAAGGTTTACCCCAACGCCCAGTCCCTGCCCGGCGAAAACAATGACGAGGCAGACGGAACCATCTCTTGGAAGCGCATCCCGCAAAAGGAAGGCACCACCCTGGCCCTGCACGGGCGCGACGCCATCATGCTGACCGCTGACAAGCAGGTGGGCGGGCACGAGCTGTACTACACCACCAGCCAAATGTTTGGCGCCACGCTAAACAGCGCCGGCGGATCCCTACAGTATCTAACCGGCACGCGCGGCGACAGCGGCGAAACCGTACTGCACTACGCCAGCCAACCCCAGGTCAGCGCCCCTGAGGGGGTTGAGCAAACCTGGGATGCGACCACCGGCCAGCTGCGCTTGAACTACAGCTACTCCGCCTCGCCCCAGCAAATCATCATTAAAGACGGCGACAAGGTTCTCTCCCTGCGCATCATTGACCGCACCACAGCCCAAACCACCTGGCTGCTTGACGGCACCCGCAACGGCAAGCTCAGCAGCGTAGCCGTTGAGGGGGTGGAACTGGCTCGCACCGCCAAGTTCACCGGCAAGGACACCTTGCAGCTAACCGGCTCGGTCTCCGCTGAGTCTAATGTGCGTGTGATTGCCCCCGCCGGCATCAACCACGTGGGCTTCAACGGTGGCTCACTCAACCCGGCTAGCGCCACTGGCAGCGCTGGGGCCGGCACGAACAGCGCCACTGGCAGCGCTGGCAATGCTGGCGCCGCCAAGTTCACCGGCACTGCTGGCGCTACCAAGTTCACCGGCACTGCTGGTGCCGCTGCAAGTGCCGCCAAAGCCGCTACCGACACGAACAGTGCTACCGGCACGGGCGACGTCGGCGTCTTTACCGGCAAAGTACCCGGACCGGCAGCCGTAGCCAGCCAGCAGCTGAGCTTCGTCAAATCCACCGACTACGCTGAAGCCAAGGCCACTTACGACGACTCCAAGTGGAAGGTTGCCGCCGACACCCAGGCCGCCAACCCCCGCTTCCAAGGCCCGGGCGAATACTCCCACACCGTGCTGGACTCCAACCACTACGGCTTCTACGAAGGCTCAGTGTGGTACCGGGGCACCTTCACCGCCACCAAGGCCGACCCCTACCTGTACCTACAGGGCAACGGCGGCTCGGGCGTACCCTCGCAGGGCAAGAACCCCGCTTTCATGCAGGTGTGGGTTAACGGCGTCTACGCCGGGGCCTACGACGCCGCCGGCAACTGGGCCAAGGTGAACGTCCCCGCCGGCACCGTCAAGAGCGGCGAAAAGGTCACCGTAGCGGTGCTGGTCAACAACCTCGGGCAAAACCTGGACTGGTCCGACGACGGCCTGTCCAAGCAAAACCGTGGCCTGTTTGACGTGGCCATCGAAGGCTCCACCGCCACCTGGAAGATCCACGGCGCCGACGCCGACTTTGCCGCCAAGGCAGCCACCAACCCCTCGGGCACGCTCTACAACAACGGCGGCCTGGGCGGCGAAAAAGCCGGCTTCCACATGCCCGGCTTCGACGACTCCAAGTGGGCCAAAGCCGACAACCTGCACTCGCCGGCCGGCGTCACCTGGTACCGCGCCCGCGTCAAGCTGAACCTGCCTGCCAACCAGGACACCGCTTTCCGCCTGGATATCAACTCCTCGCGTTTTAGCTCCCTGGGCGACCGCGCGCAGGCCACGCTTTTCGTCAACGGTTGGAACACCGGCGTCTACATTGGTGACCGGGGGCCGCAAACCTCGTTCACTATCCCCGCCGGGTTCCTCAACCCCAACGGTGAGAACGTCATTTCGATTGCGGTGGCAGCCAAGGAGGATGGCATGGGCCCCGATTCGGTGACTCTGCGCGCCGTCCACTCCACCACCAAGCCCGTGCTTGGCTCCACGCCTGCACCGAGCGCTAGCCCCACGGCTGACCCGACTGTGGCGCCCACTGTGGCGCCCACTGTGGCACCTACTGTGGCACCGACTGGTCAGCCCACCACCTCGCCGCAGCCCACGGCGGCTCCGACGGTAAAGCCAACTGGCACGGCGTCGCCCACGGCTCAGCCGACTGCCAGCCCAACTGGTGCGCCTACGGCCAACCCAACAGCCGCACCCACTGGCCAGCCCACCGCAGGCCCGACTGCTAGCCCCACGGCTTCAACCCAGCCCACCGCAGGCCCAACGGCGTCGTCGGCCCCTGGGCAACCCACTGCAGGGCCAGGCCAACCCACTGCCAGCCCAACGGCGTCAACCCACCCCACTGCGGCCCCTGGGCAACCTGGCAAGCTAAGCACAGCACCGGCGCCTGACGGCACCAGGGAGCCTATGGCTGGCGAGCAGTTGCCGCGCACGGGCGCGAACCTGGCGCTTGGGCTTGGGGCAGTCGCGGCAATCGCGGGCGGCCTAGTGTTGCTGCGCAGGCGGCGTGCCCTGTAAATGTGCAGGTGACACCCCTGTGAATACGCAGGCGACGTGACCTGTGAGGCCGGGCCATGGACAGTGTCTGCTGCCTTGCAAGCAGCAGACATGGCCAGCAGCTCTGCGCGCACAGTAGCCCTGCCTGAGAGGCAGTAAACCTGCACCCACAGATACAGGCAAAATCGTCCCTTCCCTATAAAATCCCAGCGGAAAATCATAGGGAAGGGACGATTTTATGTGCGTTTGAGAGCGGACTTCCACATACTGAACCCGCTTGTCCACACAGCGGCCCTTTCGGGCGAGCATAGATCAGTAGATCAAATTGGGGCTAGTACAGACCCAATTCTGGCGAAGGTTGAGTCAGTTCTACCGATCCACTTTTTGGAGCACCGGCCTTTTCGGGCGCCAACCACACAGCAAAGCAGTCCAGCCACTCAACCACCCAACTACTCAGCAAACCGGCACCCCTCTCTAGTACCTCCCGCTGGGGAAAACCAACCCCGCCACTACATCTACCTCACCAGGGGCAAGCAGACTACTCACTACACCGCCTAACCATGACAGCCAGAATGCTTGGGATGCGTAGACCAGTTAGAACACCTAAATATTTTTGGGCCACACCAGCTTCAGACAACCCCAGGCAAGAACTAGCTGCAACAACTACCAAGAGATGCAGTGCGACGTCGGGAGATATTTCATGCCTACTCCGCACCTTCTCACAGATACGGAAAAATCGTCCGTTCCCTATAAAACCCCATTGAAAAATCATAGGGAACGGACGATTTTGGGTGTATTTATGAAATTAGGTGTACGTACATTGATACCCACATCTCAGATACTGGCCATTTTGCCCACCCTCGAACACCGCTAAGTCACCCCACCTCAGGTGGGCCAACAGCTCAAGCCCCGCGCGACGGCCAGGCACGCCAGATATGTCAGCAACTCAGACATGATCCCCAGGTGTGGAACCTTCAGAACCTCAAGCCTTGTGCGCAGAAATGGCAAACTGCAGCGGCAGCCGCTCGGGCTGCTCGCGCAAACGCCACATTCCGTCCGCGTGTTGCTCCATAAGCCCAGGCCAGGGGCACCAAGCGGAATAGGTGAACTCTTCGACGCCGTCGACCACTAATCCTGCATCAATCAGCGCCGTGATGATTTGCCCCAGGGAATGATTCCACTGGTGATTTGTGGTGTGGGCGATGCGAGGGGCGCCGGGAGTATCCACATAGCTTGAGTCGTCGTCCCAGGTCATGGGGGTATCAAGCTGGAAGTAGGGCTGCTCAACCTTCAGCCCATCAGACACGTCCTCGCCGATTGCCATGAACATGGGATGATCATCGCGAATGAAGAAAGTGCCCCCGGGCTTAAGCAGGGACGCAATGACGCAAGCCCATTGCACGACGTCGGGCAGCCAGCAAAGGACGCCAATGGATGTATAGACCAGGTCGAAGTCACCACTTACCGCCTGCCGGGCGTCATAGACATTGGCGTGCACGTACTCGACGTCCACCCCGGCCTTATCTGCAATATTGCGCGCGTGGGCCAGAGAAGTCTCAGACAGGTCTAGGCCCACAACTCGCGCGGCGCCGCGACGGGCAAATCCAATCGTGTCCGTCCCAACGTGGCACTGCAGATGCATGACTTGCTTGCCGGCAAAGTCGCCAAAGCGCCCAATGTCGAGGGCAAGCTCCGCGCTGATAGCGTTGGGGTCCGCGAGCAGGCGGCGCAGGCCGCAGTAGTCGCCGGCCATGTGCAGGTTCGCGCGGTCATCCCAGTTTTTCTCGTTGTCTGAAAACCAAGCGGATTGATTAGTCAATTTACTCATTGGAGATTTCCTAAGGGTATTTTCGTTTTTCGGCCAGCGCGCTTTCTTTGCGGCCAGGCGCGGTTCTTCGCCCGGTTAGCCCGGCAGACCCAGATTTCCCGGCTGGCTTGACTGCCTGGCTGTTGAGGAATTTTACTTCTAGGTTCGACGACGGCGCCCTCGCCTTTACTGGCATCATCTTTACTGCTGGTGTCGTTGCCTTCGCTAGTGCCGACGACGGCACCCTGCCTCTACTGACGGCGCCTGTACGCAGGCGGGGTTACAAATACTGACATTTCGTCCCCTCCCTATAAAACCCCATGAAAAAATCATAGGGAGGGGACGATTTTGGGTGTGTTTGTATAGCCAGGGTGTGCTGCGGAGACAAAATGTTTCACGTGAAATAATGCCTACATGGCTGCACGCGACTCTTACCGAGGCCCCCAAAACCACTCCCACCGCTCCGACAGTTCCGGTTATTCAGGCCGCCAGAGCAACTCTTCCTACAGCTCAGACCACCAGGGCCGCCACTCCTCCGGTTCGAGCCGCCAGTCCTCCGGTTCATCCCGCAATTCAGGCCCGGCCCGCAATTCAGGCAACTATTCTGGTTCATCCCGCAGCTCAGGTCAGCGCCGCTTCAATGATGAGCCGCGCGAATCAACCCTCAATGAACTCACCAGCCACCTGCACGCTATTGACGGCCGCTCCTACGCCGCCTACAAGGCCATCGTTGGCCGCTACCGCTCCCCGCTGGGCTGGGTACTCTACATTGACCGCATCCAGCCTGATCCTTACGCTCCACCCACGGCCATCCGCGTGGTACTGCCCCTGGCTCTGACAGGCGCCGACGCACGCCTAACCGGGTTTACCCCACGCCTGACCGGCGCCAACGAGACCCTAACTGAAGCCAACGAGACCCTAACCGGCACCAACTCACACCTAACCACCTCGTCCACCCGCGCCGTCGCCCTGCGCGATTACCTGGCCCGCACCCTGCGCGAACTGCTTAAAGGCCAGGCCATCTCGATTGCCCCGGCGGGGCAGGAAATCCTGGAGCGCTCCAGCGTCAACCTGCATGAGACCTGGCAAGATGACTTCTCCACCCCGGCCTTTAATGCTCCCGGCCCCTACCTGGAGCTGCGCCTGCGCTGGTCACTGCCCGCGTTCGGGCGCGAAATCGCTGGTCGCCAGGCTGCCCGCAACCTCAACTTGGATTTAGCCCGCGCCGTCGCCGGCCTGGACCTGCGCGAAAGCGAGTTGGGCGCAGAAGCCTGGAAGCACTGCCAGGTGGCCGAGGATCACGCGGCCCTGCAAGAGATTTTGGTTGAGCGCGGCTGGGTGGCTTTTTTGGCCGACGGCGCCAACTTGGCTCGCCGCTCAGGGGTTTCGCAGCTGCCACTAGAAGGCGGCGTCCCACTGACCGCGCCGGAGACTTTAGCTCAAACCGTGCAGCTACCCCACGCCGGGGTGGTGCGCGGCACCGCCATCCCAGCTGGTGTAACCGTTATTGCCGGCGGTGGCTATCACGGCAAATCGACTCTGCTAAACGCCATTGCCCGGGGTATTTACCCGCATATCCCCGGTGATGGGCGTGAACTGGTGGCTACCGTGCCCGAAGCAATGGCGGTGCGCGCCGCCGACGGGCGTGCGGTTACCGGCGTCGACCTGCGGCCTTTCATTTCCCATCTGCCTGGGCGTGACGCAGACCCAGCCCAGTTCACCACCGCCAATGCGTCGGGCTCTACTTCGCAGGCGGCGTCGATCATGGAGTCCCTGGAGCTGTGGGGACAGCCCGCCCAGGCCGCCCTGCTGCTGGATGAGGACACTTGCGCCACTAACCTGCTGATTCGCGATCAACGTATGCGTGCCCTAGTCAGTTCGGAACGTGAACCTATCACCCCGCTGGTGGATCGCATCCGCGCCCTGCACCGCGAGCGCGGCATTTCCACCCTGATTGTGATGGGCGGCAGTGGTGACTATTTGGATGTGGCCGATCAAGTGCTGATCATGGACAGTTACCGCCTGGTTGACGCCACCGCGCAGGCCCGCCAGGTGTGTGACAGTCAGCCTCGGGTGGACACGAGCCTGCCTGATTTCCCGCTGCCCGCCCAGCGTCTGCCCCAGAGCCCTGAGGCTAAGCGTCGCGGCCCCAGCCGTACGCGTGCTTTGGGGACGCAGCGCCTGGTGTTGGACCGCCATGAGGTGGATGTGGCTGACGTTTCGGGCCTGGTGGATGAGGGTCAGGCGTTGGCGGTCGCGTGGGCTCTGCGCGCGCTGTTGGAGCGCCATTTTGATGGGCGCACTTCGCTGCCGCAGGCACTTGCGCAGGTGGCTAAGCGGCTCGACGACGTCGGACTGGACGCCCTGGGTGAGGCTCACCCCGCGTTTTTGGTGCGTCCGCGCCTGGTGGATGTGGGGGCGGCGGTTAACCGCCTGCGTTCTCTGCAGGTAAACCCCGGCGCCTAGCGGGCGCCCGGCCGCGCAGTAAGCATGGCCCACCAAAACCATGGCCACGGCCCGCAGCCCGCAGCCCGGCGCCTAGCGGGCGCCCGACCGCACTAGCCTCACGGCACCAGCGCCGCCGATCAGGGTCTTTCCCCTACGCGCGTAGGGGGCGACTCCTCCTTAGGTATTAGTTAGCCCAGGGCTGAAGTTCGCTCGCATGGGCGATTAGTTTGCGTTCGCAGGCGCCTAGTTTTAATTGCATGAACACCAAAGAGTTAAGCGTCACCGATGCGGTTAAAACTTTTTCTTCCGAGATGGGCACCCCGGTGCGGGCGCTTAACTCGGTGAACCTAACTATCCCCACCGGCAGCCACGTGGCCATCATGGGGCCTTCGGGCTCAGGTAAGTCCACGCTGCTGCACTGCATGTCGGGCATTTTGCCGCTGGATGCGGGCACGGTCATGTTCGCCGGCACTAACCTGGCGGCTTTGCGCGAAAAGCAACGCTCGAAGATACGGCGTGAACATATGGGTTTTGTGTTCCAGGACGGTGCGCTGCTGCCGGAGCTGACCAATGAGGAGAATGTAGCCATGCCGCTGCTGCTGGCGGGCATGAGCCTGCCCTCGGCCCTGCCGCACGCCCGCGAGTGGCTGGTGCGTTTGGGGCTGGCAGATGCGGCTCGACGTCGCCCCGGACAGATTTCGGGTGGCCAAGCCCAGCGAGTGGCGATTGCCCGCGCCATGGTGGCCAGCCCCGCCGTCGTCTTTGCGGATGAACCCACCGGCGCCCTGGACCAAAACACGGGGGCGCAGGTGATGCAGCTGCTGACTCAGGCGTGCACTTCCACCGGTGCCACTTTGGTGCTGGTTACTCACGACGACGCCATTGCGGCTTGGTGCCCACGGCTAGTGACCATGCGTGACGGCAACATCGTCGCTGACCAGATGCGGGTGGCAAAATGAGCGCCACAGTTTCAACCAACACTTCTTCAACCAGCACTTCAGGTACCCCCACTTCTGCGGCCAGCACTCGCCGCGTCACTTTGGCACCTGCGAATGTGCTTTCCTCCCCCACCACGGTGGTGGCCCGCACTTTGTGGCGTGGGCGTGACAAGACCACGGCGGCCCTGTCGATTATCAGTCAGGGCGCGGCCACATACTTTTTGCTGACTGTGGCCGGTGGGCTTCATGCTTTTGCTAAGCGCTATGAGCTTTCCCAGTCTTGGTCCAAGCTTCACCCGAACCAAGCGCCAACTTTAGAGACCATGTATTACAGCTACGCGCCCACCTACCTGATTTTGGCGGTGATCGCCACGGTGATGATGGTGATTCCGCTGTTGTCGCTGGCTGGGGCGGCGGCCCGGTTAGGTTTGAGTCGGCGTGAGCGTGATTTGGCGCGACTGCGTCTGCTGGGCGCTACCGGCGGGCAGGTGCGTGGCGGCACGCTACTGGTGCAGTGCGCCTATGCGATGCTCGGCGCCCTGATGGGGGCGGTGGGGTATGTGGCCACGCTGCCGGCTTGGGGTTCGCTGCGCTTCACGGGCCACTCCCTGGGTGTGGGTAGCATGTGGCTGGGTTTGCCGCTGCTGCTTTTGGCTTTGGCTGTGGTGGTTACGCTGGCTGGGGTTAGCGCGGCGACGGCGTTGCAGCGGGTGGCGGTGACACCGCTGGGTGTTTCGCGTCAGGCACTGCCGGCTAAGGTGCACTGGATTCGGGCTGTGGCCCTGGTGGCCGTGCTGGTGGTGTGGATGTCTCTGGGTTCTTCACTGATGGGTGGCGGCACGGCGGTGGCGCTTACTATCACGCTGATTTTCTTCGCGATTGGCGGTTTTATGATCAACCTGGTGGGCCCGCTACTGATGTGGGTGCTGGGCGCGATTATGCACAAGTTTGCGCGCCGACCTGCCATGCTGTTGGCTTCGCGACGCATCATGAATGACCCCAAGAGCTTGTGGCGCTGCCTGGGTGGCGTGGCTTTGGTGAGTTTTGTGGTGGCCGTGGTGCAGTTGGGGGCGTCTGCTTCGGCCGGCTCTGACGATGCGATGGCTCGGGTTTTTGCCCACGACATGCTGCAGGGCCTGTTCATCACCCTGGGGATTGTGTATGCGCTGGCGGCGGTTTCTACCGCGATTGGCCAGGGGGTGCGGGTATTGGATCAGGCTGGTGAGCTGCGTTCGCTTATGCGTGCGGGGGCTCCGTTGCAGCTGTTGACGACGGCGCGCCGCCTGGAAACTATCATTCCGGCTGTGTTTGCGGCTTCTGGGGCTGCAGTGGTTGGCCTGGCTTTCACCGCGCCGGTGTTGGGTAGTGGCATGTTCCAGAGCCAGGGAGCTTTACTGATGCTTGGCAGCCTGGTGGGAGGCACTTTGCTGGTGATTTTTGCTAGTGAAACTTGTGGCCCGATCACCAAGCAGGTGTTGCGCGAGCAGACCCGCCAAGAGTAAAGCCCACCCAGCTGCCAGCGTTAAATCCAACCGGCGTTAGTTTTTAACGACGCCGCAGGCAAACGCCTGGCCATCTAGCTAGCGATAGCCTGCTTAGCTGCTAACGCAGCTGCACGAAAACCAAGCTGGCCTTGCGCCGCCCCGTTCGGGGCGGCGCAACACTTGTATAAGGTAAACCTTTTATGCAGCCGCTAGCGGTCATATAATTTCTGCGCGTGAGCACTCACTGCCAGCAAGCTAACGCACTCCCCTGCCAGTCGGGCCAGGTTAAGACCGCACATTCCCACGGCCACGGCCACGACCACTCCCACGCCACTTCTTCACGCAAGCGCCTGATTGGCGCGCTGGCGGTCACCGCCCTGGTGTTTGTTGGCGAGCTGATTGCCGCCTATATTTCTGGCTCCCTATCGCTGGCCGCCGACGCCGGACACATGGCGGTGGACAGCTCTGGCTTGGTCATTGCTCTGCTGGCGGCCCACTTGAGCCTGCGCCCGCGCGACAACGCCTACACCTGGGGTTGGGCCCGTTCGGAGGTGATTGCCGCCGCCCTGCAAGCAGGCATGTTGCTGGCCATCTGCCTGATCGTGGCCTATGAGGCCGTTGAGCGACTGTGGGAAAACCAGTCCCTGCAGCCTCTGCCTATGCTGGTTATGGGTGTGGTTGGCCTGCTGGCTAACCTGATCAGCCTGGCTATTTTGGCTGGTGGACGCGGCGCCAACCTCAACATGCGCGCCGCCTTCCTGGAGGTGGCCAATGACGCCCTGGGGTCGGTGGCGGTTATTGTGGCGGCTCTGGTTGCTCTAGCAACGGGTTGGGGTAGGGCCGACGCCGTCGCTTCCTTGCTCATTGCCGCACTGATGGCCCCGCGCGCCCTGCACCTGTTGCAGCGTTCGACGGCGATCCTGATGGAAGCTACCCCTAGCGAGCTGAATTTGGATGAACTACGCCGACACATGTGTTGCCTGCCCGGCGTCGTAAACGTGCATGACCTGCATGTTTCCAGCGTGTCCTCGGGACTGGTGGTGCTCACCGCGCATGTGCAGGTAGATGGGCAGGTCACCGCTGCTGAGCGCGACCTGATTGTGCATGACCTGTCTGAATGCGCCGCCCACCATTTCCCGGTGGAAATCGATCACGCTACCTTCCAGCTTGAACCCGCCCGCCACGCCGGCCACGAGCATCTAGAGCACTGACGCCGCCCAGCCTCCGCAGCGCGCGGTAGTGCGCACCCGGGCGCATGGCGCCGCCTGGCACGGCAGTGCCAGCTCAGCGGGCAGTCAGGTCGGCAGATCCTGGCCCAGCGCATGGTGCGGCCGGCTAGCCCGGCAGACCTGCCAGTCAGACGCGCGGTCGGGCACGCTACGCGGCGCGCCGTTTAGCCCTTGGCGGCTAGTACTTCCGGCGACTGGGCCTGGAAGAAACTGCTTTTATCTGCATCGACTGTCTTGAGCGCCAATATCTGATACTTCTCGTTAGGCCGCTCCACCGCACCGCGCAGCACCTTCCAGGACAGGTTCACGGTTATGGCTTTGCCCGCCGGCAAGTCAGCAGTGAGCGCCAAAATAGAATCGTGCCCTTCTTGGCGCACAAATTTCAGGCCGGCGTCTTTCAAGTCAGCAGCTTTCACGGCACCATCGCTTCGATCAGCGTCTTTCTGGCCACCAGCCCCGTACCCAGGCCCCACTGCAGCCGGGGTGACGGACTGGGGTTGGGGTGCGGACTGGTCCGGGCTAAGGCCCGTCCCGCGCACAGGTGCCACCTCAGCCTTAAAATAGTATTCTTTAGCGATATTTTTATTGCTTAACGACTGTCCTAAATTATTTAGGCGCCTGCTGCGTACAGTAAACTCACTTCCCATCTTCCAAGCGGTATTGCCATCGTTAATAATGGTTAATGCCTTGGGCATATTGGTGAATTTAGCTGAGCGCCCGCGTTCCTTGGACACAACCACGCTCTCATCCGCGCTGATCAGCCGCAAACTCACTGAGGGATCGCCGAATGTGCCCATAAGGGTGGCTGAGGGCGGGCATTTGGCGCATTGGGACACGACCCCTTCGGCTAGCAGTGCCTCCACGCTCGCCGCATTAGACCCAACGGCGCTTAGGGCTTCGCTACCGCCCGCGCCTAATCCGCCCGCATTAGCCCCGCCCGCGTTTAGAGCCTCGCTGTTGCCGGGCAGTGCGCCTTGATTTGCGGTGCCTTGAGCTGCAGCAGTTGGGTTGACGACGCCGTCGGCAATTTTCGCGGCCGTCTCAAGCCCACCAGCCCCAAGTTCTCCACCCCCAAGACCGCCATGGCTCAGTTGCCCATGCCCAAGTCCCCCATGCCCGCGCCCCTGCACCAGGCCCACCAGCACCCGGGTTGCGGACAAAAACTGGTCACCGTCTAGCTTCGCAGCTCCAGCCACTTTTCCTGCCACTTTTCCAGGCCCGCCGCCAACAACTCTTGCTGCATCACCAACCGCGCCCGCAGCCTCGGCGGCCACGCCAGCTGCACCAACCGCGCCTGCAGCGTCGGCGGCTGCGTCGCCCACAGCCCCTAGCGCATCGCTAACCGACCCAAAAGCCGCCCCCAGCGGAAGCGAGCTGGCCCCCTGCACCCCACTTACGCCGTCGCCGTGGCGAGAAATGCGGTAAATACCCCCAATAGTGCCCTGCCACCATACGCCATGCTTATCAATAACCCCCACCATCTGGGAGGGGTCGCCGCCAGCCAGTAGGTTAGCCAGGCGCGGCAAACGTTGCCTATGCACCACGCGACCACTATCCATATCAATCGCGCATGCATAAACCACCGGGCCGGTGAGCACCCCAGCCGGTCCACGCGGGCGTTCACAGGTGTAAATGAGGTTATCAGCGGTAGACAGGCGCGGCACTGCCGCCGAGTAAATCCCGTTATTACGCCATTTCAGGGTGATGCCCGAGGCGTCGTCGTTAACATCCCAGCGTTCCATACCCGGCGCCACCTGGGCGCGGTAGGCGGGCTTAGTGTCGGGGTACTGCGCATAGGGGTAGCCGAAAGTGCAGGCCCCCACTATCGAGTTTTGCACGCCAATCATGGAGTTTTCCGTGCCCGAAGCGCCTGGGGTAAACAGCGGCCCCTCCCCCACTGCGCTGCCGTCGGCGCTGCGGTACACAATGAGTTTTTCTTGCCGATCCGCGTTATCCGAAAGCATCACATAGTCCGAGCCATTAGGCCCAAAGAAAGTGGCGGTGGCCCCGGAGCCGTGCGAAAGCTGCCCCGGTTTTTGCTTAGTGCCCCGGTCATAGCTGTGACTCCAGATGATGCGCGGCTTGGAGGTGGAGGCGTCGGCGCTCAGCATATAGATGCCGTAGCTGGTAATAATGCTTACCCCCTGCGGACATGCGGAAATGGAGTTGTCGATGCGCTCTGTGGGTGAGTATTGCTGTAGTTTGGTCAGGCGCACCACGTTGCGTTTAGGGTCAATTAGGCCGACGACGCCGCGCTCTGAAGCCACCCAGATACGTCCGTGCCAGTCGGGTACGATCCCCACCACGTGATCCTTGGGTTCAAGTTTCATGGCGTCGGTTAGGTCAATGCGCCGCGACACCCACACTTTCATGCCGTCTTGACTGTGGGAAATCCAGGTGAGGGCGTTGGTGCCGTCAACCATCACCAGGTTAGAGCCGGCGTCCAGATAGGCATACACCCCACCCAGCAGCGCCCCGGTGGGGATTTCCATGGCTCCCAGCTGCGCGCCGCTGGCTGGTTCAATAATGGCTAGCTTGGGTTTGCGCACTTTGGCGTCAGAACCCAAAAACTGCGTCATTAGAGCCTGAATGTAGCCGTCTTGGCCAGCCAAAATAGTGGGGCAGGCAGCCCAGTGGTTAGTGAAGGTGACTTTCCAGGTTCCACCGACGCCCGGATCGCCTGGGCCAGCAAATGGGGTGGCGTCCGAAGATTGGGCGTCACCATGCATGGTGGCCAGACTGTTAATCCCTAGATAGGGATTTTGTTGGGCGTTGTAGCTAACCGGCATGAGTCAAATCCTAAAACTGGCCCTGCCTGCCCCTAAAATCTGGGGTCTAAAGCGCGCTTTAGAGTAGCTTGCTTAGAGCATGCCGCCTAGAGCACGCTGCTTAGAACACTCCGTTTAGAACACGCCGTCGCGGTTTTGCAGGTTAAGCTGCGGCGAGCCCACCTTGCCGCGCCAGAACTGGATGTCGTCGCCGACAACGGTGCCCAGGTGCGGGGTGTTACCTTCCGAACCAGCGGTGAGGTAGTTACCGGTTTCGTGCGACCAGATCCACTCACCCGGCTCCAGGTCCTTGAACACACCGTTGAGGCCCTTAGCCCAACCGGTGTACTTCAGGGTGGCGCCAGCCAGGGCTTCGGTGGAGCCATTAGCCAGCTTGGCAGTGTTCCAACGCTTTACGCGAGCCTGGTAAGCGGCCCAGTAGCAGGCGCGGATGTCGTCTTCATTGGTCCAGCGCGGATCCTGGGCCTTAGCGAAAGCCACCACGTCATCCCACTGCGGGGGCACGAAGCCCAGTACGCGGGCGCCCAGAGCCACGTAAATACGCTTACCAACGGTGGTTAGACCACTACGCAGCTGGTAGTTGGCAGCCTCCGCAATAGCGTTGGGGGCCAGGTCGCGGTTGTAGTGCAGGGTGATGTCGTAGTGGGTGCCGTGCGAGTCGGTGGCGCAGGTGAAGTCGTTTTCGTCGCTAATACCCGGGATGCGTTTACCGGTGCCAACGTTATAGAAGGTTCCGTATGAGGTAGAGATGTTTAGATCCCGACGACGCGCGCAACTGTTGACGTAGTCTGCGGTGGCGCTAGCCGGCTGCCAGGGGTTCTTAACATGGACTTTAATAATGTTACCTACCGTGCTACCCGCCAGAGTGTTGTTCATAGCCGGTGAGGTAGCTACGTTCATAACCCCAAACTCGAAGTTCAACGGGTACTTGCTGAACTGGAAAGTCTTAGATCCCTTGTTACGCAGCTTAAAGAAGGAGGGGTTGGCTAGCTCACCGGCAATACTACCGGGGGCCGCCATCCAGCCCTCCAGCACGGCGCCAGCCATAGCGTTCTGTCCCGGATACTTGGCGGGGTTAGCTTTGTGGGCAGCAAAAATCTTTTCAATGTCATCGGCAACTTCGCTGCTGATGCAGCTAGACATGCTGGCAGCCAATGCGGGTGCAGTTACGGTCACTGCGGGCACAGCCCAAGCTGCGCCTTTCATTAAGGTGCGGCGGGAAGTGCTCGCGCCGCTAAGCGAGGAGGGGACAGACATATTGAGTTCTCCTGGGACCACTGGGAACGAGGGATGAGACAATCCCTCTGGGCATAGAGCGACAGCATGGGGGTGCTGCCCTAACTTCATTCTAGAGGTATAAACCTTTACCCAGCACCTCTAGACACTGAGTTTCTCCTCATATGTGCTGTGCGGCTGCGCGTTTGGGCTAAGTTGCTGCGAATTGGACAGGTGCCACTGCAAGCTGCGTAATTAAAAGCAAGGTGGGCCGGCCCGAAAAGGGCCGGCCCACACTAGGCTGTAACTGGCTAGTTTTTAAGCCAGAAAGTGCTTGTATGCGGGTGAATCAGTAACTTCATGCCACTCATAGCCCAGATCTTGCACATGCTGGGCAAACAATTCATCGCCAGCCACGTTCTCAAATGCCACCAGTACACGCCCATAGTCAGTGCCGTAAGAGCGGTAATGGAACAAGGTGATATTCCAGCGCGTCCCCAACTGCACTAGGAAGTCGCGTAGCGCCCCCGGGGCCTCAGGGAATTCAAAAGCAAACACCGATTCACGCAGTTCACGCTGCGGGCGGCCCCCCACCATGTAGCGCACATGCTGCTTAGCTACTTCATCCTCGGTTAGGTCAACCACTTCATAACCGCCCCCGCGCAGCAGCTTAAGGATCTGCCCACGTTCGGCGTCGCCCCCGCTAAGCGCCAAACCCACAAAAATATGGGCCTTTTCCCCGGCCACGCGGTAGTTAAACTCAGTAACCGCCCGATCGCCAATCAGCTTGCAAAAACGCAGGTATTCACCCTGACGTTCAGGGATAGTTACCCCCAGCAGGGCTTCACGGCGTTCACCCAGCTCAGCTCGTTCAGAAATGTAACGCAGCGAGTGGAAGTTCAAGTTAGCACCCGACAAGATACAAGCCAGGCGGGCATCTTCGGGCAGCTCATGGCTGTCTGCATACGCCTTAAGGCCTGCCAAAGCCACCGCCCCAGCCGGTTCAGCTACCGCGCGCACATCCTCAAACAGATCCTTAACCGCAGCGCTAATCTCATCGGAGCTAACAATCACCAAATCGTCCAGGTAGCGGCTGCACAGGCGGAAAGTTTCATCCCCCACACGCTTAACCGCCACACCCTCGGCATAGGCACTAATGCGCTCCAAAGTGACCGGCTGACCAGCCTTAATAGCGGCGCCCAGGCAGCTAGAATCCTCAGGCTCTACCGCAATCACCTGCACCTGGGGCATCAGCTGCTTAATCACCACCGCAATACCAGCAGCCAAACCGCCACCCCCCACGGGCACAAACACGTGAGTCAGGGCCGCATCCTGCTGAATCAGCTCCAGGCCAATAGTGCCCTGGCCAGCAATCACCCAGCGGTCATCAAAAGGCGCAATATACTCAAGCCCCTCCATCTGGGCCAGGTGACGGGCGTGCGCGGCGGCGTCGTCGAAAGTACGGCCATGCAAAATTACCTGGCCACCCAAGGCGCGCACCGCGTTTACCTTAATCACCGGGGTAATCACTGGCATCACAATAGAAGCCGTAATCCCCATAGTGCGTGCAGACAGCGCCACCCCCTGGGCGTGGTTACCAGCCGAGGCCGTGACCACTCCACGGGCGCGGGCAGCGGCGTCGAGCTGACGCATACGTGCATACGCGCCACGGATCTTAAAAGAGTGCACCTGCTGTCGGTCTTCACGTTTAACCAGCACTGGGTGCCCTACCCGCGCACTAATGGCAGGCATCGGCTCCAGCGGCGTGTGCTCGGCTACCTCATACACTGGCGCACGTAGCACCGCCCGCAGGTAGTCGCCACCGTTCCACAAGCTCTGCTCGTCTTGGCCCATTTCCCCATCTCTCGACGTCGCCGCCACCGCAAGTAGCGGGGCGCTTGTTTGCGCCAAACAGCTAACCGTGGCGCATGAATAGCTACTGTTATAGCCCTAATTTGGCTCGGTCACGCACAGCGCCCAGGTCTGCACTGGTGGCCAGCATGGCGTAGGCACGCAGGGCCGCCGACACGTGGCGAGCACGCTGGTGGTGCGGGGTCCAGGCGGCAGTGCCGCGAGCTTCCTCCTGGGCGCGACGCTGGGCGATTTCTGCCTCGCTTAGATCCACGCGAATAGAGCGGGCCGGAATATCAATCTCAATCACGTCGCCGCTGCGCACCAAACCAATCAGGCCGCCGGCAGCTGCCTCAGGTGAGACGTGCCCAATGCTCAGGCCGCTGGTACCGCCGGAGAAACGCCCGTCAGTTAGTAGCGCGCATTCCTTACCCAGGTGCATGGATTTGATGTAGGTGGTGGGGTACAGCATCTCCTGCATACCCGGGCCGCCGCGCGGTCCCTCATGGGAAATAATGACGACGTCGCCGCTTTTAACCTTGCCGCCCAGGATGCCTTCAACGGCGTCCTCCTGGCTTTCAAACACCACTGCCGGACCGGTGAAGGTCAAGATGGAGGCGTCCACACCAGCGGTTTTAACGATGCAACCCTTTTCAGCGATATTGCCGAACAGTACCGCCAGGCCGCCGTCACGAGAATAGGCGTGCTCTAGGTCGCGGATGCAGCCGCCAGCGCGGTCAGTGTCTAGCTCGCTGAAGCGGTTAGCTTGGGAGAACATTTGGGTGGTGCGCTCACCGCCGGGGGCGGCTAGGTATCGTTCACGTACCTGTTCGCTGGGGTGGCGCATAATGTCGTAGGTTTCCAGCTGCTGACCCAAGGTGGTGTCCAGCACGGTAGTGGTGTCAGTGTGTAGCAGCCCGGCTCGGTCTAGCTCACCTAGGATGCCCATAATGCCACCGGCGCGGTGTACATCTTCCATGTGGTACAGGTTGGTGGAAGGAGCCACCTTGCACAGGTGTGGCACCTGGCGCGAGAGGCGGTCAATATCTGCCATGTGGAAGTCCACCTCGCCCTCCTGGGCGGCAGCTAGCAGGTGCAGCACGGTGTTGGTGGAGCCACCCATAGCAATGTCTAGGCTCATGGCGTTTTCAAAAGCAGCCTTGGTGGCAATGGCGCGTGGGGCCAGGTTGGCCTGGTCCTGCTCATAGTAGGCCTTGGTGATCTTCACGATCTGGCGGCCGGCCTGCTCAAATAGGGCTTTACGGTCGGCGTGGGTGGCCAGCAGGGAGCCGTTGGTGGGTAGCGACAGGCCCAGCGCCTCGGTCAGGCAGTTCATGGAGTTAGCGGTGAACATGCCTGAGCAGGAACCGCAGGTGGGGCAAGCAGCGCGTTCAATGGCACTAATGGTCTCATCCGAAACGGTGGGATCGGCGGCGTCCATCATGGCGTCAATCAGATCCAGTTTGCGGATCTGGCCGTCAATGTAGCTCTTACCCGATTCCATTGGCCCACCAGAGACGAAAACGGTGGGAATGTTTAGGCGCAGCGAAGCCATCAACATACCGGGAGTGATCTTGTCACAGTTAGAGATACACACCAGGGCGTCAGCGCAGTGGGCGCGCACCATGTACTCCACACTGTCAGCGATCAATTCACGGCTGGGCAGCGAGTAGAGCATACCCTCATGGCCCATGGCGATACCGTCGTCAATAGCGATGGTGTTGAATTCCTTGGCGATACCGCCAGCTGCTTCGATCTGCTCAGCCACGATTTTGCCAACATCACGCAGGCCCACGTGTCCGGGTACAAACTGGGTGAAGGAGTTGGCAATGGCGATAATAGGCTTGCCGAAGTCAGAGTCTTTGACCCCGGTGGCGCGCCAAAGCGCGCGAGCACCGGCCATATTGCGGCCCATAGTAGATGTGGCACTGCGGTAGATCATCTAATTCCTCGCTCCAGGCGTGTGGCGCACGCCTTTGCACGGTGCAGAGCAGCCCACACACTATCTAGGTCCTAGTTTCCCACGGCCAGGGCGTGAGTCAAAAACTATTAGTTGCGCTGGAGGCGATTTAGCGCACCACTTCTTGCAGCATGTCCAAGTCTTTACCGTTTTGGGAGACATACTCAGAAACCGTGTCAGAGTTGAAAGCCCGGCACACCGCTGTGAGCCTGTTACGGTCCAGGTTAACGATCGACTGGCCGTCATCGCTTGTGCCCGTACCGGTTACCGGCGCCTGGAAGAAGTGCACATCGGCTGGGCGAATTGAGCTAGCTGAGCGCCCCAGCGAAATCATTTCACTGGTGGTTAGGCTTTCATCTACCGCCAGATTCTTGTTAACCACATTCACGAAAGACACCAGCTTGCCCGGGTCGGTGAGCGTGTTGCGGTTTACTAGCGCCTTCAAAATTGAGCGCATCCAGGCTTGCTGACGTTGGATACGGTCAAAGTCGCCGCGCGCCACAGTGTAGCGTTCCTGCACGAAAATACGTGCCTGCTTACCGGTTAAGTGTTGCGGCCCGGCAGGCAATACATTTGCAGAGTTTGCCGCATTTTGCTTACCTGTTAAGTCCAAAGGTTGAGACAGTGTCAAGTCAACCCCACCTAACTCATCGGTAAGCGCCTCAAAGCTAGAAAAGTCAGCTAATACAAAGTGGTCAATACGAATTTGCGTCAGCTTTTCTACGGTTTGAATTAACAGCTTAGGTCCGCCCCATGAGAAAGCTGCGTTAATTTTTGCGTAAGAAGCATGTCCGACGACGTCGTTAGCGGGAATCTCCACCCACGAGTCACGCGGAATAGACATGACATTGGCACTCTTACGGTCACCCGATAGCTGCACCAGCATGATGGCGTCAGTACGCTGCGCACCTACCTTCCAGTCTGAGGGGTTACCGGCGCTAATACGCGAGTCTGAACCCAGTAGCAGGAAGGTAACCGGCTTGCCTTTAGTGGTTTGAGCAGCGGCCGGGCGCGTGGATTCGTCAGGGAAAACGTTGCTAATCGTTTCAGGCCGACCCAAAGAGAAGAAAAGCCAAGCCAGGGCGCCAGACAAAATCAGTGCGAAAATAGCGAAAACACCGATAAAGGCGGTGACCACCTTGTGGCGGCCAAACCAGCCTAGCAGGCCCTTGCGGCGGCGTCGGGAAGAAGAGTGGTGCCGACTTGAAGAGTGATGACGCGAAGAGCCCGAGCGAGACGAACCCGAACGAGATGAGCCTGAACGTGAAGCAGAACCAGCCCCACTGCCGGCAGCGCCACTACGAGCGGAACTAGAACGGCGACGTCGACTAGAAGAGCTAGAAGAATGGTGAGAGTGGTGATTGCCGTGGTGCGAAGAATGGTGACCAGAGCCGTGCGCAGCCTCGCTGACAGCCGTGTAATCTACCGGGTCAGAGCTATCAAACAGCGGCTTATCCGATTCCAACTTTGATTCAAAGGCATCCAACCCTGGATCCCTAGAATCGGAGTTAGCAACGTTTTTATCAGTCATTAATTCTCCGATTTGGGCACACGCTAAACGATATGGGGACACGATTTAGCGCAGATCGATACTAGCTTCGTTTCACGGTATCATTAGTGAAGTAGAAGTAACAATGAAACGCGGGAGTATCGGTTGCGAATTCACACTTTCGGCCTCGACTTTGAACTGGATCTAACCAGCCTAGACGCGGGCCTAGCGGCGCACCTAGCCGAGCTTTGGCGTCATAGCGAGGTAAAACCTGACACTGACCAGGAGCCGTCTGATAACCCGATCCGTTTGCAGGTAGTGCCAGAGGATGACACCACATCCCCGGTACCTGAAGGCTGGGACCGTTTCGCCATCCCCACTGAGCCACGTCAGGCCAGTTACGCCTTCTCCCAAGCCATCACCCATATCGCTATCCAGGCCCAGGCCGGCAATCTACTTATGCTGCACGCTGCCGGGCTACAGGTGCCCGGAAGTAGGGATGTAATCGGTATCGCGGCGCCGTCGGGAACCGGTAAATCCACTTTTGCTAGCCGCCTAGCCGGCCAGTTCAACTATGTAACCGACGAGTGTTTGGGTTTTGATCCCGAAACCCTAAAGGTTTACCCCTACCCCAAGCCTATTTCCCTGGTGGACCCCCAAGAGCCCACCGTTAAGGGTGACCACGCGCCGGCTGAGCTGGGTATTACCCCTGCCACTGAGCTAACTTTTGCCGGTGAACCGCTGCGCATGGCTGCGCTACTAATCGCTGAGCGAGTCAGCCAAGGCAATAAGCTGGAGCCACTGACGCTAGCGGAGGCGCTAACCAAGTTCATTGCCCAAACTTCTTCCTTCTATCTACTGCCCAACCCGCTGCTGACCCTGGCACGCGCCCTAACCCTGGCTGGTGGCCCTTGGCAGCTAAGCTTTAGTGATCAGGCCGAGTGCGCTGAGCTATTCAAGCAGCTCCTGGAACACCCGGCAGATCCGCCCAGCTACCAGCACATTCCTGGCAGCGGTGACGTGAACCTAAAGCTGACTAGCTCTTCCATGGGCACCTCCCTGGGTGACTCTGACCGTTTGGTGCGCGCCCCCTTCACTGACGCTATCTACTCTGAATGGCAAACGGTGGTGCTGGTGGGCACGGTTCCGGTACTTCTCGACGGCGCTGGTGCGGCCGCTTGGATGGCCTGCCCCATTCCGCACACCCTGGCAGAAATCCACGCCGACGTCGTCGCAGCCCTGGGCGAGCACCGCAAATCTTGGAACCTAGTGGATGAAACCGTGGACACGCTGCTGGCTGCCGGTTTGCTACAGGTAGTGGAGTGACGCGCTTGAGCGAGAGCTGGCTGATTGTAGGTTTAGGTAACCCCGAGGCCCGCTATCTGCGTAACCGGCACAATGTTGGGCAAATGGTGCTTGACGTGTTGGCGGGGCGCGCGGGGGGCTCGTTTGTGAACCACCGGCAGGTGGCGCGTATTGCCCAGGTGCGTATTGGGATGCTGCCGGGCGGCGCGCCGGGTCCGAAGGCAATTTTGGCTAAATCCAATTCCTTTATGAACACTTCCGGCGGGCCGGTTAAGAACCTGATGCAGTATTTCAGCATCACCCCTGATCACCTGCTGGTTATTCATGACGAGCTGGATATCCCTGAGCATGAGCTGCGGCTAAAGCTTGGGGGTGGGGAGAACGGCCATAATGGCTTGAAATCCATCTCGACGGCGCTGGGTACGCGCGACTATGCGCGGCTGCGGGTTGGTATTGGACGCCCGGTTGGGCGCCAGAGCGTAACCGACTTTGTGCTGGCTGACTTCCCTAAGGCAACGCTAACCCAATGGGCCACTACCTTGGAGCAGGCCGCTGATGCGGTTGAAGAAGTGGTTACTTTAGGGCTAGCCAAAGCCCAAATGCGCCTACACACCGGCAACTAAACCCAGCCGCCGCACCACAAGTGACCGGCGCCAGACTAGCTAGCATTGCCGCGCCATAAGCGGGTTGCGGCTGTGAATGCGGGCGGCGCCAGCGTGCTGGCGCACCAAACCAAAACGCCACCAAAAACACTAGGGCCGCAACGCTTTCGCGTCGCGGCCCGCAGTGCTAGTAAACAGCTAATTTCACTCAGCAGCTTCCTCAGTGGCGGCCTCGGCAGGAGCCTCTTCCTCAGGGGCTTCTTCCTCGTTGGCGGCGATGTTGACCACGGGCAGCTCGGCCTCGTTGTGGATCTCGACGTCGTCGGCAACCTTCAGGTCAGCCACGGTGATGATGGTGCCAGCCTCCAGGCCGGTAACGTCAACCTCGATGGACTCGGGGATGTCAACCACAGGCACGGACACGCTCAGGTGAGCCAGCTCGATGGTGTGCATGGTGGCCGGGGCAGCCTCGCCGACTACTACCACGGGAACCTCAACGCTAACCTTCTCAGAGCGGTTAACGATCATGAAGTCGATGTGCTGGAAGCCGGGGCGTAGCGGGTGACGCTGGATGTCCTTAACGATGGTCAGGATCTTCTCACCCTCAACGTTTAGCTCTACTAGAGCGTTGGAGGTGCCACGCAGAGCCATGTAGGACTCGTGACCGTCAACCAGGACGTGCTTGGGGTCAGTGCCGTGGCCGTAAACAACGGCGGGAACCTGGCCGGCCACGCGGGCGCGACGGGCGAAGCCCTTACCGAAGTCGGTACGTAGGGTTGCGGAAATCTTGGAAGCCTTAGCCATGATTTTCTCCAAATGCTTGGGGCTTGGGACGCCTCAACGCGTGCAGCACCAAAGCACTACCACGTCGATCACGGATGCATACGCACGGTTTGCGCATGTCCCTCGCCGGGTTTAACTCCCTTACCCTATCGGTTTGGCCGCTAAATCCCAAGCTTTTAGCGCGGTGAAGCCGCTTACTCAAAGCCAGTAAAAAAATTAACTACTAAAAATTAACTAACCAGGCCAGTTTCGTAGGCCACCACCACGGCCTGTACACGGTCACGCACCCCTAGCTTGGCTAGCACTGAACCCACATGGGTTTTCACTGTGGTTGCGGAAACCACCAGTTCAGCAGCAATTTCAGCATTGGACATGCCGCGTGCCACCAGGCACAAAATTTCTGTTTCGCGCGGAGTTAGGGAGGCAATACGCGGATCTACCTGCCCGCTAGCGGTAGCCCCACTAGGTAGCTGGCCCGCAAACATTTCCAGCATACGCCGGGTAATACGCGGCGAAACCACCGCCTCACCGCTGGCTACTGTGCGGATAGCTTCAATTAGCTCCGCTGGGCGCGTGTCTTTAAGTAAAAACCCGCTAGCCCCCGCCCGCAGCCCACCAAAGGCGTATTCATCCAGGTCAAAGGTGGTCAGGATAAGTACTTTGGTGTCTAGGGTGCGGGTAATTTCGGCGGTAGCCTCAATCCCGTTAACCCCCGGCATACGGATATCCATTAGTACGACGTCGGGGTTAAGCGCCTTAGCCTGAGTGATAGCTGCAGCGCCGTCGGCCGCCTCACCCACCACTTCAATATCAGCCTCAGCATCCAACACCATCCGAAAACCCATACGGATAAGTGCCTGGTCATCGGCTAAAAGCACGCGGATCATACCGGCAGCTGCCATTTGAGTTCCTCCAAGGTATCTTCCTGCCAACGCAAAATAGCGTACACCTGCCAGTTACCGTCAACCGGCCCGGCCTGCACTGATCCGGAGTAGACGGCAGCGCGTTCACGCATCCCAATCAGGCCCTTGCCGGAGCCGTGCATGGAGGGCGAGCCGGGGGCGGCGGCGTTAATTACCCACAGCTCGGCGCAGCCTACTCGCCGCGCCAGGCGCACGGTAATGCGTTTGGTGGTGGGCGCGTAGCGCAGCACATTGGTGAGGGCTTCTTGGGCGATACGGTAAATGGTCAGCTGCAAATTGGCGTCATTTGGCAGCGGCTCCCCCAGGTGCTCGTAGCTGATAGGCATCCCGGCTTCTTTAAAGCGCTCCACCAGGGCGGCTAGGTCTTTGCTTTCCGGCGCGGGGGCCAGGGGCGCGCCCGTATCCTGGCTGGTTTCTTCCACTTCACGCTCACGCAGGTTGGTGATGGCGCTGCTGGGGTGGGCGGGGGCTATTGTGCCCGGGGCGGCAAATTCTGGCACCGGCAGTTCTTTTACTTGCAGTTTGGGGGCGACGACGCCGCTGCCTGCCGTATTTGCGGCCAGATCCGCGCTACTTGCCGCTGCGTTAGCCGGTGAGGGGACGCCCAGTCCCTGCAGCGCCGCTCCCGAGCTGACCGGGCTCTGAGGGCTGGCTGCGCCCAGTGCGGATCCCCCGGCACCCGCGCTGCCTGCCGCGCCAGCGTTAATGCCGGCGGCGGGGGTGATCTCCCCACTCAGGCCGGAAACTGCCGGGTCTTCGCGCAGCACCCCCACTAGGCGGCGCGTGTCCGCGAGCGCGCTGCGGCTGGTCTCAGCCAGTAGGTTGAGTGCTTCTTTGGCCATTTTGGGGTCGCGGTCAATGGTGGAGGCGATCCCGTCTGACATGGTGATCATGACGGCTAGGGAGTGAGCGACGACGTCGTGCATTTCGCGGGCAATGCGGCTGCGTTCATTGGCGGCGGCCAGTAGTGTGGCTTGCTGGCCGGCGAGGGCTTGGCGGGAGGCTTCACTGCGTAGCAGCGCCACCTGGTAGCGGTAGGCCCAGGCGCAGATGCACACCACTACCCCCAGTGCGGCGTGCACGATATAGGCCACCAACAGCACGATCCGGGTGTGGGCGGAGGTTTCTAGCAGCAGTTCTATGGCGAACAGGCTGCTTATAAATACCAGCCAGATGCTAATTGAGGCCGCTGGGCGGGCGCCGAGCTTTTCGAGGATGTTTAGCCAGGTTTTACGCATTGTCCACTTTTCCACGCTTACTCCTTTAAGCTTAACCGCAATTGAAATTACTAGCCCTGGCTTGGCTAAGGCGCCGCCCTTACCGGGCGGCGCCTTAGCCAGTTTTTAGGTACTTGCGTTAAGCAGCGCAAGTGCCGCATTAGATACCTAGTACTGAATTATCAGTGCTGCTTAGGCATCGCGTTTGCTGAACACGAAGAAGGCGATAATCATCGGGATGATGGCCCAGGCGTAACCGGAAGCGATCACTACGCCGTGGTCCAGCTTGGTGATGGCCCCAAGCAGGTGGTAGGGGTCAGCCACAGCTGCGGCAGAGCTACTGGGCAGCACGTCCGTAATGTATTGGACCCACTCCCATTTGCTGGCGGCCAGGCCTAGCGGAATCAGCAGTACGAACAGCAGCACTACTACCAGCGAGATAGAACCGGCGGTGGAGCGCAGGATATAGCCAAAGCTCATAGCCATCAGGCCGATAATGGCGAAGGCCATTGCGGTACCCCAGAAGAAGCCAAGGTATTCAGGGTTTGATAGAGAGCCAGCCTTATCGCCCAGGATCGGCAGGGAGAGCAGGTAGGTTAGCGTCACTGTCACCAGGCCCAGCAGCGCGGAAAAGATTGCTACTACTAAAGCTTTAGCTGCAAACAGGCGGCCGCGACGCGGCACTGCTGCTAGGGATGAGCGGATCTGGCCTGAAGAGTATTCGCCGGTAATCAGCAGAGCACCTAGTACAGCTACCGCGATCTGCCCGAAGGAAGAGCCTACCGTCAGGTAGTTGGCAGCCTTGTCGGCGTAACCTTTCATACCTGAGTACTGGGCCATGATCAGCACAGAAATACCGATAGTAATTAGTGATGCAATTGCAGCGGTGATCCAGGTGGAGCGCAGCGAAGCTAGTTTGCTCCACTCTGACCTAAAGACGCTAAAGAAAGTTTGCTTGGCTTGCACTCGACGGCGCGAGGCGCGCTGCTGGGCGGGTACTTGCCCGTGCGGGGCTTGCAGCACCTGGCCCTGCTGGGCGGGTACTTGCCCGTGCGGGGCCTGCAGCACCTGGCCCTGCTGGGCGGGTGTTTGGTGGCCATGCGAGGCTTGCAGCACCTGGCCCTGCTGGGCGGGAGCCTGTGCGGCCTGTACATGGGCCGTCTGCCCGGCTGCGGGAACCGGCGCGCCCTGTACGGGAGCTGCGGGCGCCGTCGTCGGCATTTGCTGGGCAGGAACACCCTGGGCGGGCACGCGGCCCTGGTTAGCGCTGTGGTTAGTTGCAGTCATGATTGTCTCTCCTTGCTTTCAGCGCTGCGGTGCGGGGTAAACGTTTTGGCCAGCAGGCCCCTGCGGAGGCTGCTGCGGCAAGTGGGCGCCGGCACCGGCACGGTATTCGACGGCGTCGCCGGTAAGTTCCAGATAGGCGTCCTCAAGGGAGGCCTTAATGGTGGTCAGCTCGTGCAGCACAATGCCGTTAGCGGCGGCCAGCTCACCCACGTGGATAGCGTCAGTGGCGGTGGTTTCTAGCACTGAGGGCTCCACCGGGCTGGCCTGCCAACCCTGCTGCTGCAGGAGCTGGGCCAAGGTTGAAGCCTGGGGTGAGGCTACGCGTACCCGGTCAGAAATAGTGCTTTCAATGACGCTGTCTACCGGGCCGGTGGCAATGATTCGGCCGCGACCGATAACGATCAGCTCATCTGCGGTCTGGCTCATCTCGCTCATCAGGTGCGAGGAGATGAACACGGTGCGCCCCTCGCTAGCCAGCTGACGGCAGGTTTCACGAACCCAAATAACGCCTTCAGGGTCTAGGCCGTTGACGGGCTCATCAAAGATCAAAACTTCAGGGTCGCCCAGCAGCGCAGCGGCAATACCTAGGCGCTGACCCATACCCAGGGAGAAACCCTTAACTCGCTTTTTGGCTACGGCGCTAAGGCCAGTAAATTCCAGCACCTCATCTACGCGACGGGTAGGAATACCGTTTGAAAGTGCCAACTGCTTGAGGTGGGCTCGGGCAGTGCGTGAACCGTGCAGGCCCTTGGCGTCCAGTAGGGCACCCACTTCAGTTAGCGGGGCGGCCAGATCACGGTAGGGGCGGCCGTTTACGCGCACCGCGCCGGAGGTAGGCCGGTCAAGGCCCATAATCATGCGCATGGTGGTGGACTTACCTGCACCGTTAGGGCCCAGGAAGCCGGTCACCTTACCGGGGTGAACGTCGAAAGAAATATCGTTTACAGCCACTTTGTTGCCATAGCGCTTGGTTAAGTGTCGCGCCTGAATCATGGGCTTAACCTTTCTGGGTTTCGTTGTTACGACTTAAATTCTAGGAAGCCACTGCCCCAGCCTTATCGGCCTAGGTGAGGAAACTTAGCCGGCAAAATGGCCAGACTAAAGATGTATGCCATCTCCTACTTAAGGAGGAGACATAGAAAAGCCCCCAAAACCTAATAGTGAATAAGTCCTTAGCTGAGTTAATAGCTTAAATCTGCCTATTATGGCAGGCTGGGACCAGGAAAAAAATGGAAGGAGATGGGGATAGTGTCCAACCCCGTATTCAGCTCCAACCCTGTATTCAAGCAGGGTGCGCAGCAAACCACCCCGGCCGGGTATCCGACCATGCCCGGCTACACCCCCGGCCACCCCAACCAGGGCGGCTATGGTGCCCCCTACAGCCAGAACGCTTATGGTCAAAATACTTACGACCAGAATGCTTACGGCCAGACCGGTTACGCCGACCCCTACAGCCAGGCCCAGCTTGAGCAGCAGTACGCTGCCCCCGCCGCCTCCGCTGTAGAGACCGGGCGCATGACTTACGACGACGTCATTGTGCGTACCGCCGCCCTGCTGCTAACGGTAGTTATCACCGCTGCTTTTGGCTGGTACCTGGTGGTTAACGCCTATCAGGCCCAGAGCGCACAGGCCATGGGCACCGCCGTCATGGTCACCAGCACCGGCGCTGTTGGGGCGCTAATCTTTGGTCTTATCAACACCTTCAAGCGTGAGCCTTCACCGGTACTGATGTTCATCTACGCCCTAGCTGAAGGTCTAATGCTTGGTGGCTTCTCTGCCGCCGTCGAGATAACCCGCTACAGCGGCATTGTGCTGCAGGCTGTGCTGGGTACTTTGGCCACGTTCGTAGTAATGCTGTGCCTGTACAAGTTCGCTAACTTCCGTCTGCAGGGCAAGTTCCTCAAGATCTTCATGATTGCCCTGATCGGTTACGGCGCTTTCGCTCTAGTTAACTTCCTGCTGCAGCTCACCGGCCTGGTGGGCGGCGAGTTTGGCCTGTACTCCATGACCGTTGCGGGCATCCCACTGGGCCTGATCATTGGCCCCGTTGCCGTGATTATGGCGGCTGTGTCCCTGGTGCTCGACTTCCAGAACACTGAGTCGCTGGTAAACGCCGGCGCTCCTCGCCGCTACGCCTGGACCTGCGCCTTCGGCCTGGTAGTGACCCTGGTGTGGCTCTACATTGAGATTCTGCGTCTACTGGCTATCTTCAGCAGCGACGACTAAGCCAAATAGCGCTACGCGTATTAAGCGCAGCAAACACACAGTGGGGGCGTACCTAAAAGGTACGCCCCCACTGTTGATAGTTGATTAAGCCTGTTCTAGGGCGGCTAGCTTAACCAGATTACGGAAGCCCTCAGAACGCTCCTGCAACTCAGTGAAACTACCTACACCGTCAACCACACCATTAGCCAGGAACACGATCTGATCCGCGTTACGGATAGTGGATAGACGGTGAGCCACAATAATCACGGTGATCTTGCCGCTTAGATTATCGATAGTTTCAGCGATTTCCGCTTCAGTCTCATTATCTAGGGCGCTAGTGGCCTCATCCAAAATCAGTAGGTTAGGGCGGCGATACAAGGCGCGGGCAATACCCACACGCTGCAACTGCCCACCCGATAGACGTCGGCCCTGCTCACCAAACTCAGACCAGATACCCTCAGGCTGGCTAGAAACAAACTCCCACAGGCGTGCGCCTTCCAAAGCCTCGCGCACCCGCTCGGGGTCAATGTCTTCGCGGCGCTGGTCGAACGCAATATTCTCAGCAATAGTGCGGTCCGTGATAAACACTTTCTGGGGCACTACCCCAATATTGGACTGCCAGCCGTAAATGTTTTCACGCATGTCGGCGCCGTCAATCAGGATCTCACCGCTGGTGGGCACCTGCAGCCCCATCAGCAAATCCAACAAAGTAGATTTACCGGCACCCGAGGAGCCCACAAAAGCAGCTTTAGTGCCAAAGGGAATATGTAAGTCTACGCCCTTAAGTACCTCAGGGGCGTCATCGTCATAACGGAAATGTACGTCACGCACCTCTAGCTCTTTACGCAGAACCAGCGGAGTGACCTCATCGCGACTGACGATTTGCATGTGCTCTCTTTGTGAGCGGGCCGCCTGCTTAGACGCTATAAAATCACGGGTAGCAGACTCTGCATGGCGAATAGTTGTCAAAGTGCCGAGCATGGCGGCAGCAGTGGGTAACACTCGGAATGCCGCTGCCAGTAACACTGCCATAGAAGACAATAGTGACTGGCTACCACCAAAAAATGAAACAAACGCAAACACTATAGCCAACGCCAGCATAAACACAATCTCAATCAGCTGCTTAGGCAATGAGGAGATAACACCTTTTTGAATGGTGATATCACGCCGCTTAGCTTCTACCTCAGCAACGCTTTCTAGATAGAAATCGTAAGCGTTGCGCAGCTGGGTTTCTTTAATAGTGCCGAAAGCGTCAAAAGCAGCCTTAAATGAACGCTCTCTAGCGGCTAGTTCTTCGGCCCCTAGACGTTCATTTAGCGTACGCACTTTACGCAAGAACAGCCAACCAAACAGACTTACAAACAGCGCCAAAATAATGGTAGCCAGCGGAGCTGCAATCAACAGTGCACCAACCACGCTCACCACTGCAAAAATCTGGGTAACTAGCGTGATAATGCCGAAAAGGTAACCAGTATAAGCTAAAGTCACATTCTGACCAGACTTATTTAAAATTACCGCTAAACCTAAATATGCATGTTTAGAATAAGGTAAACGCAGATAGTATTCATTAATTTCTATCGCGTTCTTATAGCACAGATCACAAGACACTTTAAGGCTCCGCCACTGCACCACAATAGATAGTAAGTCTTTAAGAATAAAGCCAACAATAACTGCCCCACCTAAGGTGGCCACCAGCTCCCCTTGGCTTTTAGTTCCTAACAACTCCGCCGCATAGCCAGCACTTCCACTGCGCCACTGCCCTGTCATGGCTTGCGCTAAGGGCGCCACTAGCAAGATCGAGGCAGTATCTGCCAGCGACACGACTATTGTCCCCAACAGCATCCAAATCAGTGCCGGGCGTTCCGGTTTGTCCACCAACACGCCTAGCGTGTGGCGCATAATACCTAGCCGTTGTTTCATTTTCCCCCTTTAGGTGCTGCCGCCCACGCACGAATACGACACTGCGCAGGACGCTCAACTCCACGGTATAACAGTTCAGCCGCCGCCTGGCAGATAACCCAAAGCACGATTACAGTCGCCAGATTAACCAGCTTTGAACCATGCGGCCAGGGCAGCGGTTTGAGGTTTAGAAGCACTAATTCGTGCACCAGGTAAAAAGCAAAAGAAGTAATACCCAGGTGCTCTAGCAGCTTTAGCCGCAGCACGCCGCGTACCCCATCCAAGTCAGCCTGCGCGCAGGCGTAAATCAGCCAGGCAAAGGCGGGCACCATCAAAATGCCGCTAACCGTTGTTACCTGCCCGATGCGCAGGCAAACCATCGCCATCACAGCGGTGGTCACCCCCGCAAGGCACAGGCTCCTAAAAGGCAAGCGCACGCCGTCGCGCAAAGCCAAAGCCAAAGCAATACCGATAATAAATTCACCGATACGCACAATCGGCAAGTGGTAGGCGTAAGTATTAACCCCATTGGCTACCATCACCAGACCGATACTCCAGGCCACACCCGCACCAGCGGCGGCAGCTAGGTAGCGCTGCAAGGGCTTAAGTGCATTTAGCACACTGATAAGTAGCGGTGCACACAGGTAGAAGAAAGCCTCACAAGACAGCGACCAGCTAACTGCATTTAGCCCAAAAGTAATGTCATTAGGTGAGAACCAAGACTGCAGCAGCAGTGCGTTGGGAGGTACCGCAACCCAGGTTAACGGCAGCGGCGTAGCCGGCAATAGCAACGCGATCACCATCATCACCAGGTGGGAGGGATATACACGCGCTACACGCTTAATCCAAAACTGCTTGGCCTCCACACCGTTATAGATAGGGGTGGACCAGGTCAGCACAAAACCTGATAGCACAAAGAAAAATGCAACCCCCACATAGCCCACAGTGGATGTAGCTTTAAGCGGCATACCTGGATAAATGCGGCACAGGTGATACATGAATACACCTGATGCAGCAAAGAAACGCAGGCTGGTTAGCCTAGGTAAATTAACTATGCCGGTGTTGGGAGCCACAAAACATCCTCAAGAAAATGCAAAGTTTGTTGGGGAAACGAGCGCGACAAAAAATGGGAACGCACCTATTCTACTTCAGGCGTAGAAACATGCGTTGAGACATTGGTTACCTTAAACTTAAGGCATGATCGCAACACCGCTTCCTACCGTTTCCGGTAGCAAAGGCTCCAAGCCCACCCTCACCTTCCCCGACGCTGAGGCCCCCACTGACCTAGAGATTCAGGTTCTCGATGCCGGCGACGGCCAGATCGTTGAGCCCGGCGACACCATCGTGTGCAACTACCTGGGTCAGATCTGGGGCGGCCAGGTATTCGACAACTCCTTTGACCGTGGCCAGCCGCTGAGCTTCCAGATTGGTGTGGGCATGGTTATCCGTGGCTGGGATGAGGGTCTGGTAGGCCAGCGCGTGGGTTCACGCGTGCTGCTGTCCATCCCCTCCGAGCTAGGCTACGGCTCCCGTGGCGTGCCTCAGGCCGGCATTAAGGGCGGCGACACCCTAGTGTTCGTAACCGAAATCCTGGCAGTTCTCTGAGCTTTACAAAGCTGCTGAGCTTTACAGGACTTCACTGAGCTTTAGAAGGCTAAACAAAAAGGCCCCGGCTTGTTGAACTAGCCCCCGAAAGTTGGACTGGTTTAATTCTAGGTGGTTAGGGTCTCAA
>ERZ773197.336-NODE-336-length-38283-cov-14.420922_pt1 | contig 38283 bp, 44 predicted proteins | sample MGYA00580999_ERZ773197 | MGnify/ENA primary metagenome ERZ773197 (study PRJEB29015, sample SAMEA2738166) | human oral metagenome | biome: human oral; feature: human-associated habitat; material: saliva | place: China | collected 2185 ...
CACTTTCACGTACAGACCGTATCGCTAAATACAACCAATTGCTTCGTATCGAAGATCAACTTGGTGAAGTAGCTGAATACCGTGGATTGAAATCATTCTACAACTTGAAAAAATAATCGTTGATTTAACAACGTTTTAAGCCCCTCGGATTTTATCCGAAGGGCTTTTTCTTTGTTCAGGGGGCAAAAAAGGGGCAAATTTTCTATAAAATATTCTTCATCACTTTATCAAGGACATTGATTGCTTCATCTTTCATGTTCTTTGTAACGTGGGTATAGATGGAAGTTGTGACTTCAGAATCAGAATGGCCAACACGATCCATAATCGTTTTGAGAGGGATTTTATTTTCTGCTAAGATACTAATCGTAGTGTGTCTGAATATATGTGGGGATATATGTTTAGGAATAGGCTTTTTAAGGCGCTCATTTGCTCTTTGAAGCGACTTGCTTAGAATTGAACTATGGATTGGCTTACCAGTATTTGTGACAAAAATACGAGTGCTCTTATACCAATTCGGGTCGGTCTTTTCACTTAGCTGATTAAGTTCAATCATTTTATCTAGTATTTCAATTTCTCTTTCAGTGAGATGTGTTGTTCTAAAACTAGCAAAAGTCTTAGGACCATCATCGTCTGGAATGTAGCGGTTGAAAGTTGTGTGGATATCAAGTGTTTTTGTTTCTTTATGATATTTGTCTAGTGTAAGACCAGCCAATTCACCAACACGACAACCATTTAAAATCATAAACTCACACGCTAGAGCATATCTAAGAGTAATATCTTTTCGATAGAGTTCTTTCAAGATTGCTTTATATTCTTTTGGTTCAAGGTATTTATCTTTGGCATTTTTAATCTGCTGCAAACTTTGTTTTTTTCGAGGTAACTTTGCTTTTCTTGCAGGGTTGTTTTCAATAAATTCTTGGTCGATAGCATAGTCAAAGAAGACATTTAGAACGGATTTTACACGGTATTTTTGTGTATAAGTCCATTCTTCAGTATCAAGTAATCTTTGAATTAGTCTCACATCCATATTTTCTAACTTAGTACCAACTTCAATTTTATCTGAGATTCTGTTATAGGTTGCAAGCATGGTTTTGTACGTACTTAGCTTTATCTGTTTCTGATGGAATTCCCACCACTCAGCGAAAACTGTATGGAAGAAGGCAGAAGTAGTAGTTAGTTTTTGTAGCACAGTTTCTATTTTATCGTCTAGTAGTTTTTGTGCTTCCTTCTTTGCTCTACTTGATCCTGAATCGAGAGTTACAGAAACTCTTTTCCATTTTTCAGTGTACGGGTCTTTGTATCGCTCAAAAAATTTATACTTACCATTTGGTAATTCTTCCATCCACATTGATTTTTCCCCTTTATTTTGTTAAAATGGGTATAGTAAAGAGGGCTTTTTAATGCCATTCTTTCTATACAGTACATCCTCACATTTTAGCTTGCAGGCGGTGTGGGGATTTTTGTTATTTTAATAACGAAAAAATAAAGTGCAGAAGCGGTATCAATACAAATAGTGACATAATCAGACACCCAATTCCTCCAATAACACCACCGCAGCCTTGTAGTGCTTGCCCACAACCTTGCAAAGCCTCTCCACCTTGAGTAAATCCACTGTTTTCTACATGACTTTCAAATGAATGAAAGATCGATTTTATTTCATCTGGATTATATCGTGTTCCACATTTTAGGCAACGATCGGTGTGATATGTTAATAAGAACTCTTTGTTGCAATGCGGACAAGTATACTTTAATTTCATATTTTCTAAATCCATCTCAATATTCCTTTTTAATTTAATAACGCTTGATATTCTTTCTATACAGTACATCCTCATACTCGGAGTTGCCAAACTTTGTGAGTGTGGGGATTTTTAGTTTGATAAAAAAAATTAAAATGGCAATTCTTCATCAATATCTTTTTCTAAATCCCAATTTTTGAGCAACCCTTGGAAGAAGTAGCTTGATTTCCCTCCGCAGGTTGGGCAGTATCGAGAATTTCCAGATAATACAGTTTTGCAACCATTATCTAAATAATGAACGATTGGTATTGCATACCCACGGACATCATAGCTAGATTCATAATCACCAAGGCAAATATTTCTAGTGTATATACCACAAACATTGCAGTAGTTATTGTTACCTAATTCTTCGTTTTCGCAGTTAGGACAGATGTCAGGATATCCGTCTGAATCTAAATCATATTTTTTATATCTCATACGTTCCTTTTCTTTCTCTCTGTTTTCTAAATAAGCTTCTAATGATGTTATTCCTTTTGGTTGTTTAGTGGAACAGATATGACAGTATTTTGAATTTCTGTCAATTTTACTGAAACAAGTTCTACAAATTCTTGTATTTTGACTTATAGTTATATATCTAGAGAATTTCTTTTCGACTTCATGACCGTCTTTTATAAGCCCAAAAGATTGCATAGATTTCATGTTCCTGATGACATAATTAGCCACTGAAAAAGAAACTTGAAATACAGTTTGAATAAACCTATCATCCATAGAATGAAAAAACATTGTGTAGTTTCCCAAAACTGGAAAAGGAACAAGTAAATGTTTAGCAAAAAAGTTCGCTTCTGTTTCAAACGTCTTATACTCATTTTCGGATAAACTGTACCTTGCCAATATTGTTTTATCTGTTGTTTCATTATGCTTTAATGCATAATGTCCTAATTCGTGAGCAATTGTAAAACGAATACGTTCCTTGTTATCAATAGTATCATTGTATAACAATATATATGTTTGTGTATCAGATTTGTACCATAAAGCACCATCTTCACTGTTTAAAAGTTGATAAACTTCGTTAATATCCATATTATTTTCTTTTGCAAGAGTGCTATATTTCATAAGATGAAGATTATCAAGCTGTGAAATAATATGAAGTAGGTCAATTGGTAACCTACCATTTGTGTATCGATTAAGAAAACTATATGCTATGCTTTTTAATTTCTTGTAATTGATATTCTTAGAAATCGTGGTCGTTTTCACCACCTCCACTCGAAACGTTTTGGAAAGTTATCTCCATAATTTTTAGTAAACGTTCTTGATCAGTAACACTTAAATTTTTTGCTTTACGTTGAATCATTTTGAATGTGGAGTTTTCTTCTTCCGCTTCAGATGATGGATTTGTTAAATCTGTAGACATTAATTTTGATAGCGATACACCAAAAATATTTGCTATATCGTTAAGAACTCCAGCTTTAGGAGTATATTTTCCTTTTTCCCATTCACTAATTGAAGATGAGCTTTTTCTACCTAACCTCGTAGCAAGATCTATTTGTTCGAGGCCATGTTTTTGGCGAAGAAATTTCAAATTTGTTGCGAAATAATTTTTTTCTTCTTTCATTGTTGCGGTCTCCTGATTAATTTCTTTCCTATATAATATCACTTTTTCCGAACTATGTAAAACAAAAAGAGAAAAAAATTTCTAAAAAAATGAAATAAAACTCTTGACATCGGAAAAACCGAAGTGTATAATGGATATATAAATCACGGAAGGAGATGTTTTATGACAAGCACATTGAAGGTTCTACGTCGTTTCCGAAATAAAACTCAACAAGAGTTATCTGAAGAAACAGGCATCACTGCAAGAACCATCCAGAGATATGAATCTAGCTCTACTAATCTAAGAAGTGCTAGTTACAAGAATCTTGTACTACTTGCAAATGCTTTGAACGTCACTGTTGACGATTTTTTCTTGGACAACGTTTCGGATTTTCTGAAATTGCCAAATTAGAAAGGAATAACATGGAATTACAAATTATTAACGAGCAAGAAGTTCTCGGTAAACACTTCACAGTATACGGCACAGCAGATGAACCATTGTTTGTCGCAAAGGATGTAGCTGAATGGATTGAATATGATTTATCCAGTGTAAATAAAATGCTAGATAAAATCGATGAAGACGAGAAGCTGGTCGGAACATTATTCCGTTCAGGTCAAAATAGAGAAGTATGGTTCTTAACAGAAAACGGTCTCTACGAAGTTCTTATGCAATCTCGAAAACCATTAGCAAAAGATTTCAAGAAAAAAGTCAAAGAAATCTTAAAATCAATTCGTAAGCATGGTTTGTATGCTATTGATGATCTGCTTAATAACCCAGATATGGCAATCGCAGCGCTCCAAAAATTAAAAGAAGAACGTAGATTACGATTGCAAGCCCAAGAAGAAATTGCTCAAAAGAATCAAATTATCCAAGAGCTTCAGCCGAAAGCGACATACTACGACTTGGTCTTGCAAAATAAAACACTTGTACCGATTTCAGTAATCGCTAAAGATTACGGGATGAGCGCTACAAAGTTGAATAAAATCTTGCATGAACTTAAAGTGCAGTACAAACAAGGGAATACTTGGCTCTTGTATCAAAAATATGCTGGCAAAGGTTATACTCAATCAAAAACTCATACAATCGATGCAGATTATAGCAAGATGCATACTTACTGGACTCAAAAAGGGCGTTTGTTCCTTTACGATTTACTTAAAAATAAAAAAGGGATTTTGCCACTGATTGAGCAGAAAGATGTGGCTTAATTCAAAAAAAGCACCTAACAAAGTTAGGCGCTTACTAAAAAAACTACTTAGATTATATCACAGAAGGGAAATAAAATCCATGCCAAAGGCAGAAATTACTTACAAACCAGTAGGAATTAACGAAAAAGCGACTCATGGAGATTATACACACCTTTGTCAGATGTGGGAAGGTCTCACAGTTGGAACTGCTAAAGTCTGGGCTACTGAGATGAGAGAGCACCCCGATTTTAAACAATTCATTGATAATCCAACACATAAAATTGTATTCATCAATTACGAAGGTTTTCGATTGTTTGTTAAATGGAAAAGCAGAAATCGTTACCGTACTAAAAAAGAAACTCTGGCAGAAATGTTGGAAAACTTAAAGAAAGAAAAACAATTGGGAGTTTTAACATGAAGTTATTAGACAGAATGACAAAATGGTTTTTTAATACAACCAAAATCGAAATCAACACCGATTGGAGATTGGTTGCGTTGGATACGAACAGGGAATTGATAGACCTTCAAGAAAAATATCAGCAAGCAAATCAGCGTATTGCTGATCTTGAAAAAATTGTAGCAATCTACAAAGAAAAGGAGAATGTAAAATGATGGAATACATTTATCTGGTAACAATCATCGGAATCGTCCTGTGGTCGCTAGTAAATAAACTAGATGACCACGCTGAAATGAAACAAAAAGAGCGTCAGCTGATGGCGAGCAATATTGCACGCATGAATCTGAGAAATTCAGATAAGCAATTTACTTATGATGTAGAACCGCCTGTGGGACTCGCAAAAGGTGTAGAAGAAGGAGTTTAAAATGGTTCGAAATAAATTGACAGATTTAACCAATACTCTTTTTGCCCAACTAGAAACGTTGGACGACAGGGATCTTACAGCAGATGAATTAAAGGTAGAATTACAGCGCTCGAAACAAATGGTCGCTATCTCAGGTCAAATCTTACAAGCAGGTCAATTGGCCTTGGATGCCGAGAAGTTCAAAGACAAGGTAGGTGAAGTCAATGCCCCAATCGCTTTGCTGGAAGGATGAGTACACAGAGTACATGCATGAAATATGCCCTGGTCGTTTAACTCCTGAAGTAACCAGATTGCTGAATGAGAAATTTGGCACGAATTACAACAAGAGTCAAATCGGTGGAGTACGCAAACGTCTAGGGTTACCAGTGGGAAAAGTCTATCAAGGTAAATTGTTGACAAAGGAGCAACATGATTATCTTGTATCGATCCAAAAAAATAAGATTTCTCGTGATGTCGCAAATGAAATGAACCAAAAATTTGGCTTATCATTAACTGAGAAACAGATTAAGAGTTATCGAAGAAATAATAATCTACATAGTGGTTTGACTGGAAGATTTGAGAAAGGTCAGACTCCTTACAACAAAGGGAAGAAGTTCCCGAATAGACCATCCAATAGTGGTCAGTTCAAAAAAGGAAATAGGCCTCCAAATTATGTACCAGTTGGTACAATCAACTACACAACCGACGGCTACCCGAAAGAAAAAATCGGAGAGCCTAATCGATGGGTTTTGAAACATCGCAAGGTCTGGGAGGAACATCATGGGCCAATACCCAAAGGGTATTCTGTCTGCTTCCTGGACAGAAATAAGACCAATTATGATATCTCTAACCTTATTCTTTTATCGAATGAAGAACTTGCTCGAATGAATCAGAATAATTACTTTAGTTCAGATCCGGAATTGACTAGGTTAGGAGCAGGTATCACAAAATTAAGTAGAAAAATAAAACAACAGGAGTAACAAATGGTAACAATCAATAAACTAGAAATCGAAAACGTCAAGCGCGTGAAGGCGGTCAAACTAGAGCCGTCAGCGACTGGCTTGACAATCGTGGGTGGAAATAACAACCAGGGGAAAACAAGCGTACTGGATGCGATTGCTTGGGCGCTAGGAGGCAACAAGTACAAACCTAGCCAAGCTCAGAGAGAAGGCAGTACAATCCCGCCAAGCTTAAAAATCACGCTATCAAACGGTTTGATTGTGGAGCGCGGTGGTAAGAACAGTACTCTCAAGGTCATTGACCCTAGTGGTAACAAGGCTGGTCAAAACTTATTGGATAGCTTCGTGGAAGAGCTGGCTATCAACTTGCCAAAATTCATGGAGCAGACTAGCAAAGAGAAGGCTAAAACTCTGTTGCAGATTATCGGAGTTGGTCCGCAATTGACTGAACTGGAAATGCAGGAGAAAGCCAAATACGATGAACGTCATGCAATCGGTGTGATTGCTGACCAGAAAGAAAAGTTTGCTAAAGAGCAACCGTACTACCCTGATGCACCGAAAGAGCTGGTCTCTATCGCTGAACTTATCCAGCAACAGCAAGCCATTCTTGCGAAAAATGGCGAGAATGCCCGCAAGCGCCAGAACTTGGTATCTATCAAAAATCAACATGACTCAGCAGCTGCAGAAGTTGAACGATTGGAGCAATTATTGGCCGATGCCAAAGAAAAAGAAAGTCAGTTAGCTCAAGACTTGGTTATCGCGAATACCGATGCTATGGACCTTCTCGATGAATCAACTGAAGAAATCGAACAGAACATTGCAGAGATTGACGAAATCAATCGTAAAGTGCGTGCTAATCTGGACAAGGATAAAGCCGAAGAAGATGCCAAGGGTTATCGCGATCAATACAAGGAACTTGATAATGTGATTGCTGATATCCGCAAGCAGAAAACAGACTTGCTTACCAATGCAGACTTGCCGTTGCCAGGCTTATCCGTGGATGATGGCGAACTGCTCTATCTTGGCCAGCGCTGGGATAATATGTCTGGTAGTCAGCAATTACAAGTGGCGACTGCTATTGTGCGCAAATTGAAGCCAGAATGTGGATTCGTGCTAATCGATAAGCTGGAACAAATGGATCAGTTGACTTTACAAGAATTTGGCACGTGGCTTGAGCGGGAAGGCTTGCAAGCAATTGCAACTAGAGTCTCAACAGGAGATGAATGTAGCATCCTGATTGAAGATGGATATAGCGTTAAGCCAGAGGTAGCACAAGCACCCAAAACATGGCAAGGTGGATTTTAAAAACTAAAGGAGAACAATCATGAAAAAAATAGAAACTTTTATCGTATTTCGTAACAAAAAAACAGGTGACTTTTTATCGAAATACAAAAGCAAAGAACAAACTCTTGCTTATTCAGCACACTATACAGAAAAACTAAATCGAGCTGCTAAAAATGAAGTTAAAGCGACAAAAATACAAATTGAAGATTTTACAAAACTAGCGAATGCATTAAATTGTGAATTGCTCGAAGTGACTGCAACGTATGAGCTTAAAACGCTTGACGGTGAAGAACCGGAAGAATTAATTGAAGGAACTGAAACATCAGATGAAGAAGGATTTAAAAGATTCTTAAAAATGTTAGAAGCTGGGACGGAGGATGATTAAACATGCAAATCACTAGAGGAAAACGGGCACGAGCTCAAAAGGTAGTTATCTATGGCCCTGAAGGGATTGGAAAATCTAGCTTTGCTAGTCAATTCCCAGAGCCTGTCTTTATCGACACAGAAGGTTCGACAGATAACATGGATGTGGCACGGTTAGATAAGCCGACTAGCTGGACAATGTTAGTCAATGAGATTGCTTTTATCAAAGCAAATCCAACAGAATGCAAAACACTCGTCGTTGATACGGTTGACTGGGCAGAGCAATTGGCAGTAGCTCATGTATGCTCTCAACATGGAAAGCAAGGAATTGAAGATTTTGGATGGGGTAAAGGTTATACCTACGTCCAGGAAGAAATGGGGCGTTTCTTGAATGTCTTGTCTGACTTGGTGGATATGGGCATCAACGTGGTATTGACTGCACACGCTCAAATCAAGAAATTTGAACAGCCGGACGAGATGGGCTCTTATGACCGCTACGAATTGAAGCTTGGCCAAAAGACAGGTTCTAAAACGGCACCGCTCGTCAAAGAATGGGCAGACATGGTTCTATTTGCAAATTATAAAACCTTGGTCATGACAACTGACAACGGCAAAAAGAAAGCCCAGGGCGGTGAACGTGTGATGTACACCAATCATCGACCAGCTTGGGATGCTAAAAATCGTCACGGATTACCAGACGAAATGCCATTCCATTACGCAGGCATTGCTCATATCTTTGCGAATCAACAAGTACAAGAGCCGGCACCTCAACCAGTAGCTCCAGCACCTCAGCAAACCGCACCGCAAGCGCCTGAACCAGTCCAAGAGGAATTGCCACTTGATATGTCGCAGGTTTCTGAAGAACCTCAGAATGAAGCTCCTAACGAGCCACAGAGTGCCCCTGAGCAATATCATGCAAGTTTGCCAAAGAGTTTGACTGACCTCATGACGCAAAATAACGTGACAGAAGAAGAACTTCAAAAAGTCGCTTACATCCGCGGGCACTTCCCGCTAGGAACACCGATTGAAAACTTCCCTCCTGATTATTGGAATATGATTGTGGCACACTGGCAAGCGACTATGGAAGTTATTCAAAATCAGGTTCGAACTGATCCCGAATTGCCCTTTACCGTGTAAGTTTTGGGAATTAGAAATTATAGCAAAATACAATAAGGAGTATCTATGAAAGATAAAACTATTAAAATTGATTTGTCAAAAATTGCAAATACAGCCTTACAAGAAAAGGTTGACAAAGAACTTGAAAAAGTCCTTGAGAATATTCTGGATCTCAATACAGAAGCTAAAGCGACTCGCAAGGTTACTATCATACTAACGATGTCAACAGACGATGAGCGTACAGTCGTTAAGACAGGCATGGAAGTCAAATCTACCTTGGCACCACAGAAAGGCGTCGCAACAACTGTTATTGTCGGCCGTGATGATGCTGGTAAAATTCACGCGAATGAGCTCAAAAGTGGCATCCCTGGTCAGACTTACTTTGATGACAACGGAGATATGCGGACCGATACTGGCGAACTCATCGAAAAAGTCGAACAACAAAATACAAATATCATTGACTACAATCAAAAGAAAGCAGGTAACTAACCATGACAGAAAATATTAAAGATGCATTATCATACGCAGTCGAACTAGCGGGTAAAGAAAACAAAATCATTCGTTCAGAAACTGGGAAGGAATATTTTGACAGCAATGAATATGACTTACAGGAACTTAACCCTCGTAAGTACGCACCTATCCTTGAGCTTCAGACACTCAAAAGTCTAGTTGACTACCTCAAATCAGATAACGATCTCATTAGTGATCGTAAACTTGTACTTGTTGTGGATAGTTACCAAAAAGTATCTGTATATGATCAAGTTGATTTCGAAAATGGTAAACGTCCTCAGCTTGTATCTATAAAAGCAACCGTTCCAGTTATCCCTTTTAGCTACTGGCGCGACCAGGAAGAATTCAATATTATGCTGCAGTCTATGTTCATCGATGATGCAGATCGTAATTTGGTTTTGGATTTTGCTAGCCATTTAAAAATCGAAAAAGGCGCAGAAGTGCAAGATAATGGCATTAGTCAAATGGCAACGGTTCGCGATGGCGTAGCAAGTCTAGCACAAGCTAAGACTCCAAATCCAGTAACCTTGCGACCATATCGTACTTTCAATGAAGTAGAGCAACCTGCTAGTCAATTCGTCTTCCGCATCAACAAATCGGCGAATCTGGCACTATTTGAAGCAGATGGTGGTAAATGGAAATTAGAAGCCGTCGAAAACATCGCAAATTATTTAAAAAATAAACTTGCTAGTAACAAAAAAATCACAATTTTAGCATAAGGAGAAAACAACATGACACAACAACAATTTAACAACTTTGACCGCGAATACGACTGGAACGACACTATCCAAAAAGACGCTGAATTCACATTGCTGCCTGAAGGTCTATACTCTTTTACAGTTAAGAGCTATGAGCGTGGACGTCACACTCCAAATCCACAGAACCCTGGTAAATTGCCAGCATGTAATAAAGCAACCGTCCACATCCAAATCGTAGCAAATGAAGGCGAAACCGAATTACGTCACAGTCTATTCTTGCACAGCTCAACTGAAGGAATGTTATCAGCATTCTTTGGAGCTATTGGCCAAAAACGAAAAGGCGAGCCCCTTCGTATGGATTGGAATGCAATCGTAGGACGAACTGGCGTATGTAAAGTAGGAGTCCGTGAATATAACGGCAACAAGTACAACGAAGTCAAGGGTATGATCTATGCTGAAGATGTGGATTATACAAAAGTTCTGAACCAACAACCGGGTCAAGCTACACAACCAAGCTACCAACAACCGCAGCAACAGAATTACTCACAACAACCACAAGGACAAGCTGGATATCAAGCGGGTCAATTCTAGGAGGTAAGGGATGCAATTAAGACCTTATCAACAGGAAGCACGAGAGGCTGTTCAAGCTGAATGGGCTAAAGGTCGCAAGCGCACGCTCTTAGTATTACCTACAGGATGTGGAAAGACAATCGTCTTTTCCAAAATCATTGAAGACCAAGTGAAAGAGGGCAAGCGTGTGCTTGTCCTTGCTCATAGGTCAGAGCTTTTGGAACAGGCTAGCGATAAGCTCAAGACTGCGACGGGATTAGGTACAGCTCTGGAAAAAGCCGAAAATACTTCTATCGGTTCCTGGTATCGAGTAGTTGTCGGATCAGTACAAACCATGCAGAGAGAAAAACGACTTAGTCAATTTTCTCCTGATTGGTTTGATACGATTGTAGTCGACGAAGCCCATCACGCTATTTCAGATGGCTACCAGCGTGTGCTTGGTTATTTTGAACAGTCGAATGTATTAGGAGTGACTGCAACGCCTGACCGTGGAGATATGAGGAATCTTGGCTCATACTTTGACAGCTTAGCCTATGAGTATTCGCTAGTCCAAGCTATCCAAGAAGGGTACTTATCTAAAATCAAAGCTTTGACAATTCCACTTAGTCTAGACCTATCGAACGTCAGCATGTCAGCAGGCGATTTCAAGGCGAGCGATGTCGGGACGGCACTGGATCCATACCTGGAGCAGATAGCTGACGAAATGGTCAAACAATGCTCGGACCGCAAGACAGTCGTGTTCTTACCTTTGGTAAAGACCTCGCAGAAGTTTCGCGACATTCTGAACGCAAAAGGTTTTCGTGCAGCTGAAGTCAACGGAGAATCCAAGGATCGTGCCGAGATTTTAGAAGACTTTGAAAAAGACCGTTACAACGTGCTCTGTAACTCTATGCTTCTCACAGAAGGTTGGGATTGCCCGTCAGTGGACTGCGTAGTTGTGCTAAGACCTACAAAAGTGCGAGCTCTTTACTCGCAGATGGTAGGGCGTGGTACTCGTTTATATCCAGGGAAAGAAGAATTGCTTTTACTGGATTTTCTCTGGCATACTGAACGCCACGAACTATGCCGACCGGCTCACTTAATTTGCGAAACTCCAGAAGTTGCTCAGAAAATGGTTGAGAACATGGAAGAGCAGACAGGTGTCATGCTTGACCTTGAAGATATGGAAGTTAAGGCAGCAGAAGACGTAGTTGCTCAACGTGAAGAAGCATTAGCAAAACAATTGGAAGAAATGCGTAAACGTAAGCGCAAGCTGGTAGATCCATTGCAATTTGAAATGTCTATCCATGCCGAAGATTTGTCGAACTATGTGCCCAACTTCGGATGGGAGATGTCACCTCCTAGCGACAAACAAATCAAAGCGCTTGAGAAATATGGCATCTTTACTGACGAAGTAGGAAATGCAGGAAAAGCCAATCTCTTGTTGGATAGATTGCACAAACGACAATCAGAAGGCTTGACTACACCAAAACAAATTCGATTTTTAGAAGGTCGTGGCTTCAAAGATGTCGGCATGTGGCAATTTGACCAAGCTAGAAATATGATTGATCGTATCGCAGCGAACGGATGGAGATTGCCTGCAGGCGTGCGGCCAGCTGAATATGTACCGGGGTGATGTATGAAACTAAATGTAATTTACAACGAAGATTGCTTAGTCGGTATGCAAAGAATTCCTGATAAGTCAATCGACATGATATTGTGTGATTTGCCTTATGGTACAACCAGAAACAGCTGGGACAGTGTACTTCCGTTTGATAAGCTTTGGGAACAATATGAACGAATTATCAAAGATAATGGCGCGATTGTACTGACTGCACAAACTCCGTTTGATAAAGCGCTCGGAGCGAGCAAGCCGGAATTGTTGCGTTATGAATGGATTTGGGAAAAATCCAACGCAACAGGACACTTGAACGCCAATCGAATGCCGTTAAAGTCACATGAGAACATTCTTGTGTTCTATAAAGAATTGCCAATATACAATCCACAGTTTACTTACGGAAAACCGTACAAGACAACTTACAGTACGCATAGCAGCAACTACGGAAAGCAAAAGGATAATATTGAAACCGTGAATGATGGCTATCGTTTTCCTAGAAGTGTATTATTTTTCAACAACGAAAAAGATAATTTTCACCCGACGCAGAAGCCGATTGAATTGTTTGAGTACTTGATAAAGACATATACCAACGAGGGGGGGTTAGTGTTGGATAACTGCATGGGCAGCGGAACTACTGCGATAGCCTGCATTAACACCAATCGTAACTATATCGGTTTTGAAATTGATGAAGAATACTATCGTAAAGCCATAGATAGAATCAACAGTCATGTATCGCAGATGACATTATTTTAGAAAAGGAGAAAACAGTGGCAGAGAATGATTTTAACTTATTGCCGTTGCTGGATTATATCAATCCTGCCACGGTAGACTACCAAACTTGGGTCAATATCGGCATGGCTCTTAAACACGAAGGATATACGGCATCTGATTGGGATAACTGGTCGCAAAATGATAGCCGGTACAAGAAATTCGAATGCTTCAAAAAATGGGATACTTTCAACGAAGAAGCCGGAACTATCGTGACCGGTGCAACGATTACCCAACTAGCAAAAGAAAATGGTTGGGTATCGCAATCCAGCTATGATAGCGAGAATGCTCATGAGTTAGGATGGACGGATACCATCGACCGCGACTATCGTGTCATCGATAAGGATTGGATTGAAGGCAAAGAAATCCACGAGCCGACAATTTGGAATCCAGTCCAGGAAATTATCAAATACCTTGAAACGCTCTTTGAAGCTAGCGAAAATGTTGGGTACGTCACGGAAAGCTATCCAAAAGTAAACGACGAAACGGGCGAAATTGAAAAATGGCTTCCGACAAAAGGGGCGTATGACCGGACAGCCGGACAGTTAATTGAAGCCCTTAGTAAATGTAACGGCGATATTGGTGCAGTCCTGGGTGATTACCATGAAGAAGCTGGTGCATGGGTTCGATTCAATCCTATGGATGGCAAGGGTGCCAAGAACGAAAACGTGACAGATTTCAGATATGCCCTGGTCGAATCCGACAGCATGCCAATCGATAAACAAAATGCTATCTACAAAGAACTTGACTTGCCGATTGTAGCCCTGGTCCACAGCGGAAATAAATCGCTACATGCTATCGTCAAAGTAGATGCTAAGAACTATGAAGAATACCGCAACCGGGTTGATTATCTTTATAAGATTTGTCAAAAGAACGGCATTATCGTTGATACTCAAAATCGAAATCCAAGCAGACTATCACGGATGCCAGGGTTCATCCGTAATGGCCAGAAACAGTTCTTAGTAGATACAAACATCGGTAAAGCTGATTGGGACGAATGGTATCAATACATCGAAGATTTGAACGATGATTTGCCTGAACCTGAAGGATTAGCCGACAGCTGGGATAACTTACCAGAATTGGCTCCTGAGTTGATAAAAGGCGTCCTTCGTCAAGGGCACAAAATGCTGATTGCTGGACCATCGAAGGCTGGTAAGTCATTCGCTTTGATTGAGATGTCGATTGCGATTGCTGAGGGCAAGAAGTGGCTTGGTTGGGATTGTACTCAAGGACGTGTGTTATACGTCAACCTGGAACTAGACCGACCGTCTGCCCTGCATCGATTCCGTGATGTGTATCAAGCTATGGGATTGGCACCGCAAAATATCAACAACATCGATATTTGGAATCTTCGCGGGAAGACCGTACCGATGGACAAGTTGGCGCCTAAGCTCATCCGTCGAGCTTTGAAAAAGAATTACATTGCAGTCATCATTGACCCGATCTACAAGGTCTTGACTGGTGACGAGAACAGCGCAGACCAGATGGCACACTTTACCAATCAATTTGACAAAGTAGCGACAGAGCTCGGGTGCTCGGTTATATATTGCCATCACCACTCGAAAGGTTCTCAAGGTGGCAAGAAGTCCATGGACCGCGCTAGTGGTTCGGGTGTATTCGCTCGAGATCCTGACGCGCTAATCGATTTAGTAGAGCTAGAAGTGTCAGAAGAATTGCTGACACAGCGCCTGAACCAAGCAGCATGCGAGGTTTACAAACAGGCCTTGCAAGAGCGAAATAATGCCTATTACCAGCAAAATGTCGGCTTAGATGACCTATTAAGTCCAGCTCAGATGAGAACACACTTTGAAAAAGGTATCGACGATGTCATGGTTCGAGCTCCATACGTGGACAAACTAGAAGAAGTACGCAAACAAATCCAGATAGCGACTGCGTGGCGTGTAGAAGGTACGCTTCGCGAGTTTGCCAAATTCAAGCCAGTGAACATGTGGTTCAGTTATCCAGTACACGCGCTTGATGAAACGGGCGTGTTGGCCGATATTCAATTGGATGATGATAAACCAAGCTGGCAAAGAGCTAAAGAGACTCGCAAAAAGAATGCAAAGGAAGATAAAAAGCAAAAGTTGCTAGAGTTTGACGAAGCGATTGAAAATGCAAATTATGGCGAACCACCATCAAAAGAGGATGTAGCAGATTACTTAGGTATAACTGTCAGAACTGTCGAAAGACGAATAAAAACATCTAAAAAATATCAAATAGATAAAAATACAGGTAACATTATCCCTGTAATAAAATCAGCGACAGAACCGTAAAATTCTGGTCGTGTCCTAATAACGACAATACTGTAAAATTACGGTGTTGTCGTTGTCGCGACAGAACCATAAAATACGGTGTTGTCGCGCGACAGACAACTATATATTATATATATAGATAATGTCCTGTCGTCCATCATGTCCATACCTGTATAGACAGGGTTGCTTAAAACGCACCCTGTCATATACAAGGGTCATGGACTAAAAGCGAAATTTAAAAAAGAAAAGGAGTGCATTTATAAAAATGTCTATTGAGTTCTTTTTACCGATGAAAAAAATTCCGACAACAACTCACCAACAAAAAAAGGTAAACGTTCAATTTGGGAAGCCAATTTTTTATGAGCCGGCTGACTTGAAAAATGCCAGGGCGAAATTTGAGAGCTTGCTTGCGCAGCATGTCCCTCCGAACAAAATTAAAGGAGCGATTCGTCTGACAGTCAAGTGGTGTTTCCCCCGTATCAAAAAAAGCTACGATGGTCAGTACAAGACCACGAAGCCAGATACAGATAATCTGCAGAAATTACTCAAGGATTGCATGACAAAGCTTGGATACTGGAAAGATGATGCACAAGTGGCCAGCGAGATTGCTGAGAAGTTTTGGGCAGACACAGTCGGGATCTATATCAAGATTGAGGAATTGGAATGAAGATCGATTACATTGATTTCTTTAGCAGACAAATTCCAGAATGGATGGCACGCAGCAACCAAAAGAGCCAAGAAGTTGGATTCGGAACGGATGCTTATTGGCAATGGGCTGTGTCGTCTATTGGAGAAATTTGCAAACAATACAATGATGATGAACTGGTGACAGAGCAGTTCGGCCTACTCTTTAACTGGCTAGAAAAACAAGCAGGTTAAACTATGGAATATAGTAAACAAACAGTAATTGAAGTTTTGGAGCAATCGATTGAGAAAACCAAAAATGAAATCGAGAAATATTCAAAAGATTGCAACGGACGATTTGCACAAAGGAGAACGGCGCATCGTGAATTTCTAAAGAAAAGACTGAAGAAATTGGAGAAACAGTTGGAGGGACTGAAAAATGAATAGACAAGAATTGATTGAGAAAATCGAAAACGAAAAATTTATAAAAAACAATACTGATTTTGAAATAGGTTACAATCTTGCTTCTAACACCATACTCAGATACATCGAACATCTAGACGAACCAGAAAAAGTCACAATCCCGCAGTTTGTGGCGGATTATATCGAATGGACAAAAGGAGAAGATTTTCATTTACTCGGTGCAATGAATAGAGAAAACTTTGATAATAAACTCGAAGATTGGTTTTACACAGACGATAACATGGAACTTTTCGCTCGTGCTTGGCTTGACGGCTACGAGGTCGAGGAAGAGAAGCGGTATTTAGTGAAGATGAAAGGCGTTGAAAAATGCAGTAGTTATTTAAAACTCAACAAAAAATCCAATAGGTGGTACTTTGGGGAGAATTTTAGCAGTGTAATTGCTAAAGAATTAAAAATATCACACACCCGCAAAGAACTAGAAGAAGCTGGGTTTGGCTGGGTGTTTGATTGTCCAGGGATTGAGATTGAGGAGGTAACAGATTGACAATCAATATCAAGCAGCGACTAAAAGCCTTGCAATATATTGATATCAAAGTGAAGTCAAAACATCAGGAAATCATCAGCTTGAAGTCGGGTATTCTACGAGGACAGCAATTTGATAATATGCCGAAATCGAAAAATAATAAAAACCAGTCCGAAGAGTTGAATGTGCTGATCATCGATAAGTCAGAACAACTCTATCGAGAAATTCAAGCACTGTATAAAGAACGTGAAGAGCTCATTCAAGCTATCGAGTCGCTAGATGATCCGGTGGAGAATATCGTAATGCGATTGTTTTACATCGATGGGATGACCTGGAACGAAGTTGAAGCTAAGTTGAGATATAGTCGAGGCGCTATTCAAAAAATTAGGAAGTCCGCTTTTGGAAATTTATCAAAAAATGTGAACAAAGTGAACTAAAGTGAAACTTTAAAGTGTTATTATGATAGTATTGAATAGACGGTACGAGATAACGTTTCACGGTGATTTGCTTCCTGAGTTTTGTTTCTATCTTTTCTGTCTCAGTTACCGTCTATTTGCCTTTGGGAATAACAGGTCTCTCACAGGAGAGATAAGGTTCTAGACCTTGCATAAGCGGATTCGTCGACATCTGCATGGATGCCAGTGGGCGCAAATCCCACTATTCTCATGAGAGGTCTTATTAAAGTCATGCAATAAATGTGTGGCTTTTTTTATGGCTTTAAAAAAGGAGCGCGATGAAACCAAAGAGGCTTACTATTTTAAACGGCAAGAGAACAGCTGTGGACTATGATAGTCGCAATGAGGAATACACGAATTACAATCGTACCCGTTGGAAGTATGACAAGGATGTGAAAAGGTTCTATAACTCAACGGTCTGGAAGCGAACAAGTCAGCGAGTATTGCTTGAAGCAAACTATGTCTGTGCGATGTGTGGAGAGGAAGCAATAATGACTGACCACATCATCAGCGTGAAGCAAGACTGGTCTAAGAGGTTAGATAGAAACAATCTTCAAGCAAGTTGTAAGAAATGTAATGATAAGAAAGCAATCAAAGAGAAGTATTCTTATTGATTGTGTAGTAAAAACATTAAAAACGTAATCAAAAAGCGAACGAAAACAGAATACAAAAGGGCAAATTGGTCGGGAATACGCTGTAAAACGTACGGAAATACCCCCTTAAATTTTTAACGGGGGTAGGTATTGTTCGGATATAAGAACGCCGCCCTCTTCTGTGCAAAAAAATCCCTTTTTGAAAACTCAAGACACGCAGAAAGGAGGGTAATATGGGGCGAAAAATGAAGATTGTCGAAAGCAATAAAAAGCATTTGACGAAAGAAGAAAAAATTGCAAGAAAGACCATACAAGAAAAGGCTTCAGATGGTTTGGATGCATTGCAACTGACACCACCGAAACATTTTGATCCAATCGCTAAAGCTGAATACAAGCGCGTGATTGAAGATTTGAGAAAGCTACCCCTCAGAAATCTAGACAGAGCAGTATTAGAAAGCTACTGCACTTGGTATGCAGTCTATAAAGAAATATCCCGTGGATTGCAAAAAGAAGGGTATGTTTACGAAACAGACAATGGAAAGGTGTTGCCTAATAAGATGCTGTATAGTTTAGAACGTGCGACTACTAACTTAACAAAAGCAGCATCACAATTGGGTATGACAGTTGACAGTCGCATGAAGTTATTTGTGCCACAAGTAGAAGAAAAGAAAGAGAGTATTTTCGATAAATTTGGTAGTTAGGAGGATAGCTGATGAAATATAGACCGCATTATTTGAAGAAGAAAAAACACTATGTGTTAAATGAATTTTCAATAAAGGGTGGACGAATCGCAATAAACGGAAAGTTATTAGATGGAGTAACGAGTTATAGTATTGATTGGAACTCTGGCGAGCTAACTGGATTGACGATAAATATGGTTGGTAAAATGAAATGATTTTTATATCAGAGGGAAATTCCCTCTCTTTTTATTTAAGGCTGTTGGTGTAGAGGTAACATGACAAGCTCCAACCTTGTAGTCGTGGGTTCGATTCCTACACAGTCTGTATTTTGTTAGTTAGGAGGTGAAACAATGGAAGATATAGCTTATCAATATGCTTCAAGAGTTGTAAATGGAGAAATAATAGCCAGTAAGAAAGTTATAAAAGCTTGCAAGCGCCATTTGAGAGATTTGAAGCGTATGGATGATGAAGATTTTCCGTATGTTTACTTACCTGACAAGGCAAAAAATCCGATAGATTTTATCGAAATGCTCCCAGATGTCAAAACTGGCAAACCATATCCGCTGGCAGATTTCCAAAAATTCATTTTATCGAGTCTGTATGGCTGGAGAAAAAAGTCTGATACATCTATCAGACGATTCAAAAAAGCTTTAATTAGCTTGGCCAGAAAGAATGGTAAGACAATATTAGTCGCTGGTATTGCTTTATATGAGTTTTTGTTTGGTCGCAACCCTGCAATGAGTCGACAGTTGTTTTGTACAGCGAATGACCGTTCACAAGCACGAATTGCTTATGATATGATCCGTAAGCAATTGGAAGCATTAAGAAGTCAAAATTCAGACATCAGAAAAGCTACTAAAGTAGTACGAGATGAACTCCGTAACTTGAATGATGAAAGTTATGTGCGTGCATTGAGTCGTGAAACTGGTGCAGTCGATGGTTTTGAACCGTATGTTGGTATCTTAGATGAATTTGCAGCATCTAAAACTAATGAGATGATTGAGCTTCTCGAATCTGGTCAAGGTCAGTTAGACAACCCATTGATTTTGATTATCTCAACAGCTGGATTTGATTTAAACGTACCAATGCACACTATTGAGTATGCGTATATCGAAAAACTTCTCGATGAAGAAGTTAAAAACGATGAATACTTTGCCTTCATTGCTGAACAAGATGATGAAGAGGAAATCAAAGATGAAAAGAACTGGATAAAATCAAATCCAATTCTTGAAGTCAAAGCGCTACGTAAAAAGATGATGGACTACCTACGAAAACGTAGGAAGGTGGCACTTGAGACAGGAACAATAAATGAAATCCTAGTTAAAAACTACAACATGTGGCGACAATCATCAGAAGAGTCTTACATGGATAAAGAAAGCTGGGTGAAGGCTAAGATTGATAAACCTGACACTAAAAAGCGTAGAGTTTGGTTAGGTGTCGATGTTGGTCGCTCTAGTGACTTGTTCTCCATTTCTCCTATGGTCATGATGGATGACTACTGGTATGCAGATAGCTTTTCTTTTGTGGCCACTAAATATGGCTTGATTGCAAAAGAGAAAAGAGACGGTGTTTCTTATACAAACTTGGAAAGAGCTGGTGAGTGTGAGATAACAACGCTTGAGAGTGGGGTTATCGATGATGAGCGCGTGCTTGAGAAAATCGAGGAAATGGTATACGGAAATGATTGGGAGTTGCAAGGTATTTTCTTTGACCCTTATCAATTCGGTTCACTATTAACTATGATAGAAAAGCGACATCCAGAATGGCCACTAGTCCAGATACCACAAACCACCATGGTCTTGAATATGCCCACAAAACAATTCCGTGATGATGTCCGTCAAGGAAAAATCAAGCATAGTGGTAATCAGTTGCTGACAATGGCAATCAATAACGCATATACAAGAGTTGATAATAACGGTATGAGGATTGATAAAAACAAAAACAGTAATAAAATCGACCCTCTGGATGCTCTGTTAGATGCTTATGCTGCTTGTTATTTAGAGCCATTTGATGGAAGTGGTTATTGGACAAACGAGAAAATCCTGGAAGGAGGTTCGCTGTTTTAATGTTGAAAAAAATTTTTAATCATATACACACAATATTATTGTTGATTGGCATAGGATTTATATCTTACAGCCTTTTTTTAATGAATGAAATAACTGGTTTTCTAGGAACTGGAGCACTTTTGGTTTTGTTAGCTATGCTTATTAATCTTGAAAACACAATGAAGTAGAAAGGAGGTGATAAAATAAATGACTTTTTTTCAATCTTTAGGTTCGTCAAAACTATCTTATGACGACTATATCTCTTCTGTAATCACTGGTAATTCAAGCCCTGAATATACTGGTATATCTGCTTTAAAAAATAGCGATGTCTTGACTGCAGTGTCTATCATAGCTGGAGATGTTGCTCGTTTTCCATTATTGAAAAAAGATTTAATGGGTAATATCGAACAAGATGAAGATATGAATTATCTTTTGAATGTTAAATCCACAGGCAATACATCAGCAAGGCAGTGGAAGTTTGCAATGACAGTCAATACAATTTTGACTGGTAATTCATTCTCTCGTATTCTACGTGATCCAGTAAGTGGCAAACCTTTGGAATTTCAATTCTTTAGACCGTCCGAAACAACAGTAGAAGAAACCAATAATCACGAGTTGATTTATACTTTCCGTGACCGTCTGAATGGTAAGGAAATTGTATGTAAAGCAGAAGATGTCATCCATTGGAAATTCTTTAGCCATGACACTATTCTAGGCAGGTCTCCACTGCTTTCTCTTGGAAACGAAATCAGCTTGCAAGATGGTGGATTGAATACCTTAATTAAGTTCTTCCGTGATGGTTTTTCAAGTGGAATTATCAAACTTAAAGGTGCTCAATTAAACGGTGAAGCACGTAAGAAAGCCCGTATGGACTTCGAGAAAATGCGTGAAGGTTCAACTGGTGGCAGTCCATTGGTATTTGATGATACACAGGAATACACACCGCTTGAAATTGATACGAATGTCTTGCAGTTGATTACATCTAATAACTTCTCTACTGCCCAGATTGCCAAAGCTTTACGAGTTCCTAGTTTTAAGTTAGGAGTAAATAGTCCTAACCAATCTGTTGCACAGTTGACTGAAGACTATGTAACCAACGACCTTCCATTCTACTTTGATGCAATCACAAGCGAACTCGCTTTGAAAGTGTTTAGTGATGAAGAACGTAGGAAGTATCGTGTTGATTTTGATACACGTAGCGTAACTGGTAGAAACGTAGATGAGATTGTAAAACTTGTGAACAATCAAATCTTAACACCTAACCAAGCATTGGTTGAACTTGGTAAAGAGCGTTCTACTGATCCAAACATGGACCGTTACCAATCAAGTTTAAACTATGTCTTCTTAGATAAAAAAGAAGAATATCAATCGATGAAAGGAGGTGAGATAAGGGATGCCAAAGAGAATCAAGATGAAAGGTCCACTGATTCCGAATAACAGCCAGGAAGCATACGACTACTTTGGTTTGGAAGCGGTCAGTGCTAAAGCTATCACAGATGCTTTTCCAGAAGACAATAGTGACATCGTTTTGGAAGTTAATTCCAACGGTGGCCTTGTAACTGTTGGAAGTGAAATCTATACGGCGTTGAAAAGTTATCCAGGGCATGTAACTGTGGAAGTAACAGGAATGGCAGCAAGCGCTGCTAGTGTTGCAATCATGGGAGCGGATAAAGTGCTTATCAGTCCAACAGCTCAGATAATGATTCACAAAGCGTTGTATGGTTATGTATCTGGTAATAGTGATGATTTAGATAAAGCTTCAAATGCTCTTAAATCTAGTGACCAAGCTATTGTAAATGCGTATGTAGCTAAGACTGGATTGGAAGAATCAGTTATCATCGACATGATGAAGAATGAAACCTTCATGTCAGCTAGCGAAGCAGTTGAAAAAGGCTTTGCAGATGAAGTGATGACCTTTGATGATATCGGTGCAGTAGCGAGCCTGGAGAATGGATTGTTACCACAAGCAGTTATTGATGACTTCTACGCTAACCGTAGCAAGCGTAAGTCAGAAATCCAAAATATGCTACGAGAAATCGAAAAAGAAGAATTACTCAGAGGGCTATAAGCTCTCTTTTTAATACCAAAAAAAGGAGAAAAAACAAGGTATGTTTAAAGAAAAAATGAATGAACTTAAAGCACAGATTGAAAATATCGGTGCTGAAATTGTTAACAAGACAGATGAATTGAAATCTGTTTTGAACTCTGACGATCTTGAAAAAGCTCGTGAAATTCGTGCTGAAATTGAAGCATTGAAAACACAAGAAGCTGAAGCTAAAGCTAATTTGAAAATTTATGAAATTGCAGAAGAAGGAGTTGGAATGGTGGCAACTGGTGAAAAACACGAAGTAAAAGCAGAAGGTAAATCTTACCGTGAATCTGTTAACGAATGGGTACGTACTAAAGGTGCGGTCGCTGACTCAAACTTGAAACTTGAAGGAAAAGACCTTCTTATTCCAATGAATGAAGCTGTTAACCCAACACAAGACGGATTGAAAAAAGCAAACACTGAAAAAGTAACTAGCAAGGAAATCGTAACTACACCAATTCGTGAAGTTAAGACAGTGCTTGACCTTAAACAATTTGCAACAATTCACAAGGCTTCTAAAGGTGAAGGTTCATATCCTATCCTTAAACACGCTACATCTAAGATGGCAAGCGTAGATGAATTGGAAAAGAATCCAGCTCTTGCTAAGCCAGATTTTACAGATGTTCCTTGGAAGGTTAAAACTTACCGTGGTGCGATTCCACTTTCACAAGAAGCTATTGACGATGCGGATGTTGACCTTCTTGCAATCGTAGCAGAAGCTGCTAACCAAATTAAAGTGAACACGACTAACGATGCAATCGGTGGAGTATTGAAAACATTTGAAGCTAAAAATGCAGCAGATTTGGATGCAATTAAAGCTATCTTGAATGTTGACCTTGACCCAGCTTACAACGTATCATTTGTAGTTTCTCAAAGTTTCTATCAAAAGCTTGACACAATGAAAGACAAGAATGGTCGTTACTTGCTTCAAGACTCTATTGTTTCTGCATCAGGTAAAGCCTTCCTTGGTCATCCAGTATTTGTAGTAGCTGACACTGTTCTTGGTGAAGCTGGTGAAGCTAAAGCGTTTATCGGTGATGTACAACGTGCGGTACTCTTTGCTGACCGTCAAGAACTAGGTCTTCGATGGACTGACAATGAAATCTATGGTCAATACTTGCAAGCAGTTGTGCGCTTTGACGTTAAGAAAGCAGATGCTAAAGCTGGTTACTTTGTAACTATGCCCTAATACTCCCCCAATTAGTGGGGGTGTCTCACGGTCAGCGGTAACTTTAGCAGTACCAACCGCAAGTAGCACCAAACAAGATATCATGTCTTATTTAGATAGCAAGGGAATTTCTTACGCTGCATCTCAAACTAAAGAGCAACTACTAGCCTTGATTGGAGGTTAGAGCTATGGAAGCTAAAAAGAATGGTTTTCTTGAAGAAGTCAAGTTGTATTGTAAAATTGACTATGACTTTGAAGATGAACTACTACTTGAACTTATTGAGTCAGCAAAAGAGCAAATATGCTTTGCAATCGATAATGATTTAAGTCCAGATGATTTAGTAGAATATGCGAAATTCCGACTAGCTGTCAAGAAACAAGTCAAAGAAGAGTACGAACATCGTGGAATGTCAGCGGATAGTATGCGCTATCCTTTAGCGAATGGTGTCTTAAACATCATTCACCAACTTAGAACACGGAAGGAGAGTTAATGCGGACACGTAAGATGAATGTTCGCATTACTTTTTTTCAAAGAGTTGGCGGACAAAACGAAGATGGAGAAGTGCTAGATTTTGAAAGAAAAGACTTATATACTTGCTGGGCAGAAGTATCTAAAACGTCCATCAAGGATTTTCGTGAAAATGTGACAGTCACTAAAAGTGCAGGTTTGACAGAACATAAAGACACTAAAACATTCTTAATCCGTCATCTTCCTAAACTACCTTTTGACAATTCTTGCTTTGTAGAATTTGATGGTAATGAGTATCAAATCATTGCTATTGAACGAGATCACGCAAACAAGGAAATTGATTTGATTAAGGGAGTGATGGTTTCGTGACAAAAGGATTGGATTTATGTCTTAATAATCTAATTAAATTAGAAGTTAAAGCGCCTAAAGTTGCTCGTGAAGCTGTCACGATGGTCGCTGAAGAGTTTAAGAAAGAGCTTGAAGTAAATACTCCAGTTTCTGACGAACCCACACCCACTCGTTTGAAAGAAGATGTAAGAATCGGTAATTTCAAAGGAAGTGGGAATGCTCCTTCAAAAGATATCGGCTTTGGTCGGTCTACTGGTTGGCGTGCAAAATATCCGAATGCGGGAACAATCTATCAAAAAGCACAGGATTTCGAGGAAAAGACTATCAATGCAGTCACTCCTCGTGCTAAAGAAATCTATAAACAAAAAATAAGGGAGGTGTTAAAATAAATGATTGCTGAAACTGAAGCATATAAACTTTTGGTAGCAGATGAACAGTTGAATCGACTGTTTAATGAGTTTAGAGGCAAGGAGTTTCCAGGATACAAACAAGGTATCTTTACTTACGATATTCCTGAAAAGCCTACAAACTTAAAACGAAAAGAGCTTGCTCCGTTTGCAAGAATTTATTTAACTTACGAAGCGCCTCACAAGTATGCAGATGATAAAATCATCTCAATGGAACAACGTATCACAATCAACTTTTGGTGTAAGAACGCAAAACAAGCTGACCAAATCGCCAAAAGAATGGATACAATCTTAGAAAGTAGTGGATTTGAACGCTACACAGCAAATGAGAAACCTCGATACATGGATGACGACATTGGACTACTAATGAATGTCCGAAAATATCGTCTTTTTGATTGGAGTGATCTCGAAGAAATGAAAGGAAAATAAATAAATGTCTAAAGTTAAATTTGGTTTACGTGGTTTTGAATATGGGGTTTTGAACGATAAAAACCTTGTACCAGGAGAAACTAAAAAAATCCCTGGTTTGAAATCAGCAAAATTGGATATCACAAATGAATTGAACACTATCACAGCAGATGATGGACCATACGTAGTATTGTCTTCTGGTATCACTGGAACAACTCTTGAAGTATCATGGTTGGATTTGGGTAGTGATGCTCGTAAAGATTTTTACGGTATTACTGTTGAAAATGGTGTTGAAAAATACAATAAGAAGATGACTCCAAACGATATCGCTTGCTTGTTCCGCACAACTGGTGATGATGGTAAAGGTATCTGGGTTGGTCTTCTTAAAGGTAAGTTCTCACTTCCAGGAATGGATTTGGAAACAAAAGACGGTTCACCAGAGCCTAAGAACGATACTGTATCTGGAAGCTTTGTAGCTCGTGGAGATGATGATGAAGGTCTTGTAATTGTAGTTGGTCGCGAAGACAACCCACAATTCCAAGAAACTGAATTCCGTAAACTCGTTTTCCCAAAGTCTTAAGCGGTGCTAGTTCTGAACGAACAGTAACCGCTGATTCAGGCGCAACAAGACAAGAATTATAAGAACAGGCTTGGTTTTCCAAGCCTTTATTTTTTAAAGGAGTAAATAATGTTTGAAATTAAATTTAAAAAAGCAGGTGTGTTGAAGGAATTTTCAAAAGACTACGTGAACGTAGAAGACAACCTGTTGGCTTTGGAACACCAGGTTCGACAAACTTCATTGTATGAACACAAGGAAGATTTGCTAAATCCTGCTAAACATCGTGAATTAAATGAAGCGTATCTTGATATGTTTGTAAAAATGTACGGTGAGCAGTTTGATGTGGATGATTTAAAAGGTGCAAGTGTTGAAACGCTTGAAACATTGAACGATCTATATCTTGCAGCGCTCGGTGGAAAACAAGAAGAAAAAGAGACCACCAAGGGAAAAAAGAAGAAAAAGGGCTAAGCCCTAAAGAAGCTCAAAACAATCTATTGATTTGGGTTCAATCATTAATGAGTCAAGGATATACAATCCATGATATTAAAAGTATGCGTTTATCAGATTTTAATTTGATGGTGCAGGCTTTAGAAACAAAAGAAAGCCAAGAGGAAGAAGAAACAACCCTTGACAAGGCCTTCCCATTCCTTTTTGGATAGAAAGGAGAATGAATGGCAAGTAATATTGGTGAATTAGTCGCCACTGCAACCTTAGATGTCGCTCCTTTTCAGTCGAATGTCGGGAGGTTGAAAACCTATCTAAAAGGTGTCGATAATTCCCTTAAAGCGATGGAAAATAATTTTAAGGGAGCTGGTAAGAATGTCAGCAACTTAAAAGGCCTTTTGTCGCAAACTGGTTCAGCTCTAAGCTCATACCAGAAGGTATTGAGTTCACAGAGTGAACGGTATAACCAACTAAAAGCAAGTATTGGAGATGTTTCAACTGCCACTGCTGAACAAAAGCAAAAGCTAGTTGAAGCAAGTGCTAGTATGACAGCTACTGCTGCTAAAGTAGCTGAATTACAAAACCGATATGAACAGTTAGCTAGTTCCATGAGAAAAGCTTATATCGATGATAGTGCCTTCACTAAGTTTGGTAATAGTGCGCGGGAAGTCGGTGAAAAGTTTAGTAAAGTTGGTAAAGAGATTTCTGGTTTTGGTTCTGCTTTAACTCGTGGAGTTACTGCTCCAATCGTGGCAGGTGCAGGTCTTGTAGTGAAGGCTGCGATTGACTATGAATCAGCGTTCGCTGGGGTAAAACTTTGCCCTCTCTGGTAGTAATATCAGAGTAATTAAATCGAGCAAAAACGGTAAAAGCTAAGTATTTTGTGTTATAATAAGATATGGATAGATAAGGAAGTCATGAGCCTTATCGATAAGAGTGTTACCCGAACACTCTTCCATTTTTAATAATACGGGTTAAAGCAATTCGGGAGGCTTTAATATGGCAAAAATAAAATGTACTTGTGTCCATTGTGGCAACGAGGTTTTTCGTTTTCCAAGTCAAGTTTTAGGAACAATTTTTTGTTCAAGAAAATGTCGTTCAGATTACAACAAGGAAAATCACACTAGGGAATTAACTTGTTTTATTTTGTGGAAAGAAATTTAGAAAACGAAAAGCAAATATAAATGGTAAAAATCACTTTTGTACTAGAGTTTGTAAAGATAAATGGCAAAAAGATGGTCTGAAAGGGGAAAACAATCCATTTTATAGTAAAACTCACACAGAGAAAACAATAAATTCTATCAAAAGAACAATCAAACTTACAAGAAAAGTTGGAGTTGAAAGTCCACGGTATTGCAGAGTGGAACAAGATTGCGAAGTATGTGGTAGACACTTTATGACTACTCCTTATTTAAAAAAGAGAAGCAAACATCACTATTGTTCAATAGAATGTCATGCAATCGGGAAGTCAAACTATGGCTCTGGAAGAAACAATCCAAATTTCAATCCTGAACTTTCAGACGAAGACCGAGCTAACAGAAGTAGAGTTAGGATTATAGGTTATAAAAAATTCAGATTGTCAGTCTTGGAAAGAGATAAAAACAAATGTGTGATTTGTGGAACTGAAGAAAAAATAATCGTTCATCACTTAAATTCACATCATTGGGATAAAGAAAACAGAGTAAATCCAGAAAACGGAGTATGCTTGTGTGAAAAATGCCATAAAGATTTCCACAAGAAATTTGGATATAAAAACAACACAAAAGAACAATTTAAAGAATATGAAAAAAGCATCTAATAAATAGGTGCTTTTTTAACACACAAAATATACGCTAATACCGTGCTAACTTATCAGATTGCGAAAGGCTGATAAGTAGTGTAGAGCGTAGGAAGTGAACAAATATAATCTTCCCACGAGTGTTCGACAACCTTTATTGTAAAGGTTGAATATGTACGCCGAACTTACGGGAAACCGTAAGAAGTAGAGGATAAAAAGCCTTTACGATAACAAATTGAAAGAAAACAGTAGATGAAACTGCCACAGTATCTTATCAAAAGCTATCAGATGGCATTCGTCAGATGGCTAAAGAATTGCCAGCCAGTGCAGTTCAAATTGCAAACGTAGCAGAAGTAGCAGGACAATTGGGTATTAAGGCAGATGATATCCTTAAATTCTCACGTACCATGATTGATATGGGAGAATCAACCAACTTGAGCGCTGAAGATGCTGCAACTGCAATCGCTAAGATTGCAAACATTCTAGGTTTAACATCCGACGAGTATTCTCGTTTTGGTGCATCTGTTGTAGACCTTGGTAATAACTTTGCCACAACCGAAAAAGACATCGTCGAGATGACCAACCGTTTAGCAGCAGGTGGTAAACTAGCAGGACTAACTGCTCCAGAAATCTTAGGTCTAGCTACTGCGATGAGTTCGGTTGGTATTGAGGCCGAGGCTGGTGGTACTGCAATGACTCAAACTCTTACAGCTATTGGTAATGCAGTTTCATTGACTACTAAGGACTCAGCAGATGATCTAGCATTGATTGCTAAAGTAGCAGGAACAACGTCAGAAGAATTCCAACAAGCTTGGAAAGAAAAACCAGCTGAAGCTTTACAATCATTTATTAAAGGTCTTAATACAGCGCATGAAAAAGGCGCAAACATGGACGCAATTCTGATGAAATTAGGCATGACAGGGATTAGACAAGGAAACATGCTTAAATCTTTAGCCTTATCCTCAGACAAGATGAGTGCAGCAGTCGAACGATCTAACCAGGCCTGGAAAGATAATACTGCATTGACAAATGAAGCAAACAAGCGCTATGAAACTACTGAGTCTCAATTAAAGATGTTTAGAAATCAGTTGACAGATATTGCGATTGAATTTGGAGGTCCGCTTATCAAGGCACTTAGAAGTGGTCTTGATGCAGTCAAGCCATGGATAAGTAATCTTGCTGATTTAGCTAAAAAATTCAGTTCATTATCGACAGAGCAACAACAAAATATTATCAAGTGGGGCTTGATGGCGGCCGCTTTAGGTCCAGCTCTTAAGATTTTAGGAAGTGGTATTTCTGTTATCGGTGGTACCGTAAAAGCCATCGGTGGCCTTTCAAAAGGCATTGGTATTTTAAGTGGTTCAGTAAAATTCCTTGGAAATTTGTCAAGCGTAACAAGTGGATTAAGTGCCGTAGCTGGTTCAGCTGGAGCAGTTGAAACTGCAGTGGCAGGAGCAAGTGCAGGAACTGGATTACTTGGTAGTGCACTAGGATTCTTAGTTAGTCCGATAGGATTGGCTACTGTCGCATTGGTTGGTGCAACTGCAGCAGCAGTCTACTTCTCGAACAAGGCTTATGAAGCTTATCAACGTTCACAAGAATGGGGTACAAGCGTTAGCAAAGAACAAGCTGGTCAACTTCAAAACTTTAAAGATAAGGTAGATGAAGCAAGTGAAGCTATGACTACTTTTGGTGCAAGTGCTGAAGGGGTTGATAAAGTAACTACTGCAGTCCAAAAACTAGCGACTGAAATTCAAAAGTTAGCGGATGAGAATCTAGCTAAAGATATTGACATGGCTCGCAATTTAGGATTGAGCGAGGAAACAATTCAACAAATAACTACTCATTCAGACCAAGTAAAAAACAATGTTCAACAGATGTCTGATGAAGTTATTAAAATATATCAGAATGCTGCAAACAATCATCGCAAACTTTCAGAAGAAGAAAAAGCGATTGTACTATCTAATCAGAATGAATTGATAAACACTCAATTAAGTTTAATGGAGTATTCTGGTGAAGAACGTATCAATATGATTAAAGCTTTCAATGGTCAAGCTGATGAATTGAATACAGAACAACTTAAAAAAGCTACTGAATTAACTGAAAAATGGGCAAAAGACGAACAAGCTTCATATAAGGAACGCTTGGACGGATACAAGAAGCTCATGGATCAAATCAAAGGCGAGGATGAAAAATCTGTTAAGGCACGTACTGAAATTAAAGCTAAAATGGAACAGTTGGAAGCGGAACATACCGCTAAGATGGAAGCATATAGCCAGAAATGGAATGATTTACAAGGTAGACTTTTGAAAACCTTGAAAGTTAGTCCAGAAGCGTTAACAGGCATCATGAATCAGCTTAAATCACGAGCTGAGGAAATGGGATTGACCTACGATGAAATGGCTATCAAATTCCAAAATACCTTCTCAAAAGTGCAAGAAGGTAACAGCATGTGGGCACAAACTGCTAAAGATGCAACTGAATCAATGAAGCTCGCAAACACTCAATGGAATGCTATGGTTTGGGATGAAAAAACTGGTAAGTTAAAAACCAATGCAGTCGAAGAAGTCCAAAAGGCCCTTGAAGCAGAAGGTGGATGGGATGCCATGCAGTTCATTCTTAAAGAAGCAAATCTTGAAACGAATGCACGCTTAACAATTGGTGAAGCCTTGGTCGCAAATGGCCAGTGGGAGAAATTATCTCCAGAAGAGAAAAAGCTGATTGTGAATGAAAAACCAGCTGTTCAAGCTATCTTGGATAGCAAAGAAACGCTGGCACAATGGAATGCACTGCCTTCTGAAATTAAAGAAATCCTTGGTAAGAACGAAAGTTTCTTGAGTAGTGCAGAAGGTGCTAAACAAGCATTGACTCAATGGAATTTAATGACACCAAGTGAAAAAGCTTTGGCTGTTAAAGACTTAGCAAGTAACGATGTTAAGGTGGTTCAAGGTCGTATTGATTCAATGACTGGTAAGCAGTTACCTATTGAAGCAATCGACAACACAGCAAGTACAGTTGAATCTGTCTTGTATGGTGTGAATTCTATTCAACAAACCAGTCCAATTGATATCAATGCCACAGACCAAACAGGTGGACAGACTGCATCTGCTTATGCAGGAGTTAATGTAGTTAAACAAGATAGTCCTATTGGCATCGATGCCATGAACAGAACACAGGGTGAAGCTTCAGCTGCAGGATATTCAGTAAACTCAGTAAGACAAAGTAGTCCTATCAGTATTAACGCTCAAAACAACACAAGTGGCGCGATTAATAGTGTTTGGTCGGGATTGTTATCTTTACCAGCTGTTAAATTTATTGATATTATCACACGTCACTTTACTGAACAGCACGCAAAAGGTACAGACAATCACCCAGGAGGTCTTGCAACAGTCAACGATCAACGTGGTACGCTCTATAAAGAATTGGTAACGTTACCGGACGGGACTTCCTTCATTCCAGAAGGTCGAAATGTGGTTTTACCGTTGCCACCTGGTTCAAAAGTCATGCGAGCTGGTAAAACTCGTAGCTTGATGAACCGTTTAGGTATTCCAAACTATGAAAAAGGTATCGGTTTTGAAGATACAAAAATCTCACATTTAAGTAGACGGATTCAGAGTGTTAACGTTCGAAATAGTCAACGTGGCTATCAGAGTACTATATTCACTTCTGATAGCTATGGCAATAGTGGAAACGGTCAAGCAGTAGTAGCTGAATTGGTCAGCTTGAAAGAAAGTGTAGAAAACTTGCTTGGAAGACTACTTGATAAAGATTTCAATACTTATTTAGACGGTCAAGAGATCGCTAAAAATTCTTATCAATACCAAGGAAGCATTATGAGAAGGGAGGGTATTTAATGTCAAATTATTTAAAGGTCAATGATTTTACAACAAAAGGTTTAAGAAATTGTGTAGTCGTAGACTTTGGAATAATCCGTTCTGCCACTCCTCGTTTCTCTGAGCAGTTAAAACCATTTGGAATGAATGGTAGCTATAATCAGGAAGAAGGCGCTTATGAAAGTTATGAACGAACCATTCGTATTTTCTTCGAGCGTTTTTCTGATCTAGCAACTTTGATTGAGAAATTCAATACAGTAGGAAACCAGTTGGAATTTAGTAATCAACCCGATTCGCTTTTCTATGCTGACTTCCTAGATACTGAAATTACACAAAAAGGTATGTATGGCTGGGAATTAGCAATCAAGTTAGATATGCAACCGTTCAGATATCCAAAGAACATTGAACCAGTCGTATTCTCAAGCGGTGGAACGATTGACAACATCGGTACAGTCCATTCAGAACCCGTCATAGAGATTGAAGGTAATGGAGATGTATCGCTTACGATTGGCCAGAAAACTATGCACTTGACTGTAAATAACAAAGCTACAATCGATTGCAGGCAAAGAAAACAGAATATCTATAATGCAACTGGAGCAGTTCAAAACACTCTAAGAAAGCGTGGAGGGTTCTTTGAAATCCCTGTCGGTCAAAGTGGCGTGACATTTACAGGTAATGTCCGTAAGGTAACTATTCGTCCGAATTGGAGGTATAAAGTATGATTTATTTAACTGAAGGAAACATACCTCTTAATGCTGCCTACGACGATGATATCGTTCAAGAAGCAAATAGCACCTATCAATTATCGTTCAAGTTTCCTACAAATAATATCTTGTGGCAAAGACTAAGAGAAGAAACATTCTTGAACGCTGATGATCTACACGGTGAGCAAGATTTTGTAATTTTCGAAGTTGAGAAAAAGCATGGATATATTCAGGTCTATGCTAACCAAGTCATGACCTTGTTAAATCACTATGTTGTCAATCCAATGTCTTTGGATAGAGCAACTGGTTCGACTGCTTTAAGTAGTTTCGCTGGAAGCATCACTCGTGACAATCCATTCTCATTCTTCTCAGATATCGATGATAGACACACCTTCAATATCGATAGTAAGAATGCTATGGAAGCACTCACCAAAGATAAACACTCTATTCTTGGTTTGTGGGGTGGTGATTTAGTCAGACATGGTTACCAGGTACGGTTGTTAAAAAATGGCGGTTCAGAAAATGAATCGCTTTTTATGTACAAGAAAAACTTATCAAATTATGAGCACAAGACCTCTACAAAATCCTTACGGACTCGAATTACTTTCATTACCACTGTCCGTGGTGAGGGAGAAAATCCAGTCGATAAGCACTATAAAGTGGTTGTCGACAGTCCACTGATTAACAAATACAGTCAGATTTATGAGGATGTTGTAGAAGTCAACGACCAGGGCGTTAAGGATGAAGCAAGCCTTAGAAAGTATGGTGAGCAGTATTTCAGAACAACCTTGTGCGATATGCTCGAAGATAGCATTGAGATTGATGTTATCGGTCAGAGTGATGTTCCCGTTCAAATGTTCGATGTTGTGGGTGTCTACCACGAATACTACGATTTAGACGTAAGAAAGAAAATCACAAAATACAACTATTCTCCAATGGCTAAGAAATTGAAGAGTATTGGTTTTGGAGAATTCAAGTCAGGTCTTGCAAGCGCAATCGGTAACGTGGTAAGTGATGCTGTCAAGAATGAAACTCAACATTTAGATGGAATTTTTGAAGCGAAATTAGCTAAAGAAATTCAAAATGCTAACCTTGCCTTTGACCGAAAAAAAGAAGAATTAACTAATCAATTCACAGATGAAGTGAACGCAATAAAAGCCAAAGCAGAGCAAAACAAGCGTGATCTGTCGGATGAGATCGACAATCGATTCTCAGGTTTCGATAGCAGCATGAACGAGAAGCTCGAAGACCAACGGTCTAAAATCGAAGAGATTCGAGCTGTTGGTTCAACGGTTAGTCGTACGGCAGAAGAAGCCTTGGAAGAAGCTAGAAATGCTTTAGAATCTGCTAAGACATCTAAAGACTTGTCTGATTCAAACCTTGTCAAAATCGAGCAGATGACAGACCGATTCAGGACTCTTGTGTCTAAACAAGAGGTTGACCCGCTATCTGATAGGTTGAGGATTGCTGAAAGCAGAATCGATGTTCAAGCTGACCAGATTATCGAGAAATTATCTCGTACCGATTTTGACAGATTGGCCAATGATAGAGGTTTTCAAACTGCAACCCAAGTCCAGAACACAGTCAAACATTCGGTCGACGGATTTCAAAGGACCATCTCACGAATTGAAACCAAACTAAGAGACGTTATCCGCAATGATAATCTCTTGCAGAATTCTTCCTTCATTCCTTCTGGAGAGGGCTTGGAAGGCACATGGAGACTAAATAATTCAGGTGGTAATGGTAGGACAGAAGTCGTACAGCTTACGGATGCGCCACACAGTGCTATTAAAAAAGGCATTCGGATTGTAAATAACACCAACGGTGCGAATAAAGATATCGCACAAGGTATCAACCTAATTGTTGGTGAAAAATATACCATGTCCTGCTGGGCAAGGGTGATAAAACCTAATGTAAATCTCTTGCTTCATCCATGGGCCCCCAACAATCGTAATCGTTTCATGAGCAAAGCTATTACGAATACAGATTGGATTCGCTATCAATTCACATTCACTGCAGATTCAACCTACAATTCAATCCAATTTGGTCAAACAGGCAGTGGTAGTCTTGAAATCTGTGGGATGAAAATCGAGCATTCTGACCGCATGACAGACTACGATGTTAACTCTTCTGAAATCGTGAGTGTTGTAGAATTTAACGATGTACGAGATACAGTTTTATCACATACTCAAACATTGCAACGACAAGACCAAGCAATTTCACAAGTCATTCAGACTGCTGACGGTCTAGTTAGTCGTGTATCTAATTTCTTAGATGACTTTAACCTGGTATATGATCCAACGAATTTCAGTAAGTGGGTTAAGAAACAAGCTGATGCCAATGTTATCGAAGTTCAAGCTGACACTAGATTGCTACGAATTACCACTACTGGTAAAAAACAAGCAGTCTATCACGGTTTCGCATTACCACTTAACACATCTACTTTCACGAAGGGAGAGAAGCTCAGCTATCGCATGGAAGTGTGGGTGGATGTGTTACCAGATGCACCGCTTGGAATCGAGCTATGGGCATCTGACGGTGGACTTGCATCCGATAGTGTTACTCTTACGAAAACTGGAATTCAAATCATTACAGGTACGATGACTGTCCAGAAATCAACAACAAAAACAAGAGATTTTCCTCTTGAAATTTGGTTGATGAAGAACGGACAAGTCGCTATCGGACAAGTCTCTTTAATTCGTGGAGACAAACCGCCTAAAAAGTTCAGCGACAACACATCTACACAGGATGTTGTCACACAAACTCAGGTATCACAGTTGCATGATTCGTATGCTATCCAAACCCTCACAGGGCCTGGTGCGATTTCTTCACAAATAAATCTGAATAGCAATAACATTCTGATTGAAGCTGCTAAAATCCGCCTCAAAGGTAGAACACTTCTAGATGAAATCACAGCCATAGACGGGTATTTCAAGCGATTGTTCGTAGGAGATGCACGGATTGGAACGTTAAACACTGACATCATTCGCTCGAATTCGATTGCAGCAGATAAGTTGATATTTGACACAGCACTAGCGAAGAAGCTTGTAGCTAGCGATGTATTCACGGATACTTTAGCTGCTAAAACTGCCTTCATCAACAAGCTACGCTCAGTAGTAGTATCTGCTACGCTGCTTGAAGGTTATAAGGGTAAAATCGGTGGCTTCCAAATCGGTACGCATGACAAGGACCCGACTGTTTTTTGGTTAACTGGAAGCAACAGTTTCCGAGTGGGAATGTCTGATGGCGGATGGAAAGCGAATCAAACAGCCTTATGGGTTAACTGGGGTAATAACTGGGGCAAGCCGGGAAATCAAGCTTGGTTTGTAACAAACCAAGGGAGTATGCATTGCTACAACACTGCTAACTTTTGGAATACACCCGTGGTTCATGGAAATCTACGAGTGACAGGTAAAATCTATTACGACAACCGTGATAATGGTGGCAAGTATGGATTTTGGATGAGTTCACCACGATATACAAACATGGACGCTAGCAACGGTTATCTGTATTTTTATTTAGACAACGGGACATACGACTGGATTACTTTGAACAAAGACTTGTCAGACCGTAGATACAAGACCAATATCCAAGATAGTCAAGTGTCTGGACTGGATGTCATCGAAAAGCTTAAAACATACTCTTATCGCAAAGAGTATGACGGTAAAGTCGAAGATATTTCTTGTGGTATCATGGCTCAAGATGTCCAGCAAGTCGCGCCAGAAGCCTTTTTAGAAAATCCAGATGGTGCTTATTCATATAACACATTCGTACTTTTGCCTTATCTCATCAAGGCGATTCAAGAATTAAACCAAAAAGTAGAAAGGTTGGAAACAACAACATGAACGAACAAGACAAACAGATTAGTAGTCTCACGATTAAATCATTGAGTGAAAGAGTCAGCAACGAAGCTACTCAATCAGCTACGCTAGAAGCTCTATATACGGTTACAGCTATGGAATTGGAGCAGATGAAACGAATCATTGAATCAAACGAAGAATTGAAAGCTAAATTTGAAGAAGTGAAAGGACAAACAAAATGACAGTGAACAACTATACGCTCGCAACTAAACCTTATACTCGTGGTTTCGGAGACAAAACTACAACAGTTGTAGAAATCCGTTTGCAAGACGGAAATCGCTATAGCACCAACCAACGCGAATTGGCTGGTGACCGCACACAAGACCAAGAAGACGTGCTTATTCAAGCAGTTTTGGACATGGTTAAATCTGAACTAGATCCAGGTTCTGCAATCGTTAAGGCTCAACAAGAATTGGATGTTGCTAAAACTAAACAAGATGAGTTGCAGAAACTTATCAAAGCTCAACAAGAAGCTAACACAATCACTCAACGCATGATTAAGGTTATGGTTGTCAATTCAGTTATGAGTGAGAATATCACTTATGGAACTGTCTATAAAGACCTTGTGAGCCTTTTGCCAGCTATGAAAGTTGGAGAAACATACTTTGAAGGCGACTTGGCAACAATCACAGACCCTGAATACGTTGAGAAAAATGGTGAAGGGAAAGACGTTATCGTTCAAATCAACCGTGAATTTGAATATACTGGTCAATCTATCAAAGACCTTGAAGGTGACTTGTCACGAAATGGAGTGCTTGCAGTATGGCGCTGGATTGTTCCAAAAGCTGACACAATTTAGGGGTAGTCTATGCAAGATTTAGCATTTCATGAATTATTAGAGCACCTCAAAAACCTATCTTACAGTCCATACATCCATTTCTTTTTTTGGTTAATGATATTGGATATCGTGACAGGTTATATCAAGGCATTTAAAACCAAACGATTTGATAGCAAGGTGGGCACAATGGGATTGATTAGACACTTCATTGTGTTTGTTGTTATCTTACTTGTGGCCATGTATGCCCGTTCGCTTGGTTTTCGTAGCTTTGGGATTGCTTGGACAATGTTCTTTTCTTTCAATTATCTGTTTTCAGTGATTGAAAATTGGGAGATGATAGGACTAGCTTTTCCCGAATCCCTGAAACCTTACATCAATCAAATCAAGAAAGACAATGCTCGTAAGATAGGTCAGTTATTGGTTAACATCGACCAAAAGGACAAAATTGAAGTTGAAGTAAAGGAGAAAGAAAATGAATAAAATCAACTGGAAACTACGCTTACAAAATAAAGTCACTTTAATCGCTCTATTGGGCGCGGTATTCCTTATGGCTCAACAATTCGGACTTGAAATTCCGCAAAACATTCAAGACGGTGTGAACACGTTCGTGTATATCCTTGTATTACTCGGTGTGGTTACTGATCCAACGACTGCTGGATTGACTGACA
>ERZ773197.342-NODE-342-length-38088-cov-192.383036_pt1 | contig 38088 bp, 49 predicted proteins | sample MGYA00580999_ERZ773197 | MGnify/ENA primary metagenome ERZ773197 (study PRJEB29015, sample SAMEA2738166) | human oral metagenome | biome: human oral; feature: human-associated habitat; material: saliva | place: China | collected 2185 ...
CGCTGCTGGTGGTGGCGGAACTGCCACTCCGACGCTGGTCATGCCTAACGAGCTGCGTACTCTTCTGGCGTGATTTCGCTCACGCTTGAGTTTAGGGGAGAGGAGCGGTTTGACGAGCGTAGTAATACGTTTGTTACGCTGGAGCCGTTTACAGTTACTCTTACGCATACCCTGTCCGCGGTGGCCGAGTGGGAATCCGTCTACAAGCGGTCATTCCTGGAAACCCCACCACAGACTGGCGAAGAGTTAGTGTACTACATCCAGTGTATGTCGGACCGCCCTCTCCCTCGAGATTTCGTCAAGCGGCTCGACCAATCCGTTCAGGTCAAAATAGCAGACTATTTGTCTGACAATGCTACGGCGACTGTTCTATGGAATCCGCCGTCGAACGGTGGCCCACGAGATACCATGACCAGTGAACTAATCTATTGGTACATGACTCAGTTGGGTATCCCGTTTGAGTGCGACAAGTGGAACTTGAATCGGCTGTTGACGCTGATTCGTCTCGCCGCAGCCAAGCAAAACAACCAAAAGCCGGACGCCCGGGCTTCTGCGGCTCAGCGTGCGGCGGTGAACCAAGCCCGTAGGGCTAGAACAGGGAGTAGAGGATGATTGACATTCCCGCAGACGCACAGCCCCCCGCTGGGGCTGATCCTCATGAGGACCGAGACCGAGCAATCTACGAAGGGAAGTAAGATATGAGCAAGATCGACGACGTTATGTCGCACGCCACTTACCGCCTCGGATACTATGCTCCGGACGATCCTGAGCCGGGTTCTGAGGCTGGTCGATGGCTCGCTAAGAGTATGAACCAGCCTTGGCTCGCTGGCCCGTCTGAAAACGTCTGGTGGTGCATGTGTTTCGTCTCAATGTGCTTTGACATGGCGGGAGAAATCGATGCAATCGGCGGTTACAGTTACAACACCGACGTCACGAAGTCTCGAATGGACAAGGTTGACATCGAAGACGCGCAACGCGGTGACGTTGTACTCTTCGATTGGGATCGCGACGGACTGACCGACCATGTCGGTATCGTCGAGGCAAACCTTGGTGATGGCTGGCTTCAGACTATTGAGGGCAACACATCTCCCTCGACCGCCGGATCTCAGTCCGCGGGTAATGGCGTCTACCGCCGCCAGCGCTCTTTCGGAATCGACTGTGTTCTTCGACCTAAGTGGTCTGATGCAAATGACTCCGATGATTCGGACGGGGAAGACAGCCTGACTGACAAGTGGTGGGGCAAGGCAACTACATACGCTCTACAGGCGTCCATGGGACTTCCGGCTAACGGCTGGATTGAAGACCAGGACGAGGACAACGAAGAGTATTTCGAGCGAACTGGTACTGGCTGGGATTGGGTCGAAGACCCGCATGACGGTTCTGACACGATCGCAGAGCTTCAGCGTCGTCTCGACATTGAGGCTGATGGTATTGCCGGACCCGATACGGTGTCTGCACTCCAGAAGCACCTGCGAAACCGCGGACATGAGCTCGACGTCGATGGCTACTGTGGCTACCGCACGGTCGAGTGTCTCCAGTACGAGCTGGTTAACGGAACTCTCTGGGGCTGATCAAGAAAGGAGGGCCGTCATGATCGAGATGAAGTTCGACGCTGAGTTCGACATGTCAAAATGGTTGACACAAGTCAAGAACAAGAAGCTTCGCGACGTTCTGGCAACCGCCGGTACTCGAGGTGTGGCGGCCCTCCGGGCCAATACCCCGGTTGGTACAGGGAAGACTGCTGCTTCTTGGCAGTATAAAGTAAAGCAGACCAAGCGAGGCGTTAAGATCGTTTGGTATAACACTAACATCGTGTCCAAAGTCCCCGTTGCGATCATCTTGCAATACGGACATGGGACGCGTCAAGGTGGCTACGTCCAGGGTAAAGACTACATCAACCCTGCGATGAAGCCTATATTCGACGAGATCGACCGAATGGTTGGGAGGGCCATCAATGGGTAAGAGTATTGAGAATAAGGTCGTCTCCCTGGAGCTCGACGATTCGAAGTTCACAAGCCGTGTCGACGGCGTTCTCCGTAACGTCGATCGCCTGAAGTCCGGAATGAACTTCAAGCAGTCGACCGACGGACTCGACAATGTCGGTAAGGCCGCTCAGGACGCCTCCAAGCAGATGGGCAGCATCTCCGACAGCGTTAAGAACATCAACACATCTGTCGTCAACAATTCCACGACCGCAGCCGCAGCCACAGCGAATGTCGGGGCTGCAGCAAAGATTTCGTCGACTAATTTTTCCATGCTCGCGGGCGCTGCTTCCGTGGCCATGGGTAACATCGCATCCAAGGCCCTTATGGCCGGTGGATCGGTGCTTTCCTCGTTCACGTTCGGACCCATCATGGACGGTTTCCGAGAATACGAGAACCAGCTTAACGCGGTTCAGACTATTCAGGCAAATACGTTCAGCAAGGGTGAGACCACTGCGACGATCAACGCAGCTCTCGACGAACTGAACGCTTACGCGGACCGAACCATCTACTCGTTCACCGAGATGACACGCAATATTGGTATGTTCACATCTGCGGGTGTCGGGCTGAAGGATTCGGTTGCCGCGATTAAGGGTCTGTCGAACGTCGCAGCAATGTCTGGCTCAACTTCTGAGCAAGCCGCAACGGCAATGTATCAGCTGTCTCAGGCGCTTTCGACAGGCTCTGTAAAACTTCAAGACTGGAACTCGATCGTGAACGCCGGTATGGGCGGCGAGCAGTTCCAGGAAGCCCTTAAGCGTACGGCACGTACCTACGGCGTCGAAGTCGACAAGATGATCGACAAGGCTGGGTCGTTCCGTAACTCGCTTAAGGACGGATGGCTGACATCCGAGATCATGATCGAGACCCTGACCCAGTACACGGGTGACCTGTCTCGCGAACAGCTGCTGAGTGCCGGTTACACGGAGCAGCAGGCTGACGAGATCATGAAGCTGGCGGAAACCGCTAACGACGCTGCGACGAAGGTCAAGACTTTCTCGCAGCTGATCGACACAACCGCAGAAGCTCTCGGCTCGGGATGGGCTTCCATCTTCCGAACGATCTTCGGTGACTTCGAGCGAGCCCGCACCATGTGGACCGCAGTGTCCGACGTTGTGAACGGAGGTATCGGAACTTTCTTCGATGCTCTTCAGGGTATCCTCGACCGCTGGGATGAACTCGGTGGTTGGGAGGAATGGTGGTATGGTCTCGGTGAACTCTGGACCGCTATCGCCAAACCTCTAAAGGCCATCGGCGAAGGGTTCTTCAGCGCGTTCCAAGGCGATGCCGGCAAGGCTCTGTACGATTTCTCGTACTACTTCCGTCACTCGATCTCCCAGTGGCTGATGATGTCCGACGACTTCGCCAACAACCTCGGCAAGGTATTCAAAATGGCAGGCGAATTGCTCTCGCCAGTTCTTGAAGTCCTCATCGGGTTCGCGTCGGCGATTGTCCAGATTGGTGTGGCGGCGTTCAAGATCGGTACGATCCTGGCTGGCATCTTCGTCAAGCCGATGATCCTTATCGCGGCTAAGGTCGGCGACATAGTCTCCGTCTTCAGTGACTGGTTTGGACAGATGCTTGGGGGAACGGACGTCCTCGGAGGCCTGGCAAAGGTCCTCGACTGGATTGTCGACAAGTTCCAGAAGCTTGCGGACTGGATGTATGCGGTTGCGGACGTGACTATCACACCGATCTTCGATGGACTCAAGGTCGTTATCGAGGCCGTGCTCAAGCCGCTTGGCGAATTCATCGAGACGATCAAGAAGGCGACATATAACGTCTTCAAGCCCTTCGGCGACGCGATTTCGAATGCCGTCGGAGCGATCTTCGGTTTCGCTTCTGGAACCGGCGGTCCGATGGAGAAGATCAAGTCTACCTTCGGTGGGTTTGGGACCGGGTTCCTTGAGAACATGACCAAGCTCGCAGACGCTATCGGACCCAAGTGGTCTGAGAAGGTCAAGGCTTTCTCGGATTCGATCCTCCCGATCAGCGAGACTATCGGTAAGCACCTTGGTGGGGCTGTCGAGAGCGCTGGTAAGGGGATCAAGAAGTTCTGGGCTGATGCGTCACCTAAGCTGGCCGAAGCCTGGTCTGAATCCACTAAGCGGATGAAGGACTCGATCTCTGGAGTTGGCAAGGCCTTCGGTCAAGCCGGCGATACTATCTCCAAGACATTTGCGCCCCAGGCGAAGGCAGTCAAGGAGTTCGGCGTAGATCTATATAATGTCTTCGCCAACCTTGACACACATCTAAACAACAACACCTTCCTGTCTACGATCACCGACAGCTTCAAGACTATGATGAAGTCGTTTGGACCTTTCGGGACCCTTATTAACGGCATCATCGATCTGTTCGGGAAGCTCGGGGATCTGACCAAGTCTATATTTGGTGGATTCGGTGATGAGGCGAACGGCGCAGCAAGCGGTCTGTCAACCTTCGGGAAGGCAGCCTCTGACGCATTTGACACACTCGGAGTTGTGGGTGGATTCATATACACCGCGGCTACCGGCATTGTCGAATTCAGCTCGTCGGTTGTCGAGGCTATCGCGAATCTGATCGACTGGCTCACCAAGGGTATTGACAATATCAAGAAGTTCGCTTCTGAGTCTCAGGCTTTCGGCGATTTCAAGAAGAATATCGGTAAGGCTTTTGACAACGCGGGATCGATGATCCAGACTTTCTGGTCTGGTCTCGGATCTAGTCTCAAGGACTTGTCGATTTCAGATCTCTTGAGTGGAATCCTGCTCGGTGGCGGTCTTGGTATGGGCTTCAAGACGCTTCAGACAATGCTGGAGCAGTTCACAAAGACCACGGATTCGTTCAGCGGAATGTTCGACAAGTTCGGCAAGATCGGTGACTCGATTTCCGGCGTCTTTAACTCGCTGACTGATGCTCTGAAGTCGATGCAGGAAGTCATCAAGGCCAAGGCCCTTCGAGAGATCGCGATCTCCGTGGGTATCTTGGCTGGTTCGTTGTTCCTCCTCGCGATGATCCCGGCACCTCGACTCATTCAGGGTGCAGTCGCAATCGGCGTCTTGACTAAGATCCTTCTTGTTGCGCTGACTCAGATCAGCGAGCTGAAGATCAACAAGATGCAGATCGCAGGTGTCATTGGTGCTGTTATGGCGTTGTCCGTAGCAATCCTCTTGATGTCGATCTCGGTTGGCATCCTTGGGTCAATGAAGCTAAGCACTGTCGTGCAGGGTATCGGTGCTGTCATGGTACTGGTGCTTGGCATGACAACTGCTGCAAAGCTCCTGTCCAAGGATTCCAAGACCATGATCCAGGGCGTCGGGACCATGATTCTCATGGCAGCAGCAATCAACATGCTCACCATCCCGATTATCGCGCTTGGTCTACTCCCGATCAAGGTTATTGCCCAAGGCGTTATCGCTGTCGGAGTTCTCATGGGAATTCTGGCCGGCTTCGTTCTTCTGATGAACAAGGCCGCTAGTGATCTCGGCAAAATGGCAGCCATTTCACTGATGATGATCTCGTTCGCGTTCTCGATTCAGATGCTCGTGGCCGCCGTCGCAGTAATGGGTTACATGGACATGAATAAACTATTCCAAGGAATAGTCGGTTTGTCTGCTGTAATCCTACTTCTCGTGGCAATTGCGAACCTAATGCCCGCAACGGCTATCGTCGGAGCAGGAGCCTTGATCCTGACCGCAATTGCAATGAACATTGCAGTCGGGGCAATCGTACAGATGGCGGACCACAGCTGGGGTGAAATCCTTAGCTCTATGGGCAAACTGCTACTTGTCGTTGCGACCATTGTCGCAGTGGCGTTTGCAGCCCAGGGTGCTATGGTCGGTATTGCATCGCTCACTCTGCTGAGTTTCGCTCTGGGTATGTTCACCTCTGCACTGTCAAACGCGGCCGGGTTTAGCTGGGATGCTCTCAGCAACGGCCTTTGGGCGATCGGAATCGGGCTCGGTATTCTGATTGCGGCGGGGTACCTCGCCGTCGGAGCTGCCCCGGGTCTAATTGCCCTGGCATTGGCTATCGGCATTCTTGGCGCAGTCATCATCGGCATCCTTGCTGCGTTCACGGCTCTGGCGGTCGTTGTTACAGCCTTATTGGCAGTGGCGTCGGCAGCTGGACCGGCTATTGGTGCCGGACTCGTGGCAATCGCATCGGGGATCGCGGGAGCGTCAGCTATCATCGCGGCTGCTGCACCAGCTATCCAGGCGGCGTTGATCGGCGTCTTCTCGGCAGTGGAGGCAGCAGCTCCCGCAATGGCTGGAGCTCTTTCATCCTTGGTTCGAGCATTCGGACCTGCTTTGAATGAATTGGTCATCGTGGCCGGTATCGCAATCCGGCAGTTCATCAGTCAGTTTGCGCAGACAATCAAGCAGAAGATGCCCGAACTTATTCAGACTTGGACGTTGGTTGTGACTGGCCTACTCACAACCCTTCGTAACGTCTGGCCCGAAGTCTTGAATACCGTTATAGATCTTCTGTACCAGTTGGTCATGGCGATTGTTGAGAACATTCCTAAGTTCAGCGCTGCCTACCAGGCTCTGTTGAAGGAATGGATTGAAGCGGTCAAGGAATGCGTACCTTTGATGGTTGAAGCTCTGCTGACACTGTTGCAGGCTCTGATCGATGGTATCACAGCTAAGATCCCAGATCTGACTACGTCGGGCGCAAACCTTATCGCTGCGCTGATCAAGGGTATCGCTGATAGCGCTTTGATCATCGTCAATGCTGCATGGGATGCCGTCATTACGTTCATCAATGGATTTGCTGATGCAATCGATCAGAAGGGACCTGAGCTTCAAGCCGCAGTAAACAAGCTGATCTCTGCCATCATCAGATTCATCAAGAATGGTCTGATGGGTATGGCCAACAATTTCACATCGCAGGCTGGGACCATCGGACGCAACATCATCAATGGCGTCATCAATGGCGTGTCTGGAGCTGCCGGAGCCCTTTACAACAAGCTGCGCAATGTCGCTTCGAGTGCTCTTAGCTCGTTTAAGAGTACTCTTGGTATCCATTCGCCTTCGCGTGTATTCGCGACCGCGGCTGGGTTCATTGTTGCTGGTATTGTGCAGGGTATCGACCGCAACCAGTCTGACGCGGTCGACGCGATGTCTGGCCTCGGCGACGACATGGTTAACGCGATGGCTAACCTGGATACCGATTGGAACCCTGTCATCAAGCCGACTGTCGACCTCTCTGAGGTGAATGGTCTGCAAGATCTCACGATGAATGACCTGCATGCGGATGTTGTCGGAACATCAGTTCAAAATGGCAGCCAAACAGCGCAGGAGATTCGAGCCCTTCGAGACGAACTGCGCAACAACCAGAAGCCGATGGTCTTCAACCAATACAACGAATCGCCAAAGGCGCTCGATCTCGATGACCTGTACCGTCAAACTGAGCGCCAACTCGAACGAATGAAGAGGATGTAAACGTCATGGTGTACTCCATGCTCAAGATATTCCCAACGAGCGGAATTGGTGCGTCAATCCCTCTAAATGAGGAACGCGAAGGATGGGTTGCTCAAATCCTTAATGGATCCTTCGGTGTCAACAAGGAGTACAACTTCACCGGGAACGTTGTGACGACGGTTACGGATAAGCCAATCGATATCAATGTGCGTTTGACTCCAACCGTTCCCATCCCCGAAAAGCCTGCCAGATACTTCCTGGATGTTCTGGCAAATGGTAGTGACCTTACTGTTCAACTCGTCGACAACAGTGTTAAGGCCCCGTCGATTAACTACAAACTTAACGAAACGAATACGTACACAAAACCCTCCATACTTTTCAATCGAAAAGTAATTTGGAAGCAGGATTGCGTTGTCCGTGAAATTAAGTACAATTACAGTGACCGCCCTGCCACGATTGAATTTACGATCACAACCAAGAACCCGGTTTTGTATGGACCTGAGTTTAGCTTGTATATGGGTTTGGGTAACCAGACTTGGCCGCAGTCGATTACCAACACACAAGAAATTCTCGACAATCTGTACACGCAGATCGGCTATCTTGACATTATTCGGTTACGTATCGGTCTCCCGCCAGTTGGTAACACCGGCTATCAGATCTTCAATCGAGGCTTGACACAGTTCCATGCGTACGTGAATGGATCGTCGACGACCGAAAACGGATTATTCGACATGAATAAATCCCCAACCGGTGGACGACTCTTCAAGATCTCGGGCGGGTATCAAGCCCTGTCGTCGTTGTGTTACTCTAGTGAAGCGTACCCAGCTATTTCAGTTAATGACATCTCGGCGTTTATGAAGAATTTTTCTCGACAGCCGGCCAAGTTCAATATACCAAACTACGGTAGCTGCTTTGTTGCTATGGATTTAGTCATGATGCGAAAAGGTCTATAATATGCCGAATACGATTCAGGTTCTCGAAGACCGTGCTATGTGTACGTTTAGGACTCATCCAGTTTTCGATATGCTCATCAAAGAGGGTCTATACACAGCATCCATCACATTCAGATGTAAGGGTCTATTCCCGTGGCCCCCGGGAGTTCTCGTGTGTTGCCTGGGGAGCACACCAACCCCTTTTATCGTCGAAGAGATCACATACGAGTCCGAGGGAGTCACTGAAGTCCGCGGAGTTTCGGTATGGGAAGCCTTAAAACGAAAAAATAAGGGCGGATGGTATTACTATTACCGAAACAACCCGCAGTGGCCTACAACGTTCGATCCGTTTATTGCTTTAAGCGGAACGATTGACACCATCAATAAAGACCCCAATAGATGGTTCCCTTTCTGGGTGAAGCTCAATGCATATGGTGATTATCCCGATTATAAAATCGATTTCGATCTATCGGCCAGTATATATGATGACGTCTACGCAGCAGCTCTGTATAACCAACTGTTCTTCAAATCGTTCGTCAGACCAACTGTCGATATCCCCTCGAACATCACAGTCTGGCTGGAAGTTAGATCGCTGAACAGCACGTCAAAAGATCCGTTCGATCTCGGTTCACTGGATTCCGTACGTTCTCGAGTAATCCGTCGACTACCCCAACAACCAACGCACTGGTATATTGGACGGAATAAGGACTACGGATATTGGAACATCTCATCTCGAGGGCGTATTCGTACATGGTATGAGAACCGTGCCTACATGCAAGATACCACGGACTGGAAAGGTCCGTACCGGTACGAAGCAGGTATCACGGGGGATCTGAGCCGAGAATGGGGTCAGATCACTGAGGAAATTCGATGTGAGCCACTCAAGTCGGTTGAAGTCGACATCGACGAAATTTCGGTGGGTACGTTCAATAATCTTGAAATTGGTAGTCCGGTGAAGTGCTCTATCATGGGTATTCTTATTTCGGGTTACGTCATCGAACGAACAATCAGCGGTGGCGACAAGACAAATTATTCAATCAAGATCCAACCGGATCGATTCTATGAAAACGGCGAGGAGGTAACCGACAAGTGGATTTGACAAAGATCGCAGAACTTGCGAATCCAGCTGTAACTGCTTTACTCGGCGGTTCCGGAATCTGGGCATTTGCAAAAACGAAAGCCGATCGCAATAATAATGCGGCTAAGCTTCTACTGACCGTTTCCAGAAATCAGCTCATTATGCTCGGACGCGCATACATCGAGCGTGGGTACATCACAATGGACGAGTATGAAGAATACGAATCCGAGTATCAGATATATTCTGATCTTGGTGGAAATGGTCTCGCTCGTCGCGTATTCGAACAGGTAGATAATCTACCTATGATGCCGAACGGCATTGACGGAAGGGAGAACCGATGAACAATCAGACCTACGATATTCTCAAGCGCGTGGCGCTTATCATCATCCCGGCGCTGGCTACGTTCGTCAACGCAGCTGGCATGGTGTGGGGAATCCCTTACACCAACGAGGTAACTGCGACGATCACAGCGTTCGGCGTCTTCCTCGGGGCGTCCCTCGGAGTATCTTCGAAGAACTACGAGCCCGAGACGCACGGCAATCTCGTGGTGACGAAGCATGATGACATCTACGCGGACTTCGCGGCTGAGCCTGCGAACCTAAAGGATGGCGACACCATCGTCCTGAAGGTGTCTAAGCCTGAGGCGTAAGAAAAACGTTCGGCATAGTGAGTACTACCCACTCTACACGAAAGGACTCACCATGTCTAACGTCGAACGCCTCTACGAACCTGAGGACCTCGAGAACGAGGTGCTTAACTGGCTCGGTGGAGAGGACCCGTCGACCAGTGAGTACACCACTGCTGTTGGTAACCTCGAACGACTGCACAAGCTCGTTAAGGATAATGACCTTAAGGAAAAGCTTATGCCTTCGTCCGAGACCATTGCCAACGGTGTGGTGTACTTGCTCGGTCTTATGGCGGTCCTCAACTACGAGCAGACACACGTTCTTGCCTCAAAGGCATTTTCGATGCTGAAGTTCCGTAAGTAGAACTGCTCGAAAGTCTATAACCCTAAAATCTAGGATTATAGACTTTTTCCTTTGGGTTATATTTTACGCGGCAAATAATGAGAACTATCAGCCCTCTTTGAAAGGAACCACCATGTACTACATCGTTCTGTATGTTTCCATCCTCATCCCTCTTTCTCTCGCTATTCACTACGCGCTTATGCTACGCAATTACAAGATCCATCTCAACCAGGTCTTCCACTCGTACCAAGCTGCAAATGCGAATCTCAGCGAAGGTAAGAGCTATGAAGAATCGATGGATAAACTAATGGGCGATCTAGAAATCGTCTTCTACCACTGACTCTCTCTCACCCTATAACCCCTGACACGGGTTATAGGCTTAAACTAACACAAACTAAAACAAACTTTACATAACTAATAATGAGAACTATCAACCCTCTTTGAAAGGAACCATCATGTTCAACGCACTCACCATCACTGTCTGCATCCTCCTCGCCCTCTCTTTCACCTACAACATCTGGCTCGCCTATGTTGCCGACCGCTACGAGACCACCATCAAGAAGGTGGCCGCCTCGCACGTCCGCGCATACCGCGACCTCTCCGAAGGTGAGACTAAGGCTGAGGTGCTGGACACCCTCATGCGTGACATTGATCACGACCTCAATGACTGAAACCCCTCAACCCCTATAACCCATACACGGGTTATAGGCTTTTTGGTATATTTTACGGTCCATATAGTGAGAACACACTACTCTGAAAGGACTCGCCATGTTTATCATTCCCGCAATCCTAGCTGTGCTCAACATCCTCCTCATCGTTTCGTATCACTACTTTAACGTAATCGATCGCCGCAACGCGATTCGAATCACGGAAAAGCTTCGTGACGAAATGCGAGAGATGGACCGAAAGCTCATTTACGGGTACTGGAATAACCAAACCCCCGAGAATAAGTGACTCTCCACCTATAACCCCTAGCACGGGTTATAGGCTTTGGCATATTTTACGGTCCGTATAGTGAGAACACACTACTCTGAAAGGACTCATCATGTTCATTCTCGCAATCGTTTCTACGTTTGTTCTGTCGTGCACACTCACTTTCCTCTGGCTCAAAGTTCGCCAAGTCAGGAATGAAACCCACAATTTGTGGGCGATTTATTCTGGCGTGCGAATTTGCTACGATCGTGAGATGCGAATCTACCACGACGACAACTTGACGCTTGACGAAAAGTACAAGAAGATCTACAACCGCTGAAGTAGACCTCTCGCCTTATAACCCCTAACACGGGTTATAGGCTTTAACACATATTTTACGCAGCGAATAATGAGAAATATCAACCCTTTTTGAAAGGACCACTCTCATGTCGAAGTACGCTTACTCCTTCGTTGCCGCCGCTACCCTCGCGATTGCAGCACCTGTATTCTACAACCTCGGCAGGATTGAACGCACTGTATTCTACATCAAGACGTTCAACTACGCCTGCTACGGTAAGAACCAGATGCTCCGCAAGCTCTGCGTGGAGCTCATCAACAAGGACCTGAAGCTCACCATGAGTCTCCCCGACCTTGAAGAAAACTGAACCCCCTCAACTCCTATAACCCCTAACACGGGTTATAGGCTTTGATGGCAATTTTTACGCAGCGAATAATGAGAAATATCAACCCTCTCCGAAAGGAACTCCCATGTTCAAATACTTCCCTGGCATTACTGTCGCCACCCTCATCTCCCTGACCATCGGTCTCGCTTATGGATGCTGGTCTACCACTGAGTACCACAAGTCTCTGTTCAAGACCGCATACGTCTCCGACGATCCGGAAGAAGTTGAGAAGGCCAACAAGACTCTGTGCCGGCTGCTACACCTCAAGGTGCAGTACCCCGACGAGAACTGATCTCATCCACACCTATACATCATACATGGTGTATAGGCTTTAAAAAGTCAAAATAGGAGTCAATCATGCTTGCAATTCTCTTGACGATCATCGCGGTTCCTCTACCTTTCGTCGTACTGTTCGGTCTGAAACTACTTGGCACAATCGCCGAGTACCAGGAGAACCCCGTGATCGAGCTCGTCGAAGAGCTCCGCAAAAAGTACCCCGATACTAATGAGAACTAACCACTCAAGAAAGGATCTCACCATGTCCAACTCGAACGAACTCGAAGAGACCACCCCGAAGACTCCTCTTATGGACCGCATTAAGACGGTCGCCGAAAAGAGCGTCCCGGTTGCCAAGGTTGCCGCCTTGAGCTCCGTCGCTATCTTCTTTGGCGCTATGACCATCGCCGGTCTGCGAGCGTCCTCGGACACCTCTGAAGACGAGTGACACTATCCTCTGAGAACTCTCTCAACCTATAGCCCCTAACACGGGCTATAGGCTTTATTTGAAAGGAAGCCAAACCATGACCCTTCGAAAGATCTTCAACCTGTCCGAAGTCGACCTCAGTGTTCCTGAAGGATCGCTCATCTCGATCTCGGTTGCTCACTCGACCCCCGTACGTCCGAACACCCTTGAGACGACTGCTCTCGGGGTGCTCGTCAGCAAGCATATCGACGGCAAGGTGGTCAGGCCTCTGCGAATGGCTCCGTACAACTACGAAGACATCTACTTCATTGACGGAACCGGCGAACGCCTCCTTATCTCTAGGGATGAGGCTGATAAGCCCGATGTGAAGTACGCAATCGTCCCGTTCCGGTTTGTCATGACTGACCGCCGTCACGCGTTCGCCAAGAACATCGTCATTATCGACAACACTGAGCTCCACGAGCCCTACATCCTCGTCGACTCCCTCGCGGTCGGATCGGATCCGAACTTCATTCCGATCGCCGCAACATCAATCCTCGGCCTCGATCTCACTGAGTACGTCGCCAACCTCTGATCATCAATCAACCTCCATATTTTCAAGAAAGAAGCACAACCATGTCCATCAAGAACACCATCAAGCTCGCCATGAACTGGGTTAAGTCCCACCCGCAGATCCTGATCACTGGCCTGGGCATCGCAGCCTCCGTCGCGACCGCCATCACCTCCGGAAAGGCCCACGCTAAGGCCATCGCCGACGATAACGGCGTTTCCGACAACCTGCTGGACTTCGCCAAGCGCAACTGGATGACCTACATCCCCGCTGCGGCCAGCCTTGGCGTCACGATCTTCGCGATCGTCTCCCTCCACAATGTCACCTACAAGAAGTACCAGGCTCTCGCTGCTGCGTACTCCATTTCTCAGATGAACGTGTCCGAGCTCCGCAAGAACGTGCTCGAGCAGGTCGAGGTCATCAAGAAGGGCGGCAAGCCCGCAGACAAGAAGGCTGCCGAGAAGAAGCTCCCCGAGGGCTCGATGGTCATTTTCGGTGATGAGGAGGTCCTGTGCAAGGACGCCATCACCGGACGTACCTTCCGTTCCACGGCTGAGAAGATCCGTGGCTACTGCAACAACATCTCTGAGGACCTGCTGAACTTCGGCCCCTGCCCTCTGAACGACTTCTACGCTCAGATTCACGTCGGTGAGACCGGCGTCGGTGATGAGCTTGGCTGGGATGGTGGCGTGACCATCAAGCCCGAGTTCCGTCCGGTGCTCCTGCCCTCCGGTTCGCCCGCAGTTGAGGTCGCGCTGACCCCTGCTCCTCAGCCGAACTGGTTCAAGATCGGTTGAAGAGCCGTGACCAAGGAGAATAAGGTCACTTTCACTGATGAGCCAATCGAGTATTCTGAACCCCCAGAATACTGGCCAAACACAAAAAACGGGAGTCCTAATGAGAACTAACCCTCAAGAAAGGACCCCTACCATGTACACCTTCGGAATCATGCTTGGCTTCTTTGGCGTTTGCTGCGCCCTCGATCCCAACCGTGCCCGTAAGAAGGCATACAAGAAATCCCAGTCCCAGAACTGAGACACCCCTCAACCCCCTATAACCCCTAACACGGGTTATAGGCTTTGTCCGAACTGAAAGGCAGTCATTACAATGGAAACCTTCGGCAGCATCATTATGCTCATCATCATCCTCACCTTCATCACCTTCATGATGATCCTCAACGCGATTACCAAGATCCTCGGTGGAGGTACCGGCAAGATCGCGGCTACCGGCTTTATCGGCTTCCTCCTTCTTAAGACCTTCGGTCCGAAGCTTGAGAAGTATATCGAGGAGTACCGTAACAGCCAGAATAAGTGACCACCCAAGCCTAGCGAGACCAAGCTCGCTAAGACCGGAACATACGCGAATGTTCTCGCGGTTCTGGTCCCCCTGATCGCTGCCGTTGGCACGATCGCGTACATCGCTTCTCGAAAGGAAGACAACTGACATGCAGACCATCAAGGTTAAGTACATCAATTTCTTTGGTGAGGAAACGGAGGAGAAGCTCCACTTCCACCTGTCCAAGGCTGAGCTCATGAACATGGAGCTCCAGCGTACCCCGCTCTCTGCCAAGATCGCCATGATCAACGGCGGCGAGGCTTCCCCCATGGACGCCTACAAGCTCCTTCAGGAGTTCGTGGGCGCTGCCTACGGTGAGCGTTCGGAGGACGGTACGCGATTCTTCAAGGATGAGCGTGCGACCAAGGCGTTCCTTGCGTCCCCCGCATTCGACGCCCTTTTGGACAAGCTCAGCAACGATCCCAAGTTCTCGAACGGGTTCCTTGCCGGCCTCTTCCCGGACGACATCATGGGTAAGGCCAAGAAGCTGATCGAGGAGAACCCTAACGCCTCCCTCGAGGAGCTTCGCAAGATGGCTGAGGCAAACTGATGACGGACATCGTCCCCATCGAGCCCACTCGGCCCACTGAGGTCTCCCTCCCTGGCAACACTGATAAAGCCAAGGAGGGGGCCTCCCCCGAGAAGAAGGTTATTGCCAAGGCTAAGGTCCAGAAGAAGTCCGCCATCAAGGAAGCGCTTCGGACCTTCTTCGCGCAGGATCTCCCAGAGATTGCTGAGCATCTTGTTATTGACGTGGCCATCCCGGCCGCTAAGAACGCCATCACTGACATGGTGACTCAGGGTATTCAACAGCTTTTGTATGGCGAAGTCGACCCGAGGCGTCGTCATACATCCGGATATACGTCGTATTCCAGTTCCTCTCGTTCCGATCGAGGCCGAGCTTACTACGAATCACGTCGATCCGAACGTCGCGAACCTCGTCAGCCGAAGCCCACGAATGTTGAAGACCTCGTGTTCGACACTCGCGGTGACGCTGTTGACGTGATCGAATTCATTGCCGAACAGATCGAAGAATACGGTCAGGTGTCTGTCGCCGACCTGATGTCTTCGGTTGGCATTCAGCCCCGATACACCGATGAACGCTGGGGTTGGACCACAACCGATGCGTTCGAAATCCGACAGATCAGGGAAGGTTGGCTTGTCTCTGCCGACCGTCCCGAACCCCTCAAGTAACATATTTGCTCAGAAAGGAGCACACTCAAATGTCTATCACGACCGCTTTCCACACGGGCATGGCTCGTATCTCGAAGCACGCCCCCACCATTCTCTCTGTCACTGCCTCTGCTGGCGTCGTCGCAACTGGCTATCTCGCGTGGCGAGCTGGCACTCGATTTGAGGACTGCGAGGGCCGCGACTGGGATCGCCGCAAGGAGTGCATCCGCAACGCAGACCAGATTGCCGATGAGGATGTCCGTAAGATCGAGATGAAGAACCGCATTCTCTTCATCCTAGATACCGCCCACACCTGCGCACCTGCTGCGATTGCCGGTGCTGCCACAATCGCGATGATCTACTTCTCGAACTCGATTTCGAAGAAGCGTCTTGCCGCCGTTGGTGCGGCATACACTGTTCTTCAGACCGCATTCGATGACTACAAGAAGTCCATGGTCACCGCACTCGGCGAGGAGACCGTTGCGAAGATCACTCGCCCGAAGCTGCCCAACTACGACAAGACTGCTGAGGAGATCCTCTCTTCGGACAACAAGTCTGACGCAGCCGCCGTCGTTGATGCTGTCCTCGCGTCTATTACAGACCTGTCGCCCTACGCACGTATCATCACCGAGGAGTCCTCGAACTGCTGGGATGAGAACGAGGACTACACCTCCGAGACGCTTGCCGCCGTTCAGCTGTGGGCGAACCGTCGTCTCGAGCGTAAGGGTCACCTCTTCCTGAACGAGGTCTACGATCAGCTTGGCCTGTCCCGCACTCGTGAGGGCGCGGTCGTTGGCTGGATCAAGAACTCTAAGGATGGCGACAACTACGTCTCGTTCGGAGACTACGACGCAAACATCTACCGAGTTCCGAGCGAGGACTACTCTCGAGTTGACTCGAACTTCATTCTCGACTTCAACGTCGACGGAATGATTTGGGACAAGATCTGACATGCACTACACATCCTGGCTTATCAAGCGAGGGTGTCTCGAGAATTACTCGGAGCTTGCTTCGGTGTGGGACGAACTCGATTTCATGTGGTATATTCCTGAGGACGAAGATAAGGCCATTCAGGCCCTTCGTATGAGGGATGAATACTGCTACGAAACGGGTTTTCCCTCGCCGAGGCAAGCTCCGGCTTCGTTCCTTGAGGTCTTTGTGAGCATTACCGATACCCTGACTGCTATGCTGTATAAGGATCGGGAATCATTCACAAAGTCCATTCTTCTGAACGTGGGCGCTCGTTCATATTCTGACGACGGGTACCTACCTTCGGAGATCCATGATGAGGCGTTGAACATCGCAGAACGTGTGATGTACAGGACCTATTCGAGGAACGGAACCGGCGGATTATTCCGTATACCGGGGGTGGATACTCTCGAGATGCCGCTAACGACCCAAATGATTCAGTGGGCCAACTTGTATGATCCGTACCACTAAAAAAGGAGGCCACGGGAGGTGGACTTTTACACAATTGAATCTTCTCCGATGCGCGGTCTGCCGGGAGTCATGGAGGCGGCGCCGTGGTTCGTGAATCTCGACTCTAGGGATATTATGTTACGAGACGGTGACTTCGTTGCTGTCTGGAATCCAAAGACCGGTCTGTGGTCAAAGAATGAATTCGATGTCATTAGTCTGGTTGATGATGACGTCCGAAAATTCGTTGAGGATTCGGCCCCTCAGCAAATGATCCCGAAGCTCTGCGCGTCAGAAAGAGATGGTGTCTGGAAACGATATCGTCAGTGGACCAAGAATATGATCGATACGGATCATCCCCTTGATCGAAGTCCGGTGTTTGCGGACACACCAATTCGTCGAGAAGACCACGTCTCATATCGCCTCCCGTATTCGCTAGAAGATGGGGTTCCAGTTAACTGGGCTAAACTCGTCGACACTCTGTACGATCCCTCTGAACGCCAGAAGATCGAGTGGAGTATTGGCTCAGTCCTAACAGGCGACTGTCGAAAAATCGACAAGTTTCTGGTCTTCTATGGTGATCCGGGTTCTGGTAAATCAACGATTCTGAACGTGATGCAAATTCTCTTTGGAGACTATAGCGTTGCGTTCGACTCCGAGTCTCTTGCTCAGCGTAGCAACTCTTTTGCTTTGGCATCTTTTGTTAGCGATCCTCTAGTGGCTATTGAACACGACGGCGACTTGAGCCGAATTGAGACGAACACCCGTCTGAATTCGATCATCTCGAACGAGGTTCAGCTCGTCAACGAGAAGTTCAAGAAGCCGCACTCCATGCGCATCTCGACTATGTTGATTATGGCGTCCAACAACCCGGTCAAGATCACCGATGCAAACTCGGGTATTCCTAGGCGTTTGCTTGACGTTACGCCATCGGGAAGGCGTCTACCGATAGACGAGTACTCTAGAGTCATGGATGGTATTCATCTGGAACTCGGTATTATCGCTAAGCACTGCATCGACGTGTATCGTAGTCTGGGACCGAACTATTACCGAAATTACCGGTCTCAGACTATGGTTTCGGAAACTAACCCCATCTACAACTTCGTCATGGAGATGTATGAAGATTGGGGGGATGATGACAAAGTCACTCTCGCTAAGGCGTATTCGGATTATAAGGATTATGCTAATGAGACTGGGATCCAATACGTGGTGCCGAGGTATCGATTCAAAACTGAGCTTTCTCGATACTTTCGAGAATTTCGAGACCGGGTCATGGTTGACGGCATACCTTATCGAAGTTTGTTCATAGGCTTTCGCAAGGACAAGTTCGAAAGCTCCGAACTCATTCCAACTGTTGTGAAGAGCGAGTCATGGCTCACTCTGCAACAAGGAGCACCGTCTATATTTGACGAGCATTTTGCAGGATGTAAGGCTCAGCTTTCGTCAAAGAATGGCACGCCTCAAAAGGCCTGGATGTATGTGGACACGGTGTTACGAGACATCGCCCCCATCGACGAACACTACGTACTCATGCCCGAAGAGTACATCTGCATTGATTTTGATCTGAAAGGAGACAACGGTGAAAAAGACCTCAATTCTAATCTTCGCGCTGCTTCTGCTTGGCCTCCGACGTATGCGGAAACGTCAAAAAGCGGCGGCGGCCTCCACCTCATCTATCGATATCCTGTCGATAAGGATACCGCTGCTGAATATGCGCCTGGAATTGAAATCAAACGATTCCGTGGGAACGCGTCTCTTCGGAGACGACTGTCCCTTCACAACGGGCGAGGTATCGAGGATTATCCGGGAGACCTCCCCGCAAAGGCGCACAAGATGATCAACAAGAAGCACGTTCAGGATGAGAATCATCTCAGGACACTAATCGCTAAGGCGCTCCGTAAGGAGGTGCACGCCAACACTGCTCCAAATGTCGACTTCATCAAGAGCATTCTTGACGAGGCCTACGAGTCTGGGATCACGTACGACGTCACAGACGCTCGCAATGCCGTGACCTCTTTCGCAATGTCTTCGACAAATCAGAAGGATCGATGTCTCAAGATGGTCCAACAGATGCACTTCATGTCTGAGGACAAAGCTGAGGTGGCTAAGGATGGAAACGGACGCATCGCATTTTTCGATGTTGAGGTCTTCCCGAATCTGTTTGTCGTCTGTTATAAATTCCCTGGAGAGGAGGTTGTCCATTTCTGGACGAATCCTTCCGCCAAAGCAGTGAAGTCATTGTTTGATCTTCGGTTGATTGGATTCAACAACCGTAAGTACGACAACCACATCATGTATGCTGCATCGCTCGGATATTCGAACGCGGAGCTCTTCGAGATCTCTCAGCGCATCATTAACAACGAGAAGAATGCAACATTCCGTGAGGCGTACAACCTATCCTACGCGGATATTTACGACTTCTCGACGAAGAAGCAGTCTCTCAAGAAGTGGGAGATTGAGCTCGGGATCAAGCACCAGGAGAACAACATCCCTTGGGACCAGCCGGTTCCTGAGGATCAGTGGGATGACGTTGTCGAATACTGCAAGAACGATGTCAATGCCACTGAGCTGGTGTTTGACCATCTCGCTAGTGACTGGGGTGCTCGCAAGATCCTTGCGGAGCTCTCCGGTCTGAGCGTCAACGACACCACAAACCAGCACACCTGTGCTCTGGTGTTCGGTAAGGAGCGCCGACCTGATAAGTCGAAGTTCGTTTACACTGATCTCAGCGAGATGTTCCCGGGGTACACCTTTGACAAATTCAAGGGTTCGTCTTACCGAGGTGAAGATCCCGGGGAGGGTGGTTACGTATATTCGGAACCTGGATATTACGAGAATGTTGCCCTCCTCGACGTTGCGTCGATGCACCCGACATCGATCGAGCAGCTCAACCTGTTCGGTACTTACACTCAGCGTTACAGCGAGCTCAAGCAGGCTCGTGTTGCGATCAAGCATAAGGACATGGACGAGTTGAATAAGCTTTTCGACGGGCGTCTCGTTGAGATCGCGAAGAACTACGATCTTGACGAACTCGGCAAGGCTCTCAAGATTCCGATCAACTCCATGTACGGGCTTACGAGCGCTAAGTTCGACAACCCTGCGTGGGATCCTCGGAATATTGACAACATTGTCGCGAAGCGAGGCGCGCTGTTCATGATCGATCTCAAGCACTATGTGCAGGATGAGCTCGGTCTGACTGTCGCCCATATCAAGACAGACTCCATCAAGATTCCCGGGGCCACTCCTGATGATATTCAGAAGGTTATGGACTTCGGGAAGCGGTATGGGTACGACTTCGAACATGAAGCCACCTACGCCAAGATGTGTCTCGTCAACAAGGCAGTGTACATTGCGAAGTATGCATTTCCTCACGAAGGCGAATGGACTGCTACAGGTAAGCAGTTCCAGGAGCCTTATGTATTCAAGAAGCTCTTCACCAAGGAGCCGATTGAATTCGAGGATTATACCCAGACCAAACAGGTCAAGACCGCGATGTATCTGAAGTTCCCAGATGGGGCCTGCCACTTCGTTGGTAAGGTCGGTGAATTTGTTCCGATCAAGCCGGACCGAGGTGGCGCTGAGCTCCTTCGGATGAACAACGAAGGTGAGATCAAAGACGCCGTCGTTGGGACAAAGGGCTACCGCTGGAAAGAAGCGGAGATGGTCCGATTCATGCATCAGGAGCAGGACGTCGATACGTCTTATGCCGAGATGCTCGCCGATGAGGCAAAACAAGCGATCGAACAATTCGTCGATCTTGAAACACTGTGCCGCTGAGAAAGGAAAACATCATGGCATTCAACAACACCCCCTCCGATCTGGTTATCGAAGACGCTCGTCTGCTCTTCACGAACTTTGCTGGGTCGCCTACTCGATACAACCAGAATGGAGGTAAGCGCGAGTTCTCGGTTTCTATTCCTCTGAACCTCGTCGAGGATCTCGAGCGAGATGGTTGGAACGTCAAGTACCGCAAGAACCAGGATGGTGAGTTCGATCCCGAGCGTCCTTACCTCAGCGTCAAGGTCTCGTACAAGTTCCGGGCTCCGGCAATCTGGCTCGTCACAGGAGGGCGTAAGCAGCTCCTCAACGAGGACACCGTCGGCACCCTCGACAACATCACGATCAAGACGGCAGATGTGGTCATTCACCCGTCGGTATACGACATCCGTGGTCAGAAGGGTATCTCCGCTTACGTGAAGGAGCTTTATGTCGTGATGGACGACGAGTCGGCTTCCTTCGCGGCTAAGTACGCGGATCTCGACTGATCGTATTTTAAGGCGGGGGTGGGCTGTAAAAGGTCTGCCCCCGTCCTTGGATGAAAGGAGTAACACATGTACAAAGAGTATGCCGACATCTGGGCGGATGTGCCTGGCTTTAACCACTACGAAGCCAATCGTCTGGGTACTATTCGTCGGAAGGATACTGGCGTAACACTTCGGCCGTTCAAGCGCGGAGGCAACACGCGCTACGTTCGACTGTACACAACTCCCGGTGAGGCTCGAGAACGTTCGGTCGCATCGGTGATCTGGGCTGCCTTCTACAAGAGGTGGCCGGATAGGGGTCTCTGTGTCTGTCACGCAGATGGGGACCTCGAGAACAATTCGCTCGATAACCTGTTTCTGGGGACTCGATCGGATGTCCGAAAAACACGGAGGCGTCGAGATGATATCATCTGGGCGCAGCTACAAGAGGAAGGAGAACTGGTTCTATGAGTAACTGGTTCGAAACCATTGTCCCGAATGACCGTACGTGGTCTACCCAATACTTCAAGCCGAATAAGAAGCTTAAGGAGGGAGGTGCGCAGGACGTCGCGCGGTATCTGGCTACTGTCCTTGATCGATCGAATGACCCCATGCTAGACCGTGACAACTTCACGGCCGTGGTCAACATCCGAAATGGATTTATCCCTGCGAATGGTGACTACTCGGGCTTCTCAATTCAGATCGAGGGCACTGTTATGGGCGAGCAGGTCAACAAGACCATCGCCGGTAGTAGCGACCCGGTGACTACGGAATACATCTGGTCCGTCCACAAGATCACTTTCTTTGTAGATGGTCGAAATGCTGCCGACCACACCAAGGAGACTGTGATCGACGCCGTCGATGACTGGATCATGCGCGCCACGACGCGCGGCGATGAGGAAGAACCCGGATTCGGCAAGGGCGCTAAGTACGGTTCGTGGTGGGCCAACAACGCTGAATTCAACCCGAAGATTACGAGTGCCTCCCGGATTTCGATCAAGAGCGCACTTAGGAAGAACCCTGGAGTGGAGGCTCTCTAATGGCACAGATTCCCGAACAGACAAAGACACGAATGAAGGACCCCGGGGTTCAGTTCAACCGAGATCCCGATTCTGAGAGGGTGATCAACCAGGGTCTTCTGGCGATCGCCAAGAGGGCAGTTGGTAACTCAATCAAGGATGACGAACCGTACACTATTCGGATCAATTACCAGAATGGTCGGGTCGTCGGATCCGAGGCCCAGCCTCGACTATCCGTGGAGCTTCTTGATGGTCGTTCCTCCACGCCGATTATCGGAGTTCCGTCTGAGTCGTCTGAGGTCTTCATCGAATTCAACGGTTTCGTGATCGAGGGTTATCCGTCGATCGAGAACAAGGGTTCTTGGGTTGCTCGAGCGAAGATGGATGGCGACACGGTTAAGTCTGTGTTTGTCAACCACGACTACAACGAGGAAGACCGAGAACTCATCAAGACTGTGCTCATGCGCGGCATTGGGCGCACAATCCAGATGTGATACAAGATAGGAGATATTCAACATGGCATTCAAGACGACAGATGGTCCTGACCTCAGCGTGACCAAAGAGACGTTTGACACTCCGCCTCGAGATAACCCGCCGGCCGACTTCTCACCTTTGGTGTTGACTGGCTATGACGCGACCATCGACGGGCTGCATTCATACAAGAAGGACGGCTACTGGTATGTCGACTGGATGGAATGCACTTCGCTTTTCGGACACACGAACATCAGCGCGATGAGTCCGTTCTCATGGGAGTGGATTGCTCGCTGCTCGATTGCAGGCGGTGGTTGGGTTCGCGACAACGTCGAGTTCTACCACGCTATCCCTGAGGAGGTTCGCGAGCGGTTGTTGTGTCTCCTATTCGATGACGATGACGAATAAACTATATTCGCATCAGGAAGAGGCCCTGAGGCTCCTGCATAGTGGTAATGTCCTAGTCGGCGGCGTCGGCTCGGGTAAGTCACGTGTGGGGGCCTCATGGGCCCTTTCGAAGGCAGACGCAAAGACGATCGTCGTTATCACCACTGCGCGGAAGAGAGACTCTCTCGAGTGGGAAGGAGAGTTTGCCGCGCTTGGCGCTAACTGCGATGATGTGACGATCGAGAGTTGGAACAATGTCTCGAAGTTTGCGGATTACCGCGATCATGTGTTCATATTTGATGAGCAGCGTGTTGTTGGATCTGGTGCTTGGGTTAAGAGCTTTCTCAAGATATCGAAGCACAACCTGTGGATCCTATTGAGTGCGACACCGGGGGATACCTGGCTTGACTACGTACCCCTGTTCATCGCGAATGGGTTCTACAAAAACAGGACCGCGTTCTCAGAGCAACACATCGTCTGGGATCGATTCGCGAAGTATCCTAAGGTGAAACGATTCGTCAATACTGGTGTCCTCGAATCTCGCAGACGGCGCATTATCGTGCCGATGCCTGCTGAGAGGCATACGAGACGCAATCGCAAGGATATTTTCGTACCGTTCGATCGAGACGAATACGATCTGATTGTTAAGAAGCGGATGGATCCTTGGACCAAGGAACCGATCCGAAATGCTGCTGGAGTATGTTATGCTCTCCGACGTAGTGTGAACTCTTCTGGTAACAGATTAGATCGGTTACGCAAGATCGTTACGAAACGACACAGAGCGATCGTGTTCTACAACTTCAACTATGAACGCGATGAGTTGTTGAAGCTCAAAGACGAATACGTAGTATCTGAGTGGAACGGTCACGCACACGAACCAATCCCCGGAGGAGACTCTTGGGTATATTTGGTTCAATACACGGCTGGGGCTGAGGGATGGAACTGTGTCGAGACCGATACGGTTGTATTCTACAGTCTCAACTACTCATACAAGGTGTTGGAGCAGGCGGAAGGTCGGATTGACCGCATCAACACTCCCTACACTGACTTGTGGTACTACTACTTCAAGTCGGAGTCTGGAATCGATTCCGCTATCTCAAAGGCAGTGGCCGAAAAGGCTACGTTCAACGAGCGCGTATTCGCTCACAATCTGTAAAGGAGCGCCATCATGGCACAGAATCTGATCATGTTCGATCCCGCTGACAACAACTGGTGTGTTGTATGTCGTATTGGGAGCATTGGAGATACTCCTAAGACCACCATCGCATTCTACAAGACCGAGGAGGAGGCTCAGGAAGCGGCCAGGAGTCTCAGCGAGAAGGTTGACATCCCAGTCAATATTCAGATCTTCCAGTATTCGTACGCGAAGGATGAGATGGATATCTTGAAGCTGTTGCTGCTTGACGGTATCGATTTTGCTATCAAGTACATGATGGGCTGAATCACGACTTCATACGAAGAACCTCAAAGAACAGGAAGAAAGATGACTGATACCATTGTCTGTGGAATTGATCCGAACCGTAAGTGGATGTTGCAAGTGATCGCATGCGACCGCGTTAAGGGAAAACGTACCGACTTCATGTGGTTCTTCAACACTCGGGCTGAGGCTGAGACTCGTCTCGAACAGCTTACTAGTAGTGCGACGGGTAAAAACATGATTGTCAAGATAGTCAAGGTCCGAGCATTCGAACATCTCGGATCCGGATTCGAACGTGCTGAAAAGGAGAACTGACATGTTCGTTGTACAAATCGAATACGAAATTGTGGGCGAGGGATTTGTCGAATCTTGTAATGGTTTTGGCAAGTTGAATGAGGCTCGCGAGTTTGGTCACAACTTGATCGATGAGATTTTCGATGAACTTGGAGCGGGTGTCGAAATCGACGACGCCGTTGTTCGCATTTGGCATAGTGGCGACGGAGAGATCGCCGAGAACCCTGAGAAGGAAGAAGACTGAAATGAATGCTGATTACTCGACTGATGTTATTGGGCACCCTGAGCGGATGATCTACCGATTCTCGATCGTCGGATATTTGTTCGGACGAGAGTTGTGGAGGAAGACGTTCTTCTGCGAGGACAAGGATCGTGGGGTTGTCTATGCTGGGTGGTACCTCAAGAATCGTACGGCGGGTATTGCTTGCGATCGATACCGGGTCGAAGTGTTCGACGGTGTGGATACTCGTACGGTGCTTGGTGGACGGGCTCCTAAGAAGATGGATCCTTGGAGGGCGGATGTTGCCGATATCATGAGGACGTACTCTCCTTGGGACACGACCTTCAAGGCTGCTGTCAATCAGGCGGGCTGGAAGGAACGTCGTGGGGTGTCTCGGGTTCGTAGTGCGGCCATGAAGGTTGGTGCGGGATCAGGGAGGCACTGATTTTTGATGGGTGGGGGATCTCTTAAACGGGGTCCCCCGCTCGTCAAAAGAGACTAGGATTATCGTTTTTTGCCCCGAATCGTTGACCCACTTAAGTGGGTATGTGGGTCTGAGTGGGTTTGACGATTTGTCAAAAATTTTGGCAAGTGGGTGTGTGTTTTGGTGGGGGTTGACGATTTTGTCAAAAACGGGTTGTCAGTTTTGACAAATTTGTCATTTTTGAAATGAAAGTGACAACCCCTTTTTCGTTGGAAAATCAACGAAAAGTCTATTCATTTGTCATTTGTCACTTTATTTTATTAAGATAATAAATAAAAATATATATATATAATATAAAACCCCCTCATTTTTGACATTTGACAAGTCAGCCCCAAAACCCAAGAATTTTACCAAATCTTTACCTAAGTACTTACCTCTACCGAGAAGCAGCCGCCTCTCCCAAAAATCTGGGTCGCGGGCGACCAATAGTATGAGAAGTTCCTCGTCTAGGACTTTAGTCCCATATTTATGCAAGTGGGTGTGTCCACTGGCAAAACACGTCCAGCATAATGGAGAGAATGAAGGAATCGACCTTTGACCCACTTAAGTGGGTATGAGTTTCACATTCGTCACATCTGTAACAACTCTCCTTATACCGTTTATCGCACCCACGAAAGGAGCCAACATGAGTGTGCGCGAGAACAAGTACCAGAGCGAGCTGATCAAGAAGATCTCCGCTCTGTTCCCACAGTCCCTGATCCTGAAGAACGATCCGAATTATATTCAGGGTGTTCCGGATCTCCTGGTGCTCTGTGATGAGCGCTGGGCCATGCTTGAGGTCAAGGCTTCCCGCAAGGCCTCGCACCGCCCCAACCAAGAGTACTACATTGCTAAGCTCAATCACATGGGGTTCGCTCGGTTCTTGTATCCCGAAAACGAGGAAGAAGTCCTCAGGGATCTCGACGAGTATTTCAGCCAGGCGTGACGTATGCAGTTTTACGACCATTACAACCTCGCCGGAAAGCACGCATTTCTCGGGGCCAGCAAATCTTCATGGCTCCGATACGATGAAGCGAAGCTACTGGAAACATATCGCAAAGCCCAAGCGGCTGCTCTTGGAACTCGCTTACACGAATTAGCTGCAGAACATATTCAGTTGGGCCTCCCATTTGGAGAGCCCGATGAACACGACCCGTTGATGTCAACAGTCGCGAAGTTCGTTAACGACGCAATCTCGTACAAGATGAGCCCAGAGACGGTACTATATTACAGCGAGTACGCCTTTGGGACCGCAGACGCTATATCCTTTGACGAGGATTCCGAATTCCTTCGTATACATGATCTTAAGACCGGGGTAGGTCCAACTAAGTTCGAGCAACTCGAAATCTACGCGGCCCTGTTCTGTCTTGAGTACGGCGTGCAACCAACTGTACAGATGCAACTACGCATCTACCAACACGGCGAACCTCGGCTCCATATTCCTGAGTCAGATGACATCCGGGATATTATGGATCGGATTGTTCATTTCAGTGATATTCTCATGGAGAGCGACAATGACTGAAGATACTCTATCCCACTACGGCATTTTGCGGAAGTCTGGCCGTTATCCGTGGGGCTCGGGCAAGGACCCGTATCAGCGCTCGCGCGATTTCCAGGGCCTCGTCAAAGGGCTCGCGGATAAGGGCATGAGCGAATCTGAGATCGCTAAGGGTCTCGGTATGACCACGACTGAACTCCGGGCCACCAAGTCCATCGCCAAGCGTGAACGCCAGGCGGTTGAGATCGCGATGGTCCGGAAGCTCGATGCGAAGGGCATGTCCCAGGCTGCTATTGCCGACCGCATCGGCGTCTCGGCCTCGACCGTCCGCAACTACCTAAAAGATGACGCGGGCAAGACCTCGTCCAAGATCGAGGGTGTCGCGGATATTCTCAAGCGAGAGACCGACAAGCACCGTTATATTGATATTGGTAGCGGCACAGAAGTTTCGCTTGGCACCACCGCAACCACACTCAAGCTTGCCTCGGCCACACTCGAGGCACAAGGGTACCAGGTCCAGGATATTAAGATCCGCCAGCTCGGTACCGACAACTACACCTCCACTCGAGTTCTTGTCGCCCCTGGCGTTCCCAAATCTGAGACCGTCCAGAATCTCGACAAGATCAACGTCGTCGGCGTCCGCACGGATCCTGACGGCCGCAAGCTGTCCCTCAAGCCGCCAGCGCCTCTCGACTCCAAGCGAGTCATGGTGCGATATTCTGAAGACGGCGGCACAAATATGGACGGCGTTATCGAGATTCGTCGGGGTCTGAAAGATCTCAACCTCGGCAAGTCTAACTACGCCCAGGTGCGTATTTCCGTTGACGGGACGCACTACCTCAAGGGTATGGCCATTTACGCGGACGACCTTCCCGCGGGCAAGGATATTCGGTTCAACACGAATAAATCCAAGAAGGTCCCCATGATTGGTGATGGCGACACGGTCCTCAAGAAAATGAAGGCCGACCCGGACAACCCGTTCGGTGCGACCATCCGCCGGCAGATGGAATATATTGACAAGGACGGAAAGAAGAAGCTGTCCCCAGTCAACCTCGTGAACGAAGAGGGATCTTGGGGCAACTGGTCTAAGACTCTGTCCGCCCAGTTCCTTTCGAAGCAGGATATTTCCTTTGCCAAGCAGCAGCTGGATATTTCAACTGACGAAGCTAATAAGAAGTTCAGGGATATTATGGCCCTGACAAACCCCGTGCTTCGTAAGAAGGCCCTCCAGGATTTCGCCGATGGTTGCGACTCGGATGCCATCCGTCTTCGCGCCGCTGCAGTTCCGGGCCAGGCATATCAGGTTCTGCTCCCCGTGACAAGCTTGAAGCCCACGGAGGTATATGCTCCGAACTTCAAAAATGGCAGCCAGGTCGCTCTCGTCCGATATCCTCACGGTGGTACGTTCGAGATCCCTATCCTTACCGTAAATAACGGTCATAAGGACGCCAGGAAGACGATTGGAGAGCTTGCCAGGGATGCTATTGGTATTCACCCGAATGTCGCTCAAAGGCTCTCAGGAGCTGATTTTGATGGCGATACGGCGATGGTTATTCCGGTCACGCCGAGGAGTCGCATTCGTTCAACGTCACCCCTTAAGGGACTCGAAGGGTTCGACCCCTCTGCTGCATATCCTGGATACCCCGGGATGAAGGTTCTCAGCGAGACCGGCAAGCAGAAGCAGATGGGCATGGTTAGTAATCTTATTACTGACATGACTATCAAGGGGGCTACTGAAGCTGAACTGGCCCGGGCAGTCCGTCACTCGATGGTGGTTATCGACGCGGCTAAGCACAAGCTTGACTACCGCACCTCCGCTGTCGACAATGGTATTGCCGAGCTCAAGAAGAAGTATCAGCCCGAGGGTGGGGTGTCCACTCTTATTTCTCGTGCCGCATCCGAGGTGGATATTCCAAAGCGGAAGCCCCGGTCCATGGCAAAGGGTGGGCCTATCGATCCGGTCACGGGCAAGAAGGTTTATGAGGAGACGGGTGAATCATATACTGTCACCCGTGAGTTCAAGACCAAGGACCCTCGTATCGAGACCCGCCTCCGTACATCGAAGGCGACCCGAATGGAATTGGTGGACGACGCGCGCAAGCTTTCATCGGGTACCCCAATGGAAGAACTGTACGCCCGTTACGCCAACGATATGAAGTCTCTTGCAAACACCGCCCGTCGGGAGATTGTTAACACCCCCACCCTGAAACGAGACCCGGGTTCTGCCAAGGAGTACGCCGATGAGGTAACCTCCCTCAAGGAGAAGGTCCGGGTGGCCCTCACAAATGCTCCGCGGGAGCGTCAAGCTCAGCTCATCGCCGGTGGCGTCGTCCGGGCAAAGGCCGAGGCTAACCCCGGCCTGACGAAGGATGAACGTACCCGCCTTGAAAGCCAGGCTCTCAAGGCTGCTCGAATCAGGACTGGTGCTTCCCGCAAGGAGGTCCAGTTCGACATCACTGATGCTGAATGGAAAGCCATCATGAATGGTGCTGTCAGTAACGCTATGATGGAGTCCATCGCTCGCTACGCAGACCCTGAGCGCTTGCACGAACTGTCCATGCCAAAGGAAAAGCCTGTTCTTTCCGTCGGTGTTGTGGCTCGTGCTCGTGCCATGGCGAAGAACGGTGCGACCACCTCTGAGATCGCTGAGATGCTTGGCATTAGTACAAGCTCTGTGCTTGAAGCCGTGAAAGGAAACTGATTGAATCATGGCAACGATGTACCTTACGACTACTGACAATCCTTTCAGTCCAAAGACTGAGTTCGATCAGTGGTTGACGTTCGACCTTCAGAAAGGTTACAACTCTTGCGGCCTCCTGGACCGTGTGACCAAAACCAGTGATGTTCTAAGTGACACACTAGTTGCTGACGATGTCGAAGAAGCGATTCAATGGATTCTAGATCATGATGTTACTGGAAAGAGAACTTTCGTGATCGAGTGAAAACCAATTCAATTGGAGGGAATACCACGGTTCGCCCTCCATTGACCCCCGGGGGGCTGTCATTTCTTGATGACCCCCCGCCCAAATCGCGCCCCACCTTCGAATTATCGCGGAGGTATATTTCGATTTGGGTTTTGGCTTGCCCCAGCCACTTAGTTCTCCATGCCTGTTTCTTGCTCCTTTCCGGGCATGGGCTGGGGCAGGCGAAAACTCAAATCGAAGTATAAGAAAGGATGCGCGATGGTCAAAAAGAAGACCAAAACTCCTCGAACTCCCGAGGAAGCTGAACGATTGGCGATCAGTGCTGCTATGGAATTGGCTACTCAGCAGATTCTTGACGGTACTGCGAGCAATTCGATGATCATTCATTTCCTCAAGCTGGGCTCCAGTCGCGAAAGACTTGAGCAGGCTCGCCTTGAGGCAGACACGACTCTTGCTCGAGCCAAGGTTTCGGCACTTGAGTCGGCCGCTCGCACCGAGGAACTGGTACAGGAAGCACTGGCTGCTTTCAAGGTATATTCTGGAGATTCAGATGCGGAGCTATGACGAACTCAGCCACCTACACACGTTTGAAGAACGTCTCGAGTATCTCTCACTCAACGGAGCATTTTTCGGCGAAACTTTCGGCGGATCCAGGTGGCTGAATCAGAGTTTCTACCAAAGCGATATTTGGCGTGAGGCTCGCACCCAAGTTATCGCGAGAGATCTTGGATGCGATCTCGGACTTGAGGGATATGAGATTCGCGACGGCATTGTCGTGCATCACATCAACCCTCTAACACCTCGTCAGTGCGAGAATTTCGACCCGTGCATGTGGGATATCAACAATCTTATTTGCGTGAGTCGAGATACTCATAATGCAATCCATTACGGAACCAAGGCGTTGGCTCTCGACGACTTCGATCCAAGATCACCCGGTGACACAAAACTATGGTAGGAGGCTAAATGTCGATTCTACATGACACAAAGACCTACCTCGGGTTGATGGAGGATGACACTTCATTCGACAGCGAAGTTACGGATGCCATCGACAATGCTTTGGCAACCGCGACTCAGCTGAATCGAGAAGTTGGCGACCTATCGTCCGAGGCAGATTACCCCACTACGACTCTTGGACGGATCCTGCGTCAGTATGTGAACTTCTCAGTTCGACTGATGTTCGATCCGCCGCAGACCTCCTTCGCCATCAAGGCAGTTGAGTCTTTGCAGAAAGAGGCGGAGTGGCGACTGACTATTCAATGATGGGAGAAACCATGAGCGAAGAAACTCTGTCTCACTACGGCGTCCTCGGCATGAAGTGGGGCGTCCGTAAGCGGACGGAAAGCTCCGGCGGAGTCGGACTTCGGTCCGTCGAGGAGAAGAAGAAGATCGGTGAAGCTGTCAACGCTGAGGCATTCCGAAAGGAACGAGCCAAGGCCGAGAAGGCCGCCGAGAAGGAACGTAAGAAGCAAGAGTCTGAACTCAAGAAGGCCGCTAAGGCAGCAGCTGCCGCGGCTAAGAAGGCTGCTTCCGCCGCCAAGAAGGGCGCTAAGGCTGCTTCTCAGAAGCATGCTGCTAACAAGGCTGCCCGAGCAGAGAAGGCCGCTGAACGGGCTCGTAAGAAGCTCGAGAACCAGAAGCTGAAGGAAGCTCGCAAGGCTGAAGCTGAACGCAAGAAGAAGCAGAAGGAAGCAGAGCGAGCCGAGAAGAAGCGAATTGCTGACGAGAAGAAGGCTGCTAAGGAAGCCGAGAAGAAGCAGAAGGAACTCGAGAAGCAGAAGGTTCCTAAGGGAGGTATTCCAGCCGACCTGCGGAAGGAAGCTCCTCGACGTCTCTCGTCCACAGATCTCATTGAGCAGAACAAGCGACTCAATCTCGAGAAGCAGAACTACGAACTCAAGGAGAAGCTCAAGGAGTACGAGAGTCAAAATAGGAGCGCTCTTGCTAAGACGGCAGATCTCTTCGTCGACGAGGCTCGAAAGAACCTGACGAAGTATGCTGCCCGAACGGCAACCGACATGCTCACGGCAGCTCTCGATTCCAAGCTCAAGGGTACAGAGTATGAGGGCGTGGCTAAGATGGCCAAGGAGTCCTTCAACCTCGACGCAATCCTTAAGAACGCAACTGGTAAGAAGTAGGCATGGCGCTATCCAACACCGCTACGCCTAAGTACTATGCCAAGTTTCGAGAAAAGGTCCTCTCCGGAGAGATTCCGGTCTCTCACACCATCGAGATGGAGATGAATCGGATTGACGATCTAATTGCCAACCCGAGATACTTCTATGACGATGGTGCTATCGATGGGTTCATCGCTTTCTGTGAGAACGAGATGACCCTTGTCGATGGTAGTGATCTAACTCTTCTTGATTCGTTCAAACTCTGGGCTGAATCACTCCTTTCGTGGTTCTACTTCGAGAAAGTGACAAAGTTCGTCCCTGACGAAACCGGTCACAACGGTCGATATGTCCAGGTCGACGTTAAGAGACGCTTGGTTAACAAGCAATACCTTATCGTCGCTCGTGGCGCAGCCAAGTCCATGTACATGGCTTTTATCCACGCCTACTTTCTGACAATTGACCCGACCACAACGCACCAAATTGCCACGGCGCCCACCATGCCTCAGGCCGAAGAAACGTTGTCTCCGTTCAAGACTGCCATCACACGTAGTCGGGGACCCCTGTTCAAGTTCCTGTCGGCGGGGACTGTTCACGCAACAGTTGGCGCCAAGGCTAATAGATCTCTGCTCTGTCCAACCAAGAAGGGTATCGAGAACTTCTCGACGAACTCGCTTCTTGAGGTTCGCCCTATGAACGTCGACAAGCTTCAGGGCTTGAGATCTAAGGTGAATACTATCGACGAATGGCTATCCGGCGATGTTCGTCAGAACGTCATCTCTGCTCTCGAGCAGGGTGCGTCGAAACTAAACGACTGGGTCGTCGTTGCAGTCTCATCCGAGGGTACTGTCCGAAATGGCGTCGGCGATTCCATCAAAATGGAATTACTTTCGATCCTTAAGGGCGAGTACTACGACCCGCACTCGTCGATCTGGTATTACCGGCTTGACGATGTGTCCGAGGTTGGGGATCCAAACATGTGGGTTAAGGCCCAGCCCAACCTTGGAAAGACTGTGTCTTATGACACATACCAACGAGATGTTGCCAGAGCCGAGAATGTCCCCTCTGCAAGGAACGACATTCTGGCAAAACGGTTCGGCATTCCATGTGAGGGATACACATACTTCTTCAAGTACGAAGAAACCATCCCCCACAACCCACGAGAGTTCTGGCAAATGCCATGCGCCATGGGTGCAGACCTTTCTCAGGGTGACGACTTCTGTGCATTCACGTTCTTGTTCCCGCTGTCCACTGGCGATTTCGGGGTCAAGACGCGAGCGTACATTACTACTCGCACGTTTGACAAGCTTCCGGCTGCCGGACGAGCAAAGTACGAGTCATTCATCCGAGAAGGATCTCTCCAGGTAATGGATGGGACGATCCTGGACATGATCGAAGTCTACAATGATCTCGACGAATACATCTTGAGATCCGAGTACGACGTTCGAGCATTCGGGTATGATCCATACAACGCCAGAGAGTTCGTTGAAAGATGGACAACCGACAACGGACCGTATGGGATCCATAAAGTCATTCAGGGCGCCCGAACTGAGTCAGTTCCGCTTGGCGAACTCAAGAGTTTGGCTGAAGATCGGAGACTCATCTTCGACCAAGAGCTATTCTCATGGGCAATGGGTAACACCATCACCCTCGAAGACACCAACGGCAACCGAAAGATCTTGAAGAAACGAATGGATCTCAAGATCGACTCAGTCGCGGCACTTATGGATGCATGGGTCGCATACAAACAGCAACTCGACGACTTCAACTAACGAGAGGAGGTAATATGGGTATTATGTCACGGTTGGCTCGGGCCTGGAACGTGTTTGCGCACGATCGCCCCGATCGTTACGCTCATAGTAACTACAGCGAATACCGCCCAAGCTACCGTTCTATCGGATCCACAAACCTGGTCCAAACGCTATACAACAAGATTGCGTTGGACGTTGCGAACACTCCGATTCGCCATGTGAAGGTAGATCAAAATGGTAGGTACGACAGTGAGAAAGACTCTTCTCTGAACGAATGCTTGTCTCTGATGGCAAACATCGATCAGACCTCAAATGCTCTAATCTACGAGCTTGTCTATACGATGCTGGAAACTGGTAGCGCAGCTCTGGTTCCAGTCGACACTGACACCGCTCTAAACGAGGAAGGGTCATTTGACGTTCTTTCTCTCCGCGTTGGACGAATTGAGAGTTGGTATACTGACTCAGTCGATGTGAATCTGTATAACGATCGTAGTGGTAATCGAGAAACAATTCGTATCTCAAAGAATTCCGCCGCAATCGTGTACAGTCCACTTTACGATGTTACCGCTAGTAACAGCTCCTTGGCCAATCGACTCGCTCGAAAGCTCGACGCCCTCGACGCTATCGACAATTCAGCTCTCGGTAAGAAGCTAGATCTGATCATTCAGCTTCCATATTCGGTTCGAGGCGAACTGCGACAGCAGCAAGCTGAGACTCGACGAGAAGCTATCGAGCAGCAGCTCCGAAATTCGGAGATTGGTGTGGCGTATGTCGATGGAGCCGAGAAGATCACACAGCTCAACCGTCCAGTTGAGAACAATCTGCTCGATCAGGTGAAGTACATATCCGAGCAACTTTACAACGCTCTCGGTTTCACTGAGAGTGTGTTCAATGGCACGGCTGACGCTGAGACCAACCTGTCTTACTACAACCGGACGGTCAAGCCGATTCTCGATACAATCACGAAGTCGGCAACCATGGTCTTCTTGACTAAGACCGCTCGATCTCAGGGTCAGCGAATCATCTACGTGAGGGATCCGTTCGCGGCAACCTCGCTCGACAGCATCGCATCGATGGCTCAGACGTTCATCACCAACCAGGTCATGACGCCTAACGAGATCAGGTCGATCATCGGCTTGCCGCAGTCCACAGATCCCAAGGCGGATCAGTTGGCAAATCCGTATACGTCATCCGCAAACGCGGATCAACGGTCAAACAACGACCAGGAGGTTCAAAATGGCAGCGCCTAATGACGTCGCCGACTTCGACGGGTGGGCAACCGTCGCAGGTATCAAGTGCTCTGATGGGCGAGTCATCTCTCATCACGCATTTGAACAGAACGATGGGGCTGTCGTCCCTCTCGTCTGGCAGCACGGTCACGACAATGTGACTAATGTCCTCGGGCACGCCCAGCTCGAGAAGAAGGCTGAGGGTGTTTACGCATATGGATTCTTCAATGGATCCCAGCAGGCAGAACATGCTCGCGAACTAATTGAACACGGCGACGTTACCGCTATGTCGATCTTCGCGAACAACCTCAAGCAGGACGGTAATGTTGTCAAGCATGGCAACATTGTCGAGGTGTCGCTCGTCCTTAAAGGTGCTAACCCAAAGGCGACGATCGAGAACGTCACCATGGCTCACTCTGATGGAGAGGGCTACTCCGCGATCATCAAAATGGGTGACGGAGACGTTTCTCACGAAGACTTCGAGGGCTCCGAGGAATCGGACTCCGAAGATGAGTCCTCTGGCGAGGACAAGACCATCGGTGAGATTCTTTCCACACTCACCGAAGAGCAGCTTGAGGCTGTGAATTACCTCATTGCTGCTGCCATCGATGGGGAGTCTGAAGACTCCGAAGAGACCAACGAAGAAACCGAGGAAGATATGAAGCACAATGTTTTTGAGGGCGATAAGACCTCCGAAAACACCCTGTCTCACGCAGCCTTCGCTGAGCTGGTTGAGACCGCCAAGCGAAACAACACCACCCTTCTTGACGAGCTGAAGCACGCCGATTACGGTATTGAGAACATCGGTTACCTCTTCCCGGATGCCAAGAGCATCACGGATGAGCCCATTACTCTCGACCGCGATCAGTCTTGGGTTTCGGTCGTGATGAACGGCACGAAGCACTCTCCCTTCGCTCGAATCAAGTCGGTCCTCGCGGACATCCGTGACGACAAGGCCCGAGCCAAGGGTTACGCCAAGAAGGCTCAGAAGAAGACTGAAGAGGTCATCAAGCTTCTGACCCGCACCACCTCTCCGACGACCATCTACAAGAAGCAGAAGCTCGATCGCGACGACATCGTCGACATCACCGACTTCAATGTCGTTTCTTGGCTCAAGAACGAGATGAAGGGTAAGCTCAACGAGGAAATCGCTCGCGCCATCCTCATCGGCGATGGTCGTACGATCACTGATCCCGACCGCGTCGACGACGAGGCAATTCGTCCGATCCTCAAGGAGAACGACCTGTATGCGATTCACAAGTCGCTCGAGTCCAACACTACGGATGAGACTCTTGTGGACGACATCGTCCTGGCATCGGCCGAGCTTGAGGGTTCCGGCTCTCCGACGCTCTTCATTGCGAAAAAGCGCCTGGTCAAGATGCTTCTTCTGAAGGACAAGAACGGTCGTCGTCTGTACGAGACCGAGGCGTCCCTTGCTGGCGCTCTTGGCGTCTCTAAGATTGTCACCATTCCTCAGTTCGAGGGTCTGGAGCACGAGATCAAGGGCGTCAACCACGAACTTCTGGCTATTGTGGTCGACCTGCGCGACTACACCATCGGTTCGAACGCCGGTGCGGAGCTCGGTATGGCCGAGTCCTTCGACATCGACTTTAACCAGTACAAGTACCTGATGGAGACCCGTCTTTCGGGCTCTCTGACGGCACCGTACTCGGCCCTGACGATCTCGCGCAAGAAGGCGTGATCTTATGTCGAGGTTTAGCGGCAAGCTAGGCTTCGTGATGACGAGTGAGACGGCGGAAGGTGTCTGGCTCGAGAACTTTGTCGAGCTCCCGGTTAAGGGGACTATCCGTAGTCTCTATGTCAGGAATGACAATTCTTCTTCGACCAGCACCAACCTCCGTCTCACCAACGAGATCAGCATCCTGATGGACACGAAGATCAATACCTATCTCGAGACTCTGAAGTACGTTGTGTGGAAGGGTTCAAAATGGGAGGTACAATCCATCGGCGTGAACTATCCACGGCTGTCCATCAATCTAGGCGGTCTGTATGCGCACATATAGAGACCTCCTGCACTTACTTCAGCAAGCGGTCAAGCACAACCGGGTATATTTTCAACCTCCAGAGAACCTGAAGATTGGATACCCGGCTATTGTCTTCCACTTGTCGAAGATAGAAATTGACCATGCTTCAGACGTACCATACAAGGGTGCCAAGGAGTACTCGGTCACTCTCATCACCAAGGATCCAGAGCCAGACGCGATCGCCGAAATCCTCAAGATCCCGTATTCGTCTTTGGATACGACATACATCTCGGACGGAATGAACCATTTCGTCTTCACGGTTTACCTTTAAGGAGGGTATCCTATGGCACAGATCAAGTGGGACGAAGAGGGTTCCCATTTCTATCACACTGGCGTTAACAAGGGTGTTCTGTTCCCCTTCGACAACGCCCAGAACCGCTACGGCACTGGTGTCGCTTGGAACGGTCTGAAGACTGTCACCGAGACTCCTGAGGGCGACGAGTCCACGGACATCTACGCTGACAACCTGAAGTACCTGACCCTGATGTCGGCTCCGAGCTTCAAGTTCACGATCGAGGCCTACACCTACCCCGATGAGTTCGCCATCTGCGATGGTACCGCTCAGCTGGTTAAGGGTGTCAACCTCGGTCAGCAGCCGCGTACGCGCTTCGCGTTCTCCTACTGCACGAAGCTTGGTAACGACACCAAGGGCGATGCTTACGGCGAACTGCTGCACATCATCTACGGCGCGACCGCAGCACCGTCTGAGCGTGCGTACAACACGGTCTCCGACTCTCCCGAGGCGATCTCGTTCTCGTGGGAGTGCTCGACCGTTCCCGTCCAGGTTGAGGGATTCCAGCCGGTCTCCGTCATCACGGTCGACTCCTCGAAGATTGACGCGCCGAAGTACAAGAAGCTCACTGACAAGCTGTATGGCGTTA
>ERZ773197.343-NODE-343-length-38044-cov-68.443260_pt1 | contig 38044 bp, 23 predicted proteins | sample MGYA00580999_ERZ773197 | MGnify/ENA primary metagenome ERZ773197 (study PRJEB29015, sample SAMEA2738166) | human oral metagenome | biome: human oral; feature: human-associated habitat; material: saliva | place: China | collected 2185 ...
GCGCCTTCAGGGCAATCGATTTTTTTAGGTACGCCACCTGCGCCTCAAGCTTGCGTACGCGCTCGGCGAGTTCCTCCTCACGCGTTGGTGGCACCGCCCCCATACCTGATCCCTTTGGCCTGCCCTTGGGCTTGGGCTTAAGCGCCTGCGCGCCGCCCTCACGGTACAGCCTGCACCACTGCTTCAACGATGTCGCACTCGCAATACCGAAACGCGTCATCGCCTCAGGCTTACTCATCCCACCATCAACCACGGCCCTCGCTGCGGCGACCTTGGTCTCATAGTCGTATCTGGCGTGCTTAACTCCCATGGCAAGAAGCCCGTCCTTCCCAATTACGCGGTACGTCTTCTGCCAGTGTCGCACGGTCTCGGCAGACACACCCAGCCTCTTGGCGGTCAAACGATAGCTAAAGCCCCTTTCAAACATCTCCACCGCCTGCTCCCGAAGCAAACGATCATGCCTCAACCGCAAACCCGCAGACATGAAAAGCCTCCCATTCCCTGGACTTCAATTTCGATGTCCAAGAAACGGGAGGCAGTTCAACTGGGCGGGGGGAAACTTTTGTTTAAGTATCGCTAGTTAACTACTAGCGGACATTTGGGACCGTTAGCGGTTTAATTAGGGCCAGTGAGCGGCTAAAGTGGGTACGTGAAAATCCTGCTTCTGGGCTCTGGTGCACGTGAACATGCACTGGCCCGTGCCTTATCCCGTGACCCTGAAACCACTGAACTTGTTGTAGCGCCAGGTAACCCCGGCACTGCGCAGATCGCCACTAACTTGTTCATTGACCCCAACAGCCCTGATGAAGTAGTCACCTTGGCTCGTGAGATGGGGGCTGACCTGGTGGTGGTGGGCCCGGAGGCGCCACTGGTAGCAGGCGTGGCTGATGCTTTGCGTCAGGCAGACATTGCGGTGTTTGGTCCCAGTAAGGCGGCTGCCCGCCTGGAGGGTTCTAAGGCTTTCGCTAAGGAAGTTATGGCCTCCGCCCATGTGCCTACTGCCAGTGCCCGCATTGTCACTAGCCCTGACCAGCTAGAGCAGGCTTTGGATGAGTTTGGTGCCCCCTATGTGGTCAAGGAAGACGGGCTAGCTGCCGGTAAGGGGGTTGTGGTTACTTCTGACCGTGAGGCGGCGCTTAAGCACGGCCTGGCTTGCCTAGAGCGCGAGGGCGGCGCTGTGGTGGTTGAGGATTACCTAGACGGCCCGGAGGCCTCGGTTTTCTGTGTTTGTGACGGGCGCACTGTGCGCGCACTGAGCCCCGCTCAGGACTTTAAGCGTATTGGTGACGGCGACGCCGGCCCGAACACGGGTGGTATGGGTTCGTACACGCCGTTGCCTTGGGCCCCGGATGACCTGGGGCAGCAGGTGGTAGAGCAGGTGGCGCAGCCGGTGGTTGATGAGATGGCTCGCCGAGGCACGCCTTTCATTGGTCTGCTTTACTGCGGCCTGGCACTAACCAGCAAGGGTATGCGCGTGGTGGAGTTTAACGTGCGTTTTGGTGACCCTGAGACTCAGGCTGTACTGGCGCGTCTAGACTCTTCGCTGCCCCAGCTGTTGCACGCGGCTGCGGTTGGGCGCCTAGATCAGGTGGCTGAGCCTCAGTGGAGTGATAAGGCTGCGGTTGACGTGGTTATTTCCGCTGCCGGCTACCCCTCCACCCCCACCACTGGGGATGTGATTAGCGGTATTGAGCAGGCTGAAGCTGACCCTGACGTGCATGTGCTGCACGCGGGGACTGCCCGTAATGACGACAATGAGCTAGTTACCGCCGGTGGCCGGGTGCTGTCGGTGGTGGCTTTGGGTGAAGATGTGGCCGCAGCGCGCGCTAAGGCTTACGCGGCGGTAAGCAAGATTAAGTTCGACGGCGCCTATCACCGTAGTGATATCGCCGCCCCCGCCTATGTGGAGCGTTAAAAATGGGAATTGAACTACCTGCCGCACCGGTTCTAGACGGCTGGAAGCACCTGGTTTCCGGCAAGGTCCGCGATGTTTATGTGCCTGCCCCCGAGGGGCCGTGGGAGGGTGAGGATGTGCTGCTGGTGGTGGCCAGTGACCGCATCAGCGCCTATGACTATGTGCTCAGCTCGCAGATTCCCGACAAGGGCAAGGTGCTAACCGCCCTGAGCGTGTGGTGGTTTGAGCAGCTGGAGCAGGTAGTACCTAACCACCTGCTGTCGCTGGATGTGCCCGCGCAGGTGGCTGGGCGCGCCATGATTTGCCGTCGCCTGGACATGTATCCGGTAGAGTGCGTAGCTCGCGGCTACCTAACCGGCTCGGGCCTGGTTGAATACCGCGCCGGCCAGCAGGTGTGTGGGGTGGCTTTGCCGCCTGGTTTGGTGGAGGCCTCGCCGCTACCGGAGCCGATTTTCACCCCTGCCGCTAAGGCTGAGTTGGGTGACCACGACGAGAATGTTTCCTTTGAACGGGTGGCGCAAATGGTTGGCCTAGAGCCGGCCCAGGCGCTGCGTCAGGCCACCTTGGAGCTGTACACGCGCGCCGCTGATATCGCTAAGCAGCGTGGCATTATCCTGGCTGACACCAAGTTTGAATTTGGGCGCGGCAGCCAGGGTGAATTGGTTTTGGGTGACGAGGTGCTGACCCCTGATTCTTCCCGTTTCTGGCCGGCTGACCAGTGGGTTGAGGGTCAGGTGACGCCTTCTTATGACAAGCAGTTTGTGCGTGACTGGCTAGCTAAGGAAAGCGGCTGGGATCGTAACAGTGGCCAGCAGCCCCCGGCCTTACCTGAGCAGGTAGTTGAGCGCACCCGCGAGCGCTACCTGGAGGCCTATGAGCGCCTAACCGGCAAGCCCCTGGCCCTGTAACAACCACTGCCGCGCCGTGGCTGTAGCGGCTAGATACAGATTTGGGTGGGATGCTGTAAGCGTCCCACCCAAAAGTGTTTTTAGGGCCGGGCAAGGTTTTTGGTTACCGTTCCCTTGCCCGGCGCCTTTGGTTTAGTTTTGGCGACGACGCCGGGCCAGCAGCAAGCCGCCGCTAGCCAGTGCCGCTAGGGCCACTAAACCAACCGCAATGTTGGCCCCGGTGTGGGCCAACACTCCATTGGAGTAGCGGGCCTGGCCAGGGGTCGGATTTAGCGTGATCCGCTGTCCAGGCAGCAAGGACGGCTTAGCTGAAGGCAGCGCGCCCGGCCTGCCGGAGGCGCTGGGTAGGGCGCTAGGTCGGCCCGTGGGAGCCGCAGTGGGCTTAGCCGTGGGTGCTACGGTAGCGCTCGGAGCCGGGCTAGCTGTGGGCGCCGGGGTAGCCGTTGGCGCTGGGCTAGCCGTGGGGGCAGCGCTAGCGGTGGGGCTAGGCGCGGCGGTAGCGGTTGGAGCCGCAGTGGGTGCCGGGCTAGCCGTGGGAGTATCCGTGGGCACCACAGTGGGTGCCGGACTGGTGGGGGCTACCGTGGGCGCTGGGCTGGCCGTGGGGGCCGGGGACGCAGTGGGCGCAACCGTCGGGGCAGGGGTGGGCGCCGGCGTCGAGCCTGGCTGAGGATCACCCGCACGCCAAGCCCGGTAAGAAAACTCCAAAATGTTGGGCAAAACCTCGCCCTTAATGGAAGTTAGCCGAATCGCCTTAACCGGGCCCTCAACCGCAAATACCTGATAGTGCTTGGCGGCGTCGGCACTACCCAAAGTCACCCAAGTACCATCGCTGCGCTGATAGTCAACCGTGGCCCCAACCTGGCCGGCCACAACCACACTCACCTTGCCGCTAGCCGCCTGGGGTAGCTCACGCACCAAATTAGCGCCCTCAGGCACCTGGGTAGCCACCAAAGCTGTAGCCCCCTTAGCGTCAACCGCATTATCTAGCGGGTGATCCTTAGCGGTAACCAAAGTGGTAGACAAGCCCTTAGCGGGGCTAGAAACCTGGAACTCACGGATCTGCACCCAAGCCCCATTACCATTAGCCGCAGTGGCCTTCAGGCGCACATAACGCGCCATAGTGCCGGCGGGTGCCTTAGCCGTAATCTCAGCCTGGTTAGTGAACTGGCCCAGCGAAGTCCAGTTAGAGCCATCACCAGAAACTTCAACCTCAGCGTTATAGATCATGTCGCCAGTTTGTGAAGCACTACGGCCTTGGCTGACATGCACCAAACCAATCTCCTGCTCGCTGCCAAGATCAAGCTGGAAATAAGAGCCCGGCTGTGGGGCAGAGTTAGACCAGTAGAAAGTGTCCTCCCGGCCATCAACCGCATTAGCGGGCACATAGCTCTCCCAAGTGCCCATAGTGGTAGAAGCCTCGGTCACCTTCAAGGCGGCCCCGCCCTTAGCGGGAGTCAAAGCAGCCCACTTATCCCAAGCCTTGGCGGCATCGTCCACGAAAGCGTTAAAGACGCCGTCGCCCACAGAAGCAGTAATAGAAGCGGGCTTAACCGTAAAGTCCGAATCCATATCATCCACGCGGGGCGCAAGCGCGCTTTGCTGTGAGGCTTGCATCGCCATCAGGGCGCTAGTGGCCTGCTCCCCATTATTGGCGCCAATAGCCAAATAAACATCCACAGCCGACTCGCTGGCCTTAGCCCAATCGCGGGCCGCCTCCAGCCAAGGCTTAATGTCATTGTAAAAACCTTTAGATTCCATCTTGGCAAGCAGCTGCGGGGCCTGCTGGATCAGCTGCAAACGCGCACGCAAAATAGCGGCAGTGGACTTAATAGTGGCCGCATTGCCGCTAGCTAAAGCATCCTTAAAAGCCTTAACGTCGCTAGACAGCTGCGGGGCGCTTTGCGAAGAAGCCCGGTAAGGCTTCCACGACTGGTTAAGATCCACAAACGCATCAAGCGCCTTAGTTACCTGGCCATCACTGGTGCCAGCCAGCTCCGCCAAAGCCGCCTTAAACGAGACCTGAGCGTCATACTTAGGTCCATTCCAGGTGTAATCACCATAGTTAGCTAGCGACGGTAGCGAAGCATAAGGCTGAATCATGGGGTTAGAGGTGAAACCGTCAATGTACTTGTACAGGTTAGGGTCACGGCCCTCCAATGGGTTAAGGAACAGTCGTCCACGCTGGCCATCATTAACCGGGAAGTTATCCCAAATAAACAGGTGCTTATTGTTGTAGGTGGTGGCCGCCTTAGTCACCTGGTCAACAGTGATCTGGTCAGAGAAAACCCCCATCCCAGTCCACTGCATACGAATATCCTGGTGCAAACGCTCGCCCTGAGCAGTCTTAAACGGGTCAGTGGCGTTACCCGAATAGTTAGTGGGCACCATCATCAAATCATTGAGGTGGTTGGCCTTAACATACTCAGTTTGCACCTTGTTCAAATAGTAAGACTGGGCGTCAGCCAGCTGTGTCCAAGGGCCCCGAGAAGGGAACTGGGCGGCGTCAGAATCGCAGTTCAAACGCGGGTTAATGTCGTCCAAAGCAATATAGAACGAGCGCACCCCAATCTTGCGTAGCTGCTCAAACTTAGCCACCGTGGCGTCATAGTCACTTTGCTGGCCATAGCAAATGTCGTTACCGGGGGAGAGAGCAAACACAAAATCCACGTGGTTAGCGTTAGCGGCATCCACCAGCTCCTTGAGCTTAGCCAGCTCCGCCTGCGGATACAGCTCACGCCACTTAGCACGCAGATAAGCGTCATCCTTAGGGGTGTAAATGTAGGTATTCATCTTGTGCTTGCCAGAGAAAGCCAAAATATCCTGGCGAGCCTGGTGAGACCAAGGAATACCGTAAAAACCCTCAATCGTGCCACGCACACTCATCAGCGGCCAGTCACGTACCGTAGCGTGATAGAGCTTGCCGTCTTTAACCAGCTGACGCAGCGTTTGCACGCCATAGTAAGCGCCGCGCGTATCAGAGCCGGTAATAGTGACGCTGTTGCCCTCAGCTTTAAGCAGGTAGCCCTCAGCGTGCTTAGGGGCCTGGCCAGCGCCGTCGCCCTGCTCACCAGAAGCAGCCACCTTAACCGTGACCTTCAGCGTGGCCGCAGCCGCACTAGTGACCTGCAAGTTATTGGCTTTAGCTAAAGCATTCAGCGTAGCTTTAGTGGGCTCGTCCTGGTTTTGCACATCAAAATGCACCGTAGTGGACTTAAACGTGGCAGCGCCGCTACCCCAACTCAGTGACTGGGGAGCAGGCAAAACCTGGGGATGGGAATCGGCTTGGGTGGGGCTAGCCGGCACAGCTACCGGACCAGTTGCGACGGCTACCGGGGCTAGACCCGTCAAAGTCATAGCCACAATAGCCAATCCGGCCGCCCAACGACGCCGAGGCAAAGTTAGATGCATTATGTCCTCTTCATCGAGATTAATGGATGCGTGGTCAGCGGCCGTTTCCACAGCGAAACAAAGGGGGCGGGGCAGGCCACGCGCGGTCAACACCAGTCTAAAGTATTAGTTACTTACTTTCCCGCTAGCCCCAAACACCTAACCAAACCAATAAATTGAGATATACAACGCCTGGCAAGTATGTAGTTTGTCCGTTGGTGCTAGTAACCTGGTAGTGACTTACGCCCGCCCATACAGGAGAAACCATGGGACGCATTGTTGTTGAAGTTATGCCTAAGCCGGAAATCCTAGACCCCCAAGGTAAAGCCGTAGTGGGTTCCCTACCGCGCCTAGGCTTCGAACAGTTCACTGCGGTGCGTCAAGGGCGCCGCTTCGAACTAACCGTAGAAGGTGAAGTAACCGAAGCAGACCTAGCCGCCGCCCGCGAAGCCGCCGACAAGCTGCTGAGCAACCCCATCATTGAAGACGTGGTTTCTGTTCGCGCTGAGGAGGCCTAAACCTTGGCACGTATCGGTGTAATCACCTTCCCCGGCACCCTCGACGACGTCGACGCCCTACGCGCCGTACGACTATCCGGAGCCGAACCCGTCAGCCTCTGGCACAAAGACGCAGACCTACACGCAGTCGACGCCGTAGTAGTACCCGGCGGCTTCTCATACGGCGACTACCTACGCTGCGGCGCCATCGCCCGCTTCGCCCCGGTAATGCAAGAAGTAATCGACGCCGCCAACAAAGGCATGCCCGTACTAGGCATCTGCAACGGCTTCCAAATCCTCACCGAAGCCCACCTGCTACCCGGCGCCCTAATCCGCAACGACCACCAAAAATTCATCTGCCGCGAGCAGAAACTACGGATCGAAAACGCCGACACCGCCTGGACCAACGCCTTTAGCGCCGGCCAGGAAATCGTGGTCCCCATGAAGAACGGTGAAGGCAACTTCATCGCCTCCGACGAAGACCTAGACCGCCTCGAAGGCGAAGGCCGCGTAGTCTTCCGCTACCTAGGCGGCAACCCCAACGGCTCCGCCCGCGACATCGCCGGCGTAACCAACGAACGCGGCAACGTAGTGGGCCTCATGCCCCACCCCGAACACGCCGTAGAACCCGGCTTCGGCCCCGCCGGCGCCGGCGGCCTACGCACCGGCGTTGACGGCCTAGGCGTATTCGCCTCCGTCCTAAACGCAGTGCTAGCCACCGCCTGATCGAGCAGGTAGCCGGCCATTCAGAGCTAGCCAGGTGCCAAAGCTGGGCCGACCCAAGCCCGGCGCTCGCGGTTTACCAGCGGACATTCGCGGATGGCCGGCGCTCGCGGCCAACAGCCAGGCGCAACAGCTAAAAGTGGAGGCAGTCCCGACAGGGGCTGCCTCCACCAGTTTTAGCGTTCGTCTTTTAGCGTTCGTCCACCATGGTGGCGATAAGCTCCAGCCAGTCACGCAAGTGGCGGTCCGGCAGGTAATTAGCGCGCACAGATTCATGGGCCGCCAGGCCCATTTCCGCCGACTGCTGTGGGAAACGCAGTACCTCAGCTACGGCTTGGCCCCAGCTGTAGGCAGACTGTCCCGGCACCAACACCCCGTTGACGCCGTCGTCGATCTGCTCAATTAAGCCACCCACCTGGGCGGCCACCACCACAGCCTTCTTCCACATGGCCTCAGTGACCGGCAAGCCGAAGCCCTCCTGGTGGCTCATCAGCGTAATCACCGTGCTAGTGCGCTGCAAAGCGTTAACAATCAGCGCATTCACCTCGCGGTCAAGCATTGGGATAGCGGCCACGTGCACCCGCTCAGCCAGCGACGGCGGCAGCACCGCATGGGCGTCAAGCACCTGCGCCAACACGCGGGCCGCCTCAGAAGGATGCCCATTGTGGGGAGCTAGCTGCGGCTCGCCACTAGCGCTGTTAACCACCCGGGTAGTTTGCCGGCTCTTACTATCCAAAGCCGGCCCCACCAGCAGCAGGTGTACGTCGTCGGCAAGCAGCTCACGGTCAGCGGCAAAAGCCTCAATCAGCTGCACATTGCCTTTAAGCGCAGACCAGCGTGAAACCTGCGTAACCACGCGGGCCCCTTGGGGAACCGGGCCGCCGGCCAGCATCACGCCATCAAGCTTCTCAATCACCCCTGGGCGCCCATCCTCACGTATGAAAGGCACCGCATCAAAGGGAGCTACGCCGTCGAAAATCCCTGCTAAACGCACAATCGACAAGGACTCATCCAAGTCCAAAACGCGGTTTTTCGGAGAGTCGGGAACAATAGAAGGGGCAATCACGTCGCAGCTGTCCGGCGGGGCAAATGGCGGGCGGTACACATCACGGGTGAACACCATGCGGTTGGCCCAGTCCAGATAAGGCTCCAGGAAACTCCAGGCCAGCTGGCTGTGCTCATTTAGATCCTCAGTGCCGCCGTGGCAGCGCCACACCACCCAGGCACCCGCCTCAGAGAAAGCCTGCGCCAGGCCAGCGGTGGCCGCCTCATGCAGCACCACAATGTCGCCATTGGAAATCTCATCCGCCAGGTTTTCCGCGTTCGAGGACAACACGTGCTCATAAAGATCACGTTCCTTGTCACGCAAGACCCCGCCGTCGCCGTCGTAGCCATGCAGCCAGTTGTCTAGTCGCTCGCTTAAAACCCTAAACGGGGCGGGCATATCCAGCTGATACCAGCGGGTGTCTATGCCCGCATCCAGCGCCAGCGCGGTAATAGTTTCTACTGCCTCGGCCACACCTGAGTCAGCAGCGGCGCTGGGGGTGATGTTGAAAATAGTGCGTCCCTGGCCTAGGCGGCGTCCGGCGTCGACGACGGCGTCCAGGCGCTTCGTGGCCGCGTCGCTGAGGTGGCTCGCTAACTCCGCTAAGGGGCGAGGGGTAACGTCGATGTTCCTCATGACACCAGTCCAACATCATTTGCTTGTGGTGCACAGCACTTTTGGGATTTTCGCCGAAAACAACAATGTGAAAAATGCTGGAGTGCACATATTGGCCGATTGTCGCCTTCCTCTGTTAACTTCCCAGTCAAGACGAGTAGAGTTAGAGAGTAAATGCGCTAGGCGCACTCAACGCCGGTTAAGCGCAATTAAACGTCACGTTCAGGAGCGCCAATGACCTCCCTGCCCAATTCCGTTACCCCCGTGGAGCACCCCGATACCGTTCAGGACGCTGCGGCTAGCCCAGATAAGGAAATGCCCTACGCGGAGCTGGGCCTTAAACCGGAAGAGTACGCAGACATTAAGCGACTGCTTGGGCGCCGTCCCACCAACGCTGAGCTGGCCATGTACTCCGTAATGTGGTCTGAGCACTGCTCCTACAAGTCCTCCAAGATTCACCTCAAGCAGTTTGGCCAGAAGGTCACCCCCCAGATGCGTGAGCACCTGCTGGTGGGCATGGGTGAAAACGCTGGTGTGGTAGACATCGGTGACGGCTGGGCCGTCACCTACAAGGTGGAAAGCCACAACCACCCCTCCTTCGTGGAGCCTTACCAGGGCGCGGCCACCGGTGTGGGCGGTATTGTGCGCGACATTATCTCTATGGGTGCCCGCCCGGTGGCGGTTATGGACCAGCTGCGTTTTGGTGCGGTTGACCATGAAGACACCGCCCGCGTGGTTCACGGCGTGGTAGCCGGTGTGGGCGGTTACGGTAACTGCCTGGGCCTGCCCAACATTGGTGGTGAAACCGAGTTCGACTCCTCCTACCAGGAAAACCCGCTGGTAAACGCCCTGTGCGTGGGCGTTATGCGCCACGACGACATTCACCTAGCTAACGCCTCAGGCGCTGGCAACCAGGTGGTGCTATTCGGGGCCCGCACCGGTGGCGACGGTATTGGTGGCGCCTCCATTTTGGCCAGCGAATCCTTCGAGGATGGTATGCCGGCTAAGCGCCCCAGCGTCCAGGTGGGCGACCCCTTCATGGAGAAGGTGCTGATTGAATGCTGCCTAGACCTGTTCAAGCAGGATCTAGTGCTAGGTATCCAGGATCTAGGTGCCGCCGGTATTTCTTGCGCCACCAGCGAGCTGGCCTCCAACGGTGACGGTGGTATGCACGTCAACCTAGAAAACGTGCTGCTACGCGACCCGTCCCTAACCGCCGGCGAGATCCTCATGAGTGAATCTCAAGAGCGCATGATGGCTGTGGTATCCCCTGAGAAGCTGGATGCCTTCATGGAGGTCATCCGCAAGTGGGATGTGGAAGCCTCCGTGATCGGTGAGGTTAACGGCTCTGGGCGCCTAACCATTGACCACTTCGGTGAGCGCATTGTGGATGTGGACCCCAAGACCGTGGCCCACGAAGGCCCCACCTATGACCGCCCCTACGCCCGCCCTGCTTGGCAGGATGAGCTAAATGCTGACAGCAGCGACAAGCTGCAGCGCCCCGCCTCCTCCAAGGAGCTAGCGGCCCACGCCATGGCTATTGCGCTTAACCCCAACTACGCCTCTGCCAGCTGGGTTACCAACCAGTACGACCGTTTCGTGCGCGGTCAGACCGCCCTGTCTCAGCCCGACGACGCCGGTGTGGTGCGTGTGGATGAAAAGACCGGCTTGGGTGTGGCTATCTCCACTGACGCTAACGGGCGTTTCACCAAGCTTGACCCGGCTACCGGCGCCGCCCAGGCCCTGGCTGAGTCCTACCGTAACGTGTGCACGGTTGGTGCCCGCCCGCTGGCGGTAACCGACTGCCTGAACTTTGGTTCCCCCGAAGACCCTGACGCCATGTGGCAGCTGGTGGAGGCCATTACCGGTTTGGCTGACGCCTGCAAGGTGATGGGTATTCCGGTTACCGGCGGTAACGTGTCCCTCTACAACTCCCACGGCAAGGTTAAGGGTCTGCTCGACTCCTCCATTAACCCCACTCCCGTGGTGGGCGTGCTGGGCGTGATCGACGACGTCACCCGCGCTAACCCCTCAGGTTGGCAGGAAGAAGGCCTAGCCCTAGTGCTGCTGGGCGAAACCTACGATGAGCTGGACGGCTCCGCCTGGGCTCGGGTAGTGCACCGTCACCTAGGTGGCCTGCCGCCCAAGGTGGATCTGGACGCCGAAATGGCCCTGGGTAATGTGCTGTTGGCCCTAAGCGAGGCCCGCACCCCTGCTGGTGAGCGCCTGATCAGCGCCGCCCACGACTGCTCTGCCGGTGGTCTGGTACAGACCTTGCTGGAGGGCTCCCTGCGCTGCGGCGTGGGTGTAAGCGTGGACATCGCCAATGCGGCAACTGCCGCCGACGACGGCGCCGGGCTGGATGACTTCACCTTCCTGTTCTCTGAGTCTGGGGCGCGCTGCGTGATTGCTGTACCCGAAGGGGCGCTGCCGGCGGTTTACGCCGCCGCTGAAGCTGAAGGTGTTAAGGCTGCCCGCATTGGCACCACCGGCGGTGAACTCTTTGCTATCACCGGTCATGACATCCTCTCTCAGGACCTAGGTGCGCCTATGGTCCTAGAACTAGCGGAGGTAGGCCTCGCAGTTGAGCGCGTATTGCCTGACCTGTTCAACTAAAACACCAGGTTAATAGGTTTACCCTAGTGAGCGTTGGGGCCGACTGGCAGCAGCCAGTCGGCCCCAAGCTTTTTGTGACAAAACGTTTCCATATTGGCTTAAGGTCCCTTTAGCCTTACCTAATTAGCTAAGTGAAGGCATTGTATTTAGCTAAAACCGGTACAATTAGCGCAACATCTAAGGTCCTATTAGCCTAAGTAAGGCAAGGCTTAAGATAGCGCCATGTTGCTAAGTCAGTGCCCTAAAAGAGTTCGCGCCAAGGTGGCCGAACTGGATATTAGCGAAGAGAACCTACTACGCCTGCATGAACTGGGCCTGCGCCCGGGCGTTAACCTCCACGTGGTTAACCGCGCAGCTTTTGGCGGGGTAGTGGTAAATATTGACGGCGCCCGTGTGGCTGTAGACCGCCGCAGCGCCCACCACATCAACGTGGAGGTAATCAAGTGAGCTGCTCCTGTCACGCCACAATCACCCTGGACACCACTGTCCACGACACCACTATTGCTCTGGTGGGTAACCCCAATGTTGGTAAATCCACCCTGTTCAATGCTCTAACCGGCGCCCGCCAGCGGGTTATCAACGCCCCCGGCACCACCGTCGAAATGATGCGTGGCAACTGGAAAGCCGTTGAAGCTAACCTGCTAGACCTGCCCGGCACCTACTCGCTGCTCGCCGCCTCACCTGATGAGCAGGTAGTGGTAGACACCCTGGCTGCCGTTCCCGGCTCCTTCACCGACCCTGAAAACGGCGGTGGCCTGGACCTAACCGTGGTGGTGCTAGACGCCAGTGCCCTAACCCGCTCGCTCTACCTGCTCGGCCAGGTAGCCCAGGCTGGACACAACGTCCTGGCGGTACTGACCATGGCGGATGTGGCCGATGAGGCCCCTGACGCGGAGGCCCTAAGCAAAGCCCTAGGCATCGACGTCGTCGTTATTGACCCCCGACACCTGGACAACGCAGACGAATTTGCGGCCCTGGTGAAAGAAAACATTGCCCACCCCAAGTGGGTTAAAGGCATTGAGCCCTCCCACAGTGCCCCCGGCGCACGCAAGCACGAATGCAAGTGCGGTCACTGCAAGGCAGAAGCCCAGGCCAGCGGCCTAGAGCAAGCCGACGCCATCTTTGAGTGGGTAGAAAAGCTTGAAGCCCAGGCTTTTGGCAAGCTAGAGCAGCCCCTGGAGCCCTCCTTCTCAGACAAGGTGGACCGGGTTTTGCTGCACCCGCTTATGGGCCTGCCGGTGTTCTTCTTCCTGATGTGGCTGCTGTTCAAGATCGCTGGTGAATGGGTTAGCCCCATCCAGGACTTCTTTGAGCAGGCTTTTTCTGACGAGTCCAAGAGCTACTCGCTAGCCCACTTAATTGGTCTGGCGCTGAAGGCTGTTGGCTGGCAAGACAACTGGGTGCATGGCCTGCTGATCGGCGGTTTGTGCACCGGTCTAGGGGTGGTGGCTTCCTTCATTCCGTTGATGTTCATCATCTTCCTGATGATCTCAATCCTGGAAGACTCCGGTTATATGGCTCGCGCCGCCTTCCTGGGCGACCGCCTCATGCGCGCCATTGGCTTGGATGGGCGCGTAATCATGCCGCTGATCATGGGTTTTGGTTGCAACCTGCCCTCCCTGGCGGCTACCCGCACGCTACCTAACGCGGCCCAGCGTCTGGTCACCACCTTAGTGATTCCGTACACCTCCTGCGCTGCGCGACTGACCATTTACCTGCTTATTACCCGCATTTTCTTCCCCACCCACACCGGCACCGTGGTGTTTAGCCTCTACGTGCTCAGCTTGATAATGGTGGTGCTGGGATCGCTGGTTTTGAAGCCGTTTATTACTAAGGGCCAGTCTCACGCCCCGCTGTTCCTGGTGCTGCCGGCCTACCAGGTGCCGCGCGTAGTGGTGACGCTGAAGAACACCTGGCTGCGTTCATGGGCCTTCGTGGTGGGCGCCGGCAAGATCATTTTGCTGATGACCCTGGTGGTGTGGCTGATGGGGGCAATCCCCATGGCTGGCGGTCACAAGTTCGCTGACTCCAACCTGCCTATGGAGGACTCGCTTTATGGCCGCACCGCCCAGGTGTTAGAGCCTGTTTTTAAGCCCGCCGGATTTGGTGAATGGCACATGACCGGTGCACTTATGACTGGTTTTGTGGCTAAAGAGACCGTAATCTCCTCGGTGGTCACCTCCTACAACATGGATCCTGAAGCTGATGGTGGTGACGCTGAAGATGGCGGCGATAACTTGGGTCAGCTGCCTAAGTTGGTGCGTGTCTCTTTCGCTAAGTCTGCTGGTGCCGACGCCATGGTGGGGGCCTACGCCTTCTTGGTGTTTGTGCTTACCTACACGCCTTGCCTGGCTACGGTGGCTGAGCAGGCCCGCCAGATTGGGGCCCGTAGGGCGGCTAGCGCTGTGGGCGTGCAGCTGGTGACGGCCTGGATCTTGGCGGTGGTGGTGTTCCAGATCGGGCGACTGATTTGGTGAAGTCTGCGCGGGTGGCGCTGGGTTGGCCGCGCCTACGCCGTGCAAATGGGGTCGACGACGTCGCTGCGGGCGTTGTCGGCCCCGCCGGCTGCGCGGGTGGCCCCCAAAACCCAGGCGACGACGTCGCAGCGGCTGCTAGCAGCGCAGCCGGCCTTGGTGACGGCTCAGGCCCTGGCACTAGCAGCGCAACCGGCGCCGTCGGCCCTAAGACGAGCACTAGCGCCCCTAATGCGGGCGCAACCGGCGCCGTCGCCCCCAAGACGGGCATGGCCGGCGTCGCCCCCAAGACAGACACAACCGGCGCCGTCGCCCCCAAGACGGGCATGGCCGGCGTCGCCCCCAAGACAGACACAACCGGCCCGCGCCAACGTCTAACCCAAGCCCTAGCGCGCGGCGCCACCCTCACTCGCGCCGCCCAAGAAGCTGGGGTGAGCCCGCAACTGGCGGCGGTGATGGTGGAGCAGCTACGACGCAGCGGTTCTCTGCTGGGCGCAACCAGCCTATGTGCCTCTGGCCTAGGGGCGTGCCACAGCCTGGAGGTGGATGAAAACACTGCGATACGCTGCGCCGGCTGTCCCTTAAGTCTCAAACGCACCATTTAGGTGACGTGAATCATTATGTCAAGGAGTGAGATTTTCTGCGTCTGTAACCTAGAGTAAACAATTCTTTGCAAGGCTAATGCACGTACCGAGATTGCATACAGATGCCCTCCGGGGCTCTTAGGAAAGGGTCGCTATGACCGCCGCTATCGATAAGGTTTATGCTGACGTCATCCGCCGTAACCCGGGTGAGCACGAGTTTCACCAGGCAGTACATGAGGTACTTACCTCTCTGGAACCGGTGCTAGCAAAGGACCCTCACTACGCCGACAACGCTCTGCTAGAGCGTCTGGTTGAGCCTGAGCGTCAGATTATCTTCCGTGTGCCGTGGGTTGACGATGCCGGTAACGTACAGGTCAACCGTGGTTTCCGCATTGAGTTCAACTCTGCGCTGGGCCCCTACAAGGGTGGTTTGCGCTTCCACCCCTCAGTTAACGCAGGCATCATCAAGTTCCTGGGTTTTGAGCAGATCTTCAAGAATGCCCTGACCAACCAGGGTATTGGCGGCGGTAAGGGCGGTAGCGACTTTGACCCCCACGGCCGCAGCGACGCCGAAATCATGCGTTTTTGCCAGTCCTTCATGACTGAGCTGTCGCGCCACATTGGCCCCAATGTTGACGTTCCCGCCGGTGACATCGGCGTGGGTGGCCGCGAGATCGGCTACCTGTTCGGCCAGTACAAGCGCCTACGTAACTCCTATGACGCCGGCGTGCTAACCGGTAAGGGCCTAGCCTGGGGTGGTTCGCTAGCGCGTACCGAAGCTACCGGTTACGGTACCGTGCTGTTTGCCCAGTCCATGCTGGCTACCCGTGGTCAGTCGATGGAGGGCCAGCGTGTGGTGGTTTCCGGCGCTGGTAACGTGGCTATCTACGCCATTGAAAAGGCCCAGGCCCTGGGCGCCAAGGTAGTTACCTTCTCTGACTCCTCCGGTTACGTGGTGGATGAGGCCGGCGTCGACCTGGAGCTACTAAAGCAGGTTAAGGAAGTTGAGCGTGGGCGCGTAGCCGACTACGTCAAGCGCCGCCCCTCTGCCCAGCTGGTTACCGGCGGCAGCATTTGGGATGTGACCTGCTCGGTGGCGCTGCCCTGTGCCACCCAGAATGAGCTAAACGGCGACGCCGCAGTGCGCCTGCTACGTAACGGCTGTGGTGTGGTGGCTGAGGGTGCCAACATGCCCTCCACCCCTGAGGCTGTGGAGCACTTCCAGGCTGCCGGGATTCTTTACGCCCCCGGTAAGGCCGCTAACGCTGGTGGTGTGGCTACCTCCGCACTGGAGATGGAGCAGAACGCTTCTCGTAGCCGCTGGGATTTTGCCACCGCTGAGGCCAAGCTGACCGGCATCATGGCTGACATTCACCACTCCTGCCTGGAGGCTGCCGACACCTACGGGCGTCCGGGCGACTACGTGCTGGGTGCTAACGCTGCTGGTTTCGTGCGCGTAGCCGATGTTATGAACGCTTTCGGCATCATCTGATCCAAGCTAGTTCAACAACTTGACCCGCTGGGCTAAATGCCTGGCGGGTCAATGTGTTTTTTGGCATTGTGCGCGGCCTGAGTTAGGCGCGGCTTGGGGGCCGGCGCGCCCTGGGCTGTGCGCGGCCGCAAATAAGCGGCCAGCTTTAGCGGCTGCTTAAGAGCCGCCCAAGAGGGTAATCTGGCCAGCTATGAGCACCCGTCGTCGTATCGACATCACCGAAGGTATCGCCGCCTTACACCACTGGCGCAACCTGTACCAGCAAGGCCAAGACGCTGACCGCAACACCACCGCCACCGCCGTGCGCTACACGCTGGAGGAGCTGGCCGCCGTCGCCCCCGGACGCAGCGTGGAAGTGCGCGTGCCACCCTATGGCGCCACCCAAGCAGTAGCCGGCTCCACCCACCGGCGCGGCACCCCGCCGTCGGTAGTAGAAACTGACGCCCAAACCTGGCTGGAACTGGCCATTGGCGTGCTGGAGTGGAACGCGGCCTTAGATGAGGGCAAACTCAGCGCCTCGGGGCTACGCACAGATCTAAGCGATTTCCTGCCGCTGCTTTAAACCCAGCAGGCTCAAACGCGGGGGCGGGTTAAGCGAGACTAGCGCGCGCATGTGACAAATGGCCACATGCGTCGCTAAAGGGGATGTGACAAACTTAGAAGGTGACACTCGGTGAAATCCCGCGCAAAAGTCAACCCGTCGATTATCTAGAGCCAAAGCCTGAAGATGAATGTGGCGTCTTTGGGCTGTGGGCGCCAGGTGAAGATGTAGCCAAACTGACCTACTTCGGTCTGTACGCGCTACAGCACCGTGGCCAGGAGGCAGCCGGGATAGCTGCCTCAGATGGCGAAAAAATCATGGTTTATAAGGATCTGGGGCTGGTCTCCCAGGTTTTTGATGAAACCAGCCTGTCAGCCTTACGCGGGCATATCGCGGTGGGGCATGTACGTTACTCCACCACAGGCTCCACTACCTGGGAAAATGCTCAGCCCATGCTGGGGCCGGTAGCTGAGCACACGGTGGCCCTAGCCCACAACGGTAACCTCACCAACACGCGCGAGCTAATGGAATACGTGCGTGAAGCTTCCGGTCAGGATATTTCCGGTGAACTGGGGCGCGGCTCCACCACCGACACTGCCGTGATGGCCGCTCTGCTTTCTCTCACCGCCAAGCAGCACCCTGAGCTAGACCTCGAAGAGGTAGCCATGCTGATGCTGCCGCAGCTCAAGGGCGCTTTCTCAGTCACCTTCATGACTGAAGACACCCTCTATGCGGCCCGCGACCCCCACGGCGTGCGCCCGCTGGTGCTGGGACGCCTGGAGCGCGGCTGGGTGGTGGCCTCCGAGACTGCCGCCCTGGATATTGTGGGTGCCTCCTATGTGCGTGAGGTTGAGCCGGGCGAATTTTTGACTATTAACTCCGACGGCGTAGCTACGCGCCGTTTCGCCCCCGCCACCCCCACTGGTTGCGTATTTGAGTATGTTTACCTGGCTCGCCCCGACACCCGTATTTCGGGGCGCTCCATTATTGCGGCCCGTAACGCCATGGGTGCGGCGCTGGCGCGCGAACACCCGGTTGAGGCTGACCTGGTGATTGCCACCCCCGACTCGGGCACGCCCGCCGCTATTGGTTACTCGCAAGAATCAGGTATTCCTTTTGCCCAGGGCATTGTGAAAAACGCCTATGTGGGCCGCACCTTCATTCAACCCACCCAAACCCTGCGCCAACTGGGTATTAGGCTCAAGCTCAACCCGGTGCGTGAGGTTATTGAAGGCAAACGCCTGGTGGTGGTTGATGACTCGATCGTGCGTGGAAACACCCAGCGGGCCCTGGTGCGGATGCTGCGTGAGGCTGGCGCCAAGGAAATCCATATTCGTATTTCCTCCCCGCCGGTTAAATGGCCTTGCTTTTATGGCATCGACTTTGCCACCCGCGCTGAGCTGATCGCCAATGGCATGAACACCCAGGAGATTTGCAACCACATTGGGGCTGACTCTTTGGGTTACCTCTCTGTGGAGGGCATGGTGGAAGCCAGTGGCCAGGAGGCTTCACGCCTGTGTATGGCTTGCTTTGACGGTAACTACCCGATTGAGCCCCCACATGCGGCCCCGGTGATTTCCACCCTGCCGATCTCGCGCGTGCCCTCGGTGTACCGCCGTCGCCGCGACGAAAACAAAACTGACGCGCCCCTGCCGCGTCGCAACTCAGTGGTACCACGCATTGAAGGAGTCAAGTAATGAGTGAAGTTACCTATGCCGCTGCGGGCGTGGACACCGAGGCAGGTGACCGTGCCGTTGAACTAATGAAGGCCTCCGTGGCCGCCACCATGACCCCCGCCGTGGTTGGGGGAGTGGGCGGATTTGCCGGGCTGGTGGATGTTAGCGAGCTGCGCGACTACCGTCGTCCGCTGCTGGCTACCTCCACTGACGGTGTGGGCACCAAGGTGGCTATCGCCCAGGCCCTAGACATCCACGACACCATCGGCCAGGACCTGGTGGGCATGGTGGTTGACGACATCGTGGTGGTGGGTGCGCGCCCGCTGCTGATGACTGACTACATTGCTTGCGGCCATGTGGTGCCCGAGCGCATTGCGGACATTGTGCGTGGCGTGGCCCAGGCCTGTGCGGCTGTGGGCACCCCACTGCTGGGTGGCGAGACCGCTGAACACCCCGGTTTGATGGGCCCTGATGACTACGACGTCGCCGGTGCGGCTACGGGTGTGGTTGAGGCTAGTCGCGTGCTGGGTGCTGAGCGGGTAAGGGCTGGCGACGTACTGATTGGTATGGCCGCCTCGGGCCTGCACTCTAACGGATATTCACTGGTACGGCGGGTAGTTGAGGTGGCCGGCTGGGGCCTAGAGCGTCACGTTGACGAGTTTGGTCGCACCCTGGGTGAGGAGCTACTAGAGCCCACCCGCCTATACACTCGCGCCTGCCTGGCCATGATTGAGGGCGTGGGTAGCGGCCCGGATCCGGCCACTATGCATGTGCACGCCCTTAGCCACGTCACCGGTGGGGGCCTGGCTGCTAACTTGGCTCGTGTGCTGCCTTCTGGCTTAATTGCCGACGTCGACCGTAGCGCTTGGCAGATCCCGCCCGTCTTTGATGTGGTGCGCCGCCTGGGTAATGTGCCCTGGGATGACCTGGAGGGCACCTTGAACCTGGGTATCGGCATGGTGGCAGTGGTGGATGAGTCTATTGCTGAAGCTGCCATTGAGGTAAGCCGCGCTGCCGGGATTGAGGCTTGTGTGCTGGGTAGCGTACATAAGGCTGATGAGTATGAAGTCACTGGCCGAGTAGTTAGCGGCACCAAGGGTGTGCAGGGTGGCGCGGTGGATATCCACGGCGTCTACCGCATCTGAGCTGCAACAACGCTAGAGCGTGGTGGGGACTGGCCGGGCGGCCAGTCCCCACTGGCGTTTAGGCGGTGTCTAGTTACGTGTGTGGGGGCCCGGCGGGGCAAATTGAATGGAGTGGGGGAGGGTGATACGTTTAGAAGGTCCTGAACGCTACCCTGATAGTTGTGATCCTAGTCATAGTTATCGTATTCCCCTACCTAGGGGATGACCCTTCGTGGAGTGTTAGGTGGCCTATTGGAAGGGCGTTTTCCCCGCGAAAGCGGGGATTTTTTTTACCCACATTCTAGGTTTAGGGGGGCTCCAGTGTCCTCGTTGATAAAATTTTTAAACTCGTGAAGTGTTAGAAGCGGTGCTACACTTTAGTCATCAACCCCACCGGTCGATGTCGATCCGCTGGATCGTCAGCAGCTCTCTCTAGAAATCCCATGCTAATCCTCAGCAAATTTTTGGGAGGGCAGTTTCAAGCAAGGAATTAAAAGTGATTCGCAAACCTGCTCCCGCATTCCCGTTGCCGCAGCCGCAGTTGGAAGCCTGTAAGCTATCTGAGCTGGCCCGCAGTTTTTGGGCTAAAAGTGGTAGTGCTGAAACCTGGCTCTCAGTGGTGCAGCACCTGCTGGACAGTGCAGACATAGCGGGTTATCTATTCGATGAGTATCTAAGCGAGCATCACCGTCAGCTCATGGCCTCAGTGTGGGGTGGTGACCAAGCCAAAGCTCGCGCTAGTTTCATGTTCTTAATGTCAGTACATGACGTGGGTAAGGTGAGCCCCCAGTTCTCGTGCCAGCGCACAGACCTGGCCCAACTGATCCGTAACCAGGGCCTGACGGTAATGCGCAAACAGGACTACCCTGAACGCTCATACCTACCTCACGGTTTGGTTAGCCAGTTCGCCCTATGGGATGAAATCAGTGAAGCTGGCGGTAACCGGCTAGCTGCTCGCCAGTGGGCAATTCTGGTAGGGGTACACCACGGACGCTACCCGAGCACTGACGCCGTCGCCCTAGCCCAGCAACAATACAGGTACCAGGAGGGCTCCAGTCAGGACGATCCGCGCTGGGGGCAGGCTCGCTCAGAGATTTTGCGCTTCATGGCTCGCCGTAGCGGTTTCCCCCTAATCGCCCCCGACACTGCCCTACCTGAGCTACCTATTGCAGTAGCCTCTGCCTACACCTCCGCTCTAGTGATCGCAGACTGGTTGGCTTCCAATGAGGACTACTTCCCGCTGCGACTGCGTCCGGTAGATGACAGCGGCAAACTCTCAGTTAGCGGCTATCCGGAATTAAATGCCCGCCAGCAGCGCGAACGCGTCAGGCGGGCCTGGAAACGCGCCCAGTTCCCCACACCCATGCGTGTACCCAACTCCGACATCGAAAACGCCGCAGACTTCTACCGCCACCGTTTTAGCTGGCCCGCCTCCTACCAGCCCACCAAAGCCCAGCGCGAAGTCATTGAGATCGCCGCCGCTGAAAACCCGGACCTGATGATCGTTGAGGCCCCTCCCGGCTCAGGTAAAACCGAGCTAGCTTTCGCTGCTGCCGAGGTGCTTATGCGTGAGCGGGGACTACAGGGAATTTTCGTAGCCCTACCCACCCAGGCCACCACAAACGCCATGTTTGAGCGCGTCACCAGCTGGCTCACCAGTATCTTGGGTGACGAGCCGCAAAAACTTGGGGTACACCTAGCCCACGGTAAAAACAACCTAAACAAATCGTTTATGGAACTTCTAGAAAGCGGTCACAGCCCCCTAGAGGTTTATGACGACGACGCCGACAGTAAAGACAACGGTCTACACGCCAGCCGCTGGATGGGACAAAGGTGGCGCTCCACCCTATCTCCCGTAGTCGTGGGCACGATCGACCAAGTACTACTGGCCGCCCTCAAATCCCGCCACGTACTAGTACGCCACCTAGGTTTGATGGGCAAGGTAGTGGTTATTGATGAGGTACACGCCGCTGACGCCTACATGCAGACCTACCTCAAAGCCGCACTGACCTGGCTGGGTCTGTACCAAATCCCCGTAGTTCTACTATCGGCCACCCTGCCACCCGAGCGCCGTCGAGAATTACTAGACGCCTACCGACGCGGCCAAGGCGGTGCCCCCACAGCCAACGCCGCACTGGAAGAAACCATCGGCTACCCGGTGATCTCCACCGTAGCAGCAGGTCAAGTACGCATCCACGAAATTGAGGGTGAAGCAGAAGTAACCAAACAGATCATCCCCACTCAAGTAGCCAGCGCCGAAGAAATCGCAAAACTACTAGAGAAAGAACTAGCTGATGGCGGCTGCGCAGTGGTCATCCGCAACACGGTACGCGAAGCCCAAGAAACCTACGCCGCCGTCAAAAAAGTCTTCGGACGCCAGCAAACCACGCTGCTGCACTCGCGGTTCTTGGCAGTTGAACGCTCCGCCCGAGACAGCTCAATGCTGGAACTATTTGGCAAAAACAGCACCAAACGCCCCCAAAGGCACGTGGTAGTAGCCACCCAGGTGATCGAGCAGAGCCTCGACGTCGACTTCGACCTAATGCTCACCGACCCCGCCCCCATGGACCTAGTGCTGCAGCGCATTGGCCGCCTACACCGCCACGCTGGACGCAACCGCCCCCAAGGCCTACAAGCCGCCCGCTGCCTGGTACTAGTCAATGATCTAGCCTCTGCCCCCTGGAGCTACTCCAGTGGCACCGACTACGTCTATGCGCGCTACACAAATCTACGCACCCTAGGCATCCTCGCTGATCGCGGACAAATTACTGTCAGCGAGCCCAACGACTACGCCCAGCTCACCGCCTTGGCCTACCACACAGCTGAACCAGTAGGCCCGCAGCAATGGGCTGCCTCCCTAGATGCCGCCTTGGAAAAGTACCTACACGACAACCAGCGCTCACAGGCCAAAGCCGATGACTGGTGCCTAGACGGCATGAACCTACCCAAGTGGAAAGCCCCCGCATTAGAAAGCAAATTCATGGGTAACGCTGCCACCGGTGAAGAATCAAACGGGCCTGCCGTAGCCGCCAGCCGAGCAGCCGTACGCGACGGCGAGGACCAAATCCCCGTGCTCGTCGTCGCCCTAGACCCAGAGCTAAACAACGTGCCACTAGCGCCCCCAATCAGCGGCACACAACCAGATGAGACCCCACTTGCAGTTGACGAATACAACGCTCGCGGCCGCATAGCCGACATCTGCAGCTGGAGCATATCCCTACCGCCGTGGGCATTTCGCGCTAGCGGGCAGGACCTAGATGAAGCAGTGGACGCTGTGGCCCAAGAAATTTGGGACGACCCCATCACCCAAGACTGGGCCTGCCGCCAGCATCCGCTACTAGCTGGAGAACTAATCCTGGCCATGTACCTGAGCCCTGACGGCACGCGCCTGACCCGAGACCTATACGGACACAAACTTACCTATTCGATTGAAAATGGAATGGAGGTACAGGGTAATGAAACCCCCTGAATACAACCTGCTTGATGAACCATGGATCCCCGTTCGATTACTCGACGGGACCATCACCGAGGTGGGACTGCTGGAGCTGCTGCAGCGTAGCACTGACATCGCTGACCTAGCCTGCGAGCTACCCACACAAAACATCGCAATCCAGCGACTAGTTTTAGCTGTTGCTTATCGAGTGGCCACGCCACTAGATGCCGAGGAATGGCTAGAACAGCTGGAAGAGGGCGCTCCCATCGAGCAAATGATCGAATACTTGGAAAAGTGGCGTGAGCGCTTTTACCTATTCGGTGGGCAGTACCCCTTCATGCAGGTGGCAGACCTACGCACCCCTAAAGACACAGTCTCAGGGCTAGAAAAACTGATTGCTGACGTGCCCAACGGCGAGCAATTTTTCACCACCCGCAACGGCAAAGCACTGGAGTGCATTAGTGCCGCAGAAGCCGCCCGGTGGGTGGTGCACACTCAAGCCTACGACCCCTCCGGAATCCGCTCAGGCGCTGTAGGGGACCGCGAGGTGAAGGGCGGTAAAGGCTACCCGATTGGGCCGGCCTGGTGTGGTCACCTAGGTCTGGTATGGCTTAAGGGCAAAAACTTCAACGAAACCCTGCTGCTAAACCTGGTGCCTGCAGATGCCGGCGACCTTAAGGGAGTGCCTGTCACAACCGAATGGGACTGGTGCACCTGGGAGGTAAGTACACCTGAAACGTCTGCGCGCGGAAACTACTCCCGCCTAGACCCAAAGGGAACCCCGCGAGACCTGAGCATCACCAAGCTGCTGACCTGGCATTCGCGCAGAATCAAGCTGATCGGTGACTCAAGCGGAGTCACAAGCGTGGTGCTGGCTCAAGGTGACAAGCTGGCTCCCCAGCAGATGCAGCGCTACGAGCCGCAGAGTCTATGGCGCTACTCGCTGCCTCAGTCCAGAAATCTCAAGCAAGACGTCTACATGCCCAGCAAATTCAAGGCGGGACGTGCACTGTGGCGAGACCTACCTGGCACACTGCCAGTTTGCGAAATGATCACGGGGGCAGACAAACAGCCCAAGAGGGAGTTCTTGCAGTCTGCAGTCTTGAGCTTCCACGCTGAGCTTAAGAGCTCAATGCTCGCTGAAGACTATCCCACACAGATGCAGATCCAGGCTGTAGGGGTCACCTACGGGCCGCAAGAAGCAACCGTTGACGACATCTACGCTGATGAGCTGACGCTTTCTGTGGCCATGATGCGCGCGGAACGCGAGGATCTGGCAGCTGAAGTTGACCGACAGGTACGTTTGACAGAGCAGGTGGCTGTAAGGGTGGGCATGCTGGGCGCAAATCTAGCCCGCGCGGCTGGTGAAAGCGGTGATGGGGCCGGTGACGGCGCCCGCGACCGTGCCAAAGAGCAGTTCTTCTCCCGCATCGATGACCCATTTAGGGCCTGGCTTGCACAGGTTGATGGACGCCTTAGCGCCCGCGAAGTTGGTCAGATGTGGGCAAGTGAGCTGCGCCGTTACGCAACCGAGCTAGGGGCACAACTAGTTGCCTCCGCATCTTCTTCGGCGATTATCGGCCGGGATACCAGCTGGGGCTTCATGAATGTCTCCATCGCCGAAAACTTCTTTAGGTCGGCTCTGCAAAAGCTAGTGCCGAATCCAGATAACAAACAGGAAGGAATGAAATGACCAGCAATGTTGCTGCTGCTGCTCAGACGCCTCCGGCTCCTAGCAGCCAAGGGCTCAGCTCACGCGCAGCAGTACACGGACGGGTGAATGGCTTAATCGTTCACCGCTTGTCTACGTCCAGCCCCTCAGCGCGCGCACTGCGTGCACAGCTACGCGGCGCGCTTAGCAAGGAGGTAGGCACTGTCCCAGCAATCTGGGATCTGACCCTAGATGATCGCTCAGGATACCTAGGTGATGCTCCCACCCGTGGGGAAAAGGCCACCCACGCGGCACTGACCCTATGGGCGCTACACCAGGGCTCTAACACGCGGTCTATGCACGACACTTCAGAGCAGCCTCGCCGCTTTGCTTCTGCTATCCGGCTAATTGCTGAGAGCCAGCGTGGTGACAAGCGCGCTGAAGAAACCCCAATCTACCGGCGCTTTGCTGCTGCAGTGCAGTCGCCTACCTTTGCGGGACTGCTAGTGCACCTGCGCTCGCTGGTATCTCAGCTTGAGTCTGCTGAAATCCCCTGCGATTACGGCCAGCTCGCTGCTGACCTGTTCACCTGGCAAGACCCGCGCTACCGCACCTCCGTTATGCGTGACTGGGGGCGTCAATTCGCCCGAGTTAAGCAAACCACCGACACTGACAACAAGTGACGTCAAAAAATAGAAAGGTAAAACAATGTCACTCTTCATCGATATCCACGTCCTACAGACTCTGCCCCCCTCGAACCCGAACCGTGATGACACCGGCGCCCCTAAGAGCGCAACCTTCGGTGGCGTCAGCCGTATGCGCATCTCCTCGCAGGCCATCAAGCGCGCTACCCGCCAGGACTTCGAGAAGAAGATCTCTAACGGCAACTACGGTGTTCGCACTAAGTTGATCGTTGACCTGGTTGCCCGCGCCATCGTAGCCAAGCGCCCGGACCTAGAGGCTCAGGCTGCAGACCTGGCGGCAATGGGGCTGAAGGCCATCGGTTTCAAGCTTGCCAAGCCGCGTGGCAACAAGAGCGAAAAGCAGCTGAAGGAAGCAGAGTTCCTGGTATTCCTATCCGCTAAGCAGATTGACCACGTGGCAGAGGCACTGGTCTCTGTGGCTGGCGAGGATGACCCGGAGAAAGCTTTCAAGGCACTCAAGCCCCGCAACTTGGTAGACACTGACCACTCCATTGACATCGCGCTGTTCGGTCGCATGGTTGCTGAGCCTAACTCGCTAAACGTCGACGCCGCCTGCCAGGTTGCCCACGCTATCGGTGTGGGCGCGGTTGAGCGCGAGTACGACTACTACACCGCCGTCGACGACGAGAAGCGCCAGGATGACGAGGCTGACGCAGGTGCAGGCATGATCGGCACCATCGAGTTCGCTTCGGCCACGGTCTACCGCTACGCCACGATTAACGTGGAGCTGCTGCTGGAAAACCTGGGTGATGAGGCTGTAACCCAGGAGGCTATCAAGCTCTTTGTGGACAGCTTCGTGCGCTCCATGCCCACCGGTAAGATCACCACCTTCGCTAACCGCACCCTGCCGGACGCGGTACTGGTGCAGGTACGTGATGATCAGCCAATCAACCTGGCTGCTGCCTTTGAGGAGCCCATTGTGGCAGATGGCAAGGGTTTTGCTGCTCCGGCTATCAAGCGGTTTGTGGAATTCGAGTCGCAGCTGCGTGAGCTCACCGGCATGGACCCGGTATCCTCCATCGTCTCCTGGACCACGCCGCGCGGTGCGGACTTTGATGCCCTGGGCGACCAGGTGTCTCTAGCGGAGCTGGGTGAGGCTACCGCAGAAGTGGTGCGAGCAATCGATGAGTAAGGTACTCGTCCTGAGGCTGGCTGGCCCCATGCAGTCATGGGGCTCCTCCAGCCGGTTCACACGCCGCTCAACCGAGGCTTTTCCCACGAAAAGCGCTCTGGTTGGCCTCCTAGCAGCAGCCCAGGGGCGCCGTCGGGTAGATCCCATTGAGGACTTAGCCCAGCTGCGCGTGGCGGTGCGGGTAGACCAGCCCGGCCAGCTACTTCGCGATTTCCACACGGCCCACCGTGGCGAGGTCTCGATGCCCCTGTCTGACCGCTTTTACTGGGCTGACGCGGCTTTTGGTGCCTTCATTGAGGGGCCCGATGAGCTAATTGAAGCCCTGGCGCAGGCAATTGTGCGGCCCGTATTCCCGCTCTACCTGGGTAGGCGTGCCTGCCCACCCACTATGCCCCTGCGTTTAGCGGTTCACGATGGCGCCGCCTGGGATGCCCTGCAGACAACTCCTTGGCTGGCTGCAAAGTTTTACCAGCGCAGGCGCAAAGAGGCTCGCGTGAGCCTGCGCGTGGTGGCAGATCAGGGGGTCATCCCGCTCAGGGCGGGAACTGCTTACCAGCACACCTTGCAGGATGTGCCTGTCAGCTTTGATTCTCAGCACCGCCGCTACAGCCTGCGCACTGTTGAAGAGACGCGAATTGAGGTAGAAAACCCTGAATTTGTGCCAGTAAAGCCGCAGTCCATGCCCGGTTTGACTCATGATCCGATGGAGGTGCTTTGATGTTTCTGACGCGTATCTACCTAGACCCGCATCGTCGAGGAGCACGGAAATTAATGCGTAGTCGGCAGACGATGCACGCGGCGGTTCTAAACTGCTTCCCTCCAGGCTCTCTCGACGACGCCGCAGCGCCGCGCGTGCTGTGGCGGCTGGACCGGGTCGCTACTCGATCGGGTCAGCCGTTGCAGGGCAGCCCCGCCTATGCACTGTTCATTTCCAGCCCGGTGCCGCCTGACCCCTCGCACATTGTTGAGGAGGCAGGTTACGACACCGACGGTGGTGTAGTGGTGCGCGAACTTGACGGGTTCCTGGACCGGCTTGAAGCCGGGCAGCGTTGGGGTTTTCGCCTCTGCGTAAACCCCACGTTTAGGGATAAGGGGCAGCTTGGCCGAGATGGGCGGAAGAAAATTCTGGCCCATGTCACCCAGGAGCAGCAGACTAAATGGGTTTTAGACCGGGCTGAACGCTGCGGTTTTAAGATCCTGGAATCTGCTGATCTGGGTGGTGAGCTGCCGGTGCTGGAAGACAGTCAGGGTCAGCGTGTTGATGGGAAAAACCTCCTGATCAACGGAGTTGAGCGGAGCCTGGTTGAATTCAGGCGCGGCAATGGCCTAGTCAGGCTATCGATAGCCACCTTTGAGGGAGTCCTTGAGGTGAGCGACCCGCAGGCGCTACGCCACGCCGTCGTCAATGGGATTGGCCGAGGAAAAGCCTACGGCTGCGGCCTACTGACTCTAGCCCGGGCATGAAACCAATACCGGGAGCCAAGCCTCCTGACCCGAAGGATCTGGTGCGAGCCCGTGACCGTTTAACGTTCCTGTATGTGGAGCGTTGCACAATTAACCGCGACTCTAACGCGATTACTGTGGCGGATGGGCACGGCATCGCCCATGTCCCGGCGGCGGCACTATCGGTGCTAATGCTGGGGCCGGGAGTGCGTATCACTCACTCGGCGATCTCTGTGCTGTCAGAGAGTGGCTCCACGGTTGTGTGGGTGGGGGAGAACGGGGTGCGGTACTACGCGCACGGCACCCCGCCTTCCCGCTCCTCCCGCCTGTTGGAGGCACAGGCCCGCGCGGTTAGCGACCCGGCTTTGAGGCTTGCTGTTGCCCGCAACATGTATTTGATGCGTTTTGTGGGTGAGGATGTCTCTAAGCTGAGCCTGCAACAGCTGCGGGGGCGTGAGGGGGCACGGGTGCGTAGGCTGTATCAGCAGAATTCGCAGCGCACCGGCGTGCCCTGGGATAAGCGCGAGTATGATCCGGACAATTTCGAGGACGGATCAGTGGTTAACCAGGCGCTGTCGGCAGCTAACTCGGCTATTTACGGTGTTATTCACGCGGTGATAGTTGCGTTGGGCTGTAGTCCGGGGCTGGGTTTTGTCCATAGCGGCACCTACCGCTCTTTTGTCTACGACATTGCGGATCTGTATAAGGCGGATCTGACCATTCCGATTGCATTTGACCTGGCGGCTAGCCCTACTGAGGAATCGGTAGGTAGCGCGGCCCGCAAGGCTGTGCGTGACGCCGTGAGGGAGTTTCGGCTGCTGGAGCGGTGTGTCACGGATATTAAGCGGTTACTTTCGGTGGCCGGGGATTTGCCTGACGACGACGAGCTGGTTGTTGATGACTTGCGGCTGTGGGATGACGCAGATGGGACGGTAGCTGCGGGTGTTTCCTATGATGAGGATGTGCCCTGGTGATTGTGCTGGTTTTATCTGCTGTCCCTGAGGGTTTGCGTGGTCATGTGACGCGTTGGCTTATGGAGATTTCGCCTGGTGTTTTCGTGGGTACTTTAAGCGCCCGTGTACGTGAGCGGCTATGGGATATAGTTGTTGCGAACCTAAAAACTGGGCGAGCAGTGATGGTGTATCGAGCCCGTAATGAGCAGGGTCTGGCCTTTCTGACCTGGGGTGATCCTTGGCAGCCGGTCGACTTCGAGGGGCTTACTTTGATGATGCGCCCTTACTACTCTGAGGGGCGCGGCCAGTATTCTGAGCCTGATCCCGCGAGTCGGTTGCGTAAGCGACCGGCAGTGAGTAAATTTCAGCGTAGGCGCAGCTCTCAAGGCTTTCCAAAATCTGACCGATTTGGGGCGTAAAGCCCCAGTTCGCTTGTTTTCCCCGCTCACGCGGGGATGAGCCCACAGGTTGTATTGGCCGCCGGGTTCGGTCAATGTTTTCCCCGCTCACGCGGGGATGAGCCCGCCCAGTAGAGAGAGAAACCCCTTACCTCACCGTTTTCCCCGCTCACGCGGGGATGAGCCCCGGGGGTGGGATCGCCCCACCCCCGGCCTTGTGTTTTCCCCGCTCACGCGGGGATGAGCCCGCGCTTTCATCTGCGACTCGTACCCAGGGCATGTTTTCCCCGCTCACGCGGGGATGAGCCGCGTCAGCTGGGGGGAGGCTGGCGAGGATCATCGTTTTCCCCGCTCACGCGGGGATGAGCCCCCTCATGGATGAGCTAGGCCTCACCGTCTACAGTTTTCCCCGCTCACGCGGGGATGAGCCTGTCAGCGATTTTAAAGCGCAAATGGCGCAGGCGTTTTCCCCGCTCACGCGGGGATGAGCCCCCCTATGAGAGACCAGGCCAGATAGGAGGGTGGTTTTCCCCGCTCACGCGGGGATGAGCCGCCCTATGCTGACGCTATCGCCGCTGGTGACGTGTTTTCCCCGCTCACGCGGGGATGAGCCGGCACCGTGAGCGTCGGCGGTCTGCTCACTGATGTTTTCCCCGCTCACGCGGGGATGAGCCCCTGGCGTTAATCGCGCTAGCTACCCGCCCTGCGTTTTCCCCGCTCACGCGGGGATGAGCCTCGCTACTGATACATCCTGGCAGCCAGGCGAGGGTTTTCCCCGCTCACGCGGGGATGAGCCGCTACTAGAGGTGGATGCCAGACTGCGGGCTGAGTTTTCCCCGCTCACGCGGGGATGAGCCCAATCAACCGGCGCCGTTGAAGCAGTCTTTAAAGTTTTCCCCGCTCACGCGGGGATGAGCCGGCTCGCCAGGCTCTCTGGCAAACATTGCATATGTTTTCCCCGCTCACGCGGGGATGAGCCGGCGTTTAGACACAGTGCTGTTGCCATGGGGTCGTTTTCCCCGCTCACGCGGGGATGAGCCCATCATCTATTTCGGCGGGACCTATGATAAGGAGTTTTCCCCGCTCACGCGGGGATGAGCCCGGTGGGTTAGGCATTGCATCAATCAACTTGACGTTTTCCCCGCTCACGCGGGGATGAGCCCTCCTCCACAATCTCACGACGCCCAGCGAACTCGTTTTCCCCGCTCACGCGGGGATGAGCCCCAGTGCAAAATAAACCTGGCTTGCTCCATGGTGTTTTCCCCGCTCACGCGGGGATGAGCCCCGGCATGTACCTGACGCCAACTGAAAAAAAGAGTTTTCCCCGCTCACGCGGGGATGAGCCCTATCCCCTACAGGGGAGCCGACCGCCGCCCCAGTTTTCCCCGCTCACGCGGGGATGAGCCCGATGCCATGCCAGAATAGCTCCATGGTTTCGTGTTTTCCCCGCTCACGCGGGGATGAGCCTGACGGCTACAGCGCTAAGTTCATGGACAGCACGTTTTCCCCGCTCACGCGGGGATGAGCCTAGTTCCTGTGGTGTTGCTGACAAGCCCATACAGTTTTCCCCGCTCACGCGGGGATGAGCCCCAGCACCCTATACCAAAACCGGAACGGGGTTAGTTTTCCCCGCTCACGCGGGGATGAGCCCCAACCGGCGTAGTCTTGCACCCCATTCATAACGTTTTCCCCGCTCACGCGGGGATGAGCCCAATCATTCCGACAACCCAACCTATCGCCCCGCGTTTTCCCCGCTCACGCGGGGATGAGCCCGATGTCAGACCTGAAGGCGCTGTATCGATCTAGTTTTCCCCGCTCACGCGGGGATGAGCCATTCTCCCCATGTCCAGCCGATTAGGCGGACAGGTTTTCCCCGCTCACGCGGGGATGAGCCGGCGGCGGCTAGTACGACATCCTCCACCACGGGGTTTTCCCCGCTCACGCGGGGATGAGCCGGCGCTAGCGGCCGCCTGGGCTAAGGGATTGAAGTTTTCCCCGCTCACGCGGGGATGAGCCCTGACTTTATCCGATGGACAGTCATGGCATACCGTTTTCCCCGCTCACGCGGGGATGAGCCTTTTTACTAGCGCATAGAGCGCGGCGGTCAGCGGTTTTCCCCGCTCACGCGGGGATGAGCCCGCGTATTGGTTGATTGGCCGCTCTAGTGACGGGTTTTCCCCGCTCACGCGGGGATGAGCCCGGCTAGGTCGATTTTCCGTCGGGCCTCACGGTGTTTTCCCCGCTCACGCGGGGATGAGCCGCTGCGTAATATGGTCGTCAGATACCACATAGTGTTTTCCCCGCTCACGCGGGGATGAGCCCGAGCAAAAGAGATAGCACGGCGGGTATCACCTGTTTTCCCCGCTCACGCGGGGATGAGCCGCTGCGGATACCGTGGCTAAAGTGGCCGCGATTGTTTTCCCCGCTCACGCGGGGATGAGCCCACCCATGGTGTGGAGTCGCTGGAGGCGGTTCAGTTTTCCCCGCTCACGCGGGGATGAGCCATATTAGTAAACATATTCATCCGATACAAGACGCGTTTTCCCCGCTCACGCGGGGATGAGCCGATTATTGGGCCGACATCGCCAAATGGGAGTTAGTTTTCCCCGCTCACGCGGGGATGAGCCGCTGGCATGTACCTCACGCCCACTGAAAAAAAGGTTTTCCCCGCTCACGCGGGGATGAGCCCCACAGAATTGGGCTGCAATGGGATTGGCATGTGTTTTCCCCGCTCACGCGGGGATGAGCCGTCGTCTGGTTCCATTTCGGGGCGGCACTCAATGTTTTCCCCGCTCACGCGGGGATGAGCCGCGCAGGGAGTCGCCAGCCGTTGCCTTGATTCCGTTTTCCCCGCTCACGCGGGGATGAGCCAATTATCCGGCCCTTGGGGGTATGGATATGGCGTTTTCCCCGCTCACGCGGGGATGAGCCACGCGGGATCTTACTGCCCATCTGATGGGCAGCCGTTTTCCCCGCTCACGCGGGGATGAGCCGTCAGTCTCTATCATCCTCACGTTTACGCCACCGTTTTCCCCGCTCACGCGGGGATGAGCCTTGAGTGGCCTGGTGGCCAGATAACCGCCAAAAGTTTTCCCCGCTCACGCGGGGATGAGCCACTCTGCAAAGACTAGTAGCCTATCGTGAGGTCCGTTTTCCCCGCTCACGCGGGGATGAGCCTGCCGTCAGCTTGCGCATCGTTTGCAACCGCAAGTTTTCCCCGCTCACGCGGGGATGAGCCCTCGTTAGAGCGCTTGAGGGATTTTGAGGTAAGGTTTTCCCCGCTCACGCGGGGATGAGCCCCAGAGCGGTTGGGTCTAGAGTGTATTTAATTTGTTTTCCCCGCTCACGCGGGGATGAGCCCGGTTGCACCCCGACCTTCCACAAAATCTTCCTGTTTTCCCCGCTCACGCGGGGATGAGCCGGCCGAGATTGGCCCGGAAAAAGGCTCGCCTGGGTTTTCCCCGCTCACGCGGGGATGAGCCCTTGGACCTGGAGCGTGAGGGCCGTATCCCCCTGGTTTTCCCCGCTCACGCGGGGATGAGCCCCACATTTACACCCATGATTTGAGCGACTTCGCGTTTTCCCCGCTCACGCGGGGATGAGCCCATCGATGTTGCGTCCGACCCCACTCGCTCTAGGTTTTCCCCGCTCACGCGGGGATGAGCCGCGCTTTTTCAAATGGCGGGCCCGGTAGAAACCGTTTTCCCCGCTCACGCGGGGATGAGCCGCGGCGCTATTGAACTGTCAGACGTAAAAGTTAGTTTTCCCCGCTCACGCGGGGATGAGCCCTTACAGGTAATGCTTGGGGCTGGTAAAAAACAGTTTTCCCCGCTCACGCGGGGATGAGCCGGCTTTTGGGGCTGTTGCGCGCGGGGCGCGAGGGTTTTCCCCGCTCACGCGGGGATGAGCCGCGCCCCTGTGGCCAGGGTTAAAACACACCATTGTTTTCCCCGCTCACGCGGGGATGAGCCGCCATGCTAAATCAAGGCATGAGTCAAAAACAAGTTTTCCCCGCTCACGCGGGGATGAGCCCCTAAATGCCCTTAGCCCCATCAGGGGCCTGGAGTTTTCCCCGCTCACGCGGGGATGAGCCCTTGGTTGATCAAGAAACAGTTGACAACCAGGTGTTTTCCCCGCTCACGCGGGGATGAGCCCCCCTCCCGGGCATCCCAGGCTTGCCCTTGTGGGTTTTCCCCGCTCACGCGGGGATGAGCCCTTGCCTTCCACAATCTCAACGTTGACAGGCAAGTTTTCCCCGCTCACGCGGGGATGAGCCCAGTACTACAACACCGGCCTTGAAATAACTGGCGTTTTCCCCGCTCACGCGGGGATGAGCCCTCACATCTAGGGTTGGGGGGAGTCCTTTGAAAGTTTTCCCCGCTCACGCGGGGATGAGCCCTCTATTTTTGTTGAGGGTGCCACGGTGGCTAAGTTTTCCCCGCTCACGCGGGGATGAGCCCTGGCGGCGCGGCGTACTGAATTTGGACACGCCGTTTTCCCCGCTCACGCGGGGATGAGCCCCAAACAACACCAAAACAGCCATGAAACAGCAAGTTTTCCCCGCTCACGCGGGGATGAGCCTGAGCTGCTGTATCTGCTGCCAGGCCGCTTGAAGTTTTCCCCGCTCACGCGGGGATGAGCCAGTCTGCCTCAATCGGTGAGGGCATCATGACCGGTTTTCCCCGCTCACGCGGGGATGAGCCGCAGATTCTTACCCTACCCCCCAAAGGGAGGGGGTTTTCCCCGCTCACGCGGGGATGAGCCCCAGCTTGACGCTTTAGGCGTCATTGAATGGTAGTTTTCCCCGCTCACGCGGGGATGAGCCGCCGGTAAACAGTGGTTGCCCGTTTCGAGTGTTGTTTTCCCCGCTCACGCGGGGATGAGCCGGCGTAATGTCGTGGGAGACACTAGTTACATGTGTTTTCCCCGCTCACGCGGGGATGAGCCGTGTCACAGTGCCCCCTCAGCGGCAAATAGCCGGTTTTCCCCGCTCACGCGGGGATGAGCCCCACTGCGTCGTGATTCTGTCCATCTGCACCCCGTTTTCCCCGCTCACGCGGGGATGAGCCCGGGCGCTGATGCGTTACGGAACGGGCTGGAATGTTTTCCCCGCTCACGCGGGGATGAGCCGTCAGCAAATCCCTTGGAAAACTGCCAAAAATAGTTTTCCCCGCTCACGCGGGGATGAGCCGTCAAAAATTACTGCCAAGTGGTTACGTGAAGGGTTTTCCCCGCTCACGCGGGGATGAGCCCTGTGCGGGCTGCCTCGACTGAGGAGGATAGCCGTTTTCCCCGCTCACGCGGGGATGAGCCCAACTCCCTCAAGTGATCCTCAGCCCTATCAGAGGTTTTCCCCGCTCACGCGGGGATGAGCCTCCACGGCCCTGGATCGGGATAATCACCCTATAGTTTTCCCCGCTCACGCGGGGATGAGCCGGGTTGCCTGGCTGGTCTGGCCCAGGTCCAAGGGTTTTCCCCGCTCACGCGGGGATGAGCCTCTGCCACGGCATTAGGTATCACCCGCAACGAAGTTTTCCCCGCTCACGCGGGGATGAGCCTCATGGGCAGGCGTGCTGACATGACCGCTAATAGTTTTCCCCGCTCACGCGGGGATGAGCCGCTGTCTACCACGCCATCTTTTAGCAGCTGGTAGTTTTCCCCGCTCACGCGGGGATGAGCCGATCGCAGGCGTGAATCTAGACCAGGTCCACTTGTTTTCCCCGCTCACGCGGGGATGAGCCTGCCTGGCTTAGCTAGCGATAGTATCTTTTCGTGTTTTCCCCGCTCACGCGGGGATGAGCCGCGGGCCAGCTCGTTTTCTAGCGTGTCGTTATCGTTTTCCCCGCTCACGCGGGGATGAGCCCCAGTGATCTGAAAGCGTCTGAGACAAGACATAGTTTTCCCCGCTCACGCGGGGATGAGCCCTACCTTACCAGCCATGCTCTTTTACTCCTCTAGTTTTCCCCGCTCACGCGGGGATGAGCCGGGCCAGCTGCTCGCCTGTAGGGGGCGTCGCCAGTTTTCCCCGCTCACGCGGGGATGAGCCGTCTTGATAGCGTTGAAAGTGATCTCCCCCAAAGTTTTCCCCGCTCACGCGGGGATGAGCCCCTCGCTGGGAGTCACTCAGCGAGCTCCTGAGAGTTTTCCCCGCTCACGCGGGGATGAGCCCATTGTTGTTGACGCTAACTCACTGTTCGCACGGTTTTCCCCGCTCACGCGGGGATGAGCCCTTATCGCCGTCCACCTTGGGTTGCAGGATGTGGTTTTCCCCGCTCACGCGGGGATGAGCCCAGTCAACGCCGCCGGGCACGTTCACGCCGCCCGTTTTCCCCGCTCACGCGGGGATGAGCCCAGGTCTGGCCCGTCCGGTTCGCAAAGCAGGTCGTTTTCCCCGCTCACGCGGGGATGAGCCGTCAAATAATGTCTACTATTACATGTATTCACGGTTTTCCCCGCTCACGCGGGGATGAGCCTGCCTGCTCTGCCAGTAGCTGTCTTGGCCGGTAGTTTTCCCCGCTCACGCGGGGATGAGCCCCTTGGCCCTGCGCGTTTTACGGTTGCTCACGAGTTTTCCCCGCTCACGCGGGGATGAGCCTGCCTGCTCTGCCAGTAGCTGTCTTGGCCGGTAGTTTTCCCCGCTCACGCGGGGATGAGCCCGTCGGCAACTGTGCTATCCCTGGCCAAACCTGGTTTTCCCCGCTCACGCGGGGATGAGCCCAGAAATGGGGCCACGAGCGCTAGCACTGACAGGTTTTCCCCGCTCACGCGGGGATGAGCCCTTGGGGATAATTGACTTCATTGGGGGCAGGGTGTTTTCCCCGCTCACGCGGGGATGAGCCTGGATACGCACGCTGTAGCTATCGCTGCTGGTAGTTTTCCCCGCTCACGCGGGGATGAGCCTTCTTGGAATCGCGAGCTTTTGACGTGCTGTCTGTTTTCCCCGCTCACGCGGGGATGAGCCCCTACCCAGCTGACTATTTTAGATAGTCAAATCGTTTTCCCCGCTCACGCGGGGATGAGCCCCATCGGCCTGTACACCTAGGCGACGCTGTAGCGTTTTCCCCGCTCACGCGGGGATGAGCCCGCGTACTGGCTGATAGGCCGGTCTTCAGACGGGTTTTCCCCGCTCACGCGGGGATGAGCCTCGGCATCAAAAGACCAAGCTTCGTCAATGGTAGTTTTCCCCGCTCACGCGGGGATGAGCCTCACTGGGGCCGCGACGGCAAAACCGGTCCTAAGTTTTCCCCGCTCACGCGGGGATGAGCCGCGGGTAGGCAGGTGGCCGCCGCGCTAGAGAAAGTTTTCCCCGCTCACGCGGGGATGAGCCTGCGTCTATTAGCTGGTTCCACCTCTTTTTAGCGTTTTCCCCGCTCACGCGGGGATGAGCCTGAATACTGCTGGGCTGATTGATCCGCTAGACCGTTTTCCCCGCTCACGCGGGGATGAGCCGATTTAGGGCAGCTGTACAGGCGGCTTGGCAGCGTTTTCCCCGCTCACGCGGGGATGAGCCGTAGCCGCCGAACTTTACCACCGTAAAAACGCGGTTTTCCCCGCTCACGCGGGGATGAGCCTCTGGGAGGGCATTAAGGCCGTTTTGTCTGGGGGTTTTCCCCGCTCACGCGGGGATGAGCCGCGTGGCGGGAGGGTGTCGTCATGCCTGCGGTTGTTTTCCCCGCTCACGCGGGGATGAGCCATACAGTGAAGACCCTGGGTTTTTGGTGCTTATGTTTTCCCCGCTCACGCGGGGATGAGCCGTCGAGGTTTAAAATCGTCGCTTTTGCGTGGACGTTTTCCCCGCTCACGCGGGGATGAGCCCCTCACGGATAACTACAGTGTCTACCGCTATGCGTTTTCCCCGCTCACGCGGGGATGAGCCGCTAGGCGCCGGCCGGCCATCTTTGATACCCCCGTTTTCCCCGCTCACGCGGGGATGAGCCCGTGAACCAATCTCACGTGTCACGGACCCGTTGGTTTTCCCCGCTCACGCGGGGATGAGCCAGGCTCTGGATGGCTCTGAGGGCGGCTGTGCGCGTTTTCCCCGCTCACGCGGGGATGAGCCTCGCTGCTTTTGCGTGGACTACTTCGCTCCATTGTTTTCCCCGCTCACGCGGGGATGAGCCCCACGGCAGCCCACCGGAACACAGGCAGTAGATGTTTTCCCCGCTCACGCGGGGATGAGCCGAGAGAGGTTTGTCTTGTAGGCAAACTGCGTTAGTTTTCCCCGCTCACGCGGGGATGAGCCTTCTTCAATGCTCGGCATTGGTTCTCCTCTCAGGTTTTCCCCGCTCACGCGGGGATGAGCCGCATCCTGACCAGTGGTTGGGGCCTCGGGTAGGGTTTTCCCCGCTCACGCGGGGATGAGCCGAACACCGGGTCATTAGTAGTCCCCCAGATAACGTTTTCCCCGCTCACGCGGGGATGAGCCTGGTGTGCGCAGCGGCCTTGGACCTGGCCCAGAGTTTTCCCCGCTCACGCGGGGATGAGCCCTACGTTGAGGAAGCTACAGAAACCGAAAAAGCGTTTTCCCCGCTCACGCGGGGATGAGCCCATGAACAGCTACGTGTGGAGATTGCAGGAGCTGTTTTCCCCGCTCACGCGGGGATGAGCCGCAGAGACACTATTGGTGCGCGAGCAGGTGGGTGTTTTCCCCGCTCACGCGGGGATGAGCCTACGGACTTTGCCGCGCTAAACATCCCCAGTAAGTTTTCCCCGCTCACGCGGGGATGAGCC
>ERZ773197.346-NODE-346-length-37739-cov-7.317960_pt1 | contig 37739 bp, 30 predicted proteins | sample MGYA00580999_ERZ773197 | MGnify/ENA primary metagenome ERZ773197 (study PRJEB29015, sample SAMEA2738166) | human oral metagenome | biome: human oral; feature: human-associated habitat; material: saliva | place: China | collected 2185 ...
AAGCTTGAAGTTAGTACTGCTACGAAGGCGAGGTTAGCGGGAGCGTGCCCCGATTGTAGACCCATACTACATTTGAGCGCATCTTTATAATAAATACAGTCCTTCAATACATAGAATTAAGCTAGTGAGAGCGTGCCCCGGTTTAAGACCTATACTGTAGGAAAAAGAAGCTAAATATACTCCTACATCCTCTTTTTGAACCCTTCTGCATCCTCTTCGATTTCGGAGATCAGGGCTACTCTATCTGCGTGTCTTCCCCCCTCAAATTCTGCTAAAAGGAAGCTGTCCACAATCATCTTTGCAAGCTCAACACCTACTACTCTGGCACCAAGGCAAAGCACATTGGCATTGTTGTGTCTTCTGCCCATAGCTGCGGAATAGGGCTCAGAGCAAGGGAATGCTCGGATGCCAGGGACTTTATTGGCCGCTAAGGAAATGCCTACTCCCGTTCCGCAAATGGCGATGCCGAAGTCTGCCTTTCCCTCCTGCACAAGCTTGGCTACCTGATAGCCTGCCAAGGGATAATCATAGCGTTCCGAAGTATCAGTTCCCACATTGATAATCTCGATTCCCTGCTCCTCCAGATATGCCTTAAGCTCCATCTTCATCTCTACAGCGGCATGATCATTTCCCATTGCAATCTTCATTTTCATTCCTCCCCTTTTGGCATTTCCTTTATCCTACAAAACAGTGACTTAACTTTGCTTTTACTTTCCATGTGATATTTCAGATGTAGACATTACTATCCTGAAGCTCAAAAACAAACAGGACTGACTTTTGCCTGACTTTCATACTCTTGTAAAATCCTACAGTATTCCAGATACTAGTTTTGAAATACGCTTCTCAAATTTCCAAGCTCTCTTTGAGCTCTTTCCTCTAAAAGATTCTGATAAGCAAAGACTGCATAGCCTTTTACAATGCCTGTCTTTCTGGCTTCCTCCACCTGTCTTTTTAAAATATCACTTTCCGTAAACCACTCCGATACAGGATTTCCGTCCCAAACGGTGCTTCCTGCTCGGTACAGTCCTAAGCCTAGCATGAGTCCCACCTGATTTCCAGTGGAATTTGTTAAGTTCACCCAGTCTCCAAGGCTTCGCATATAAGCATGGGGAGCTTCCTGCCCTTTCCCGTTTTTCGCCCTAAAGCCGTGATACATCTGGGGCATGATGTAATCAATATAGTCCTTGGAGGCCATGATTTTGTCCACATCCAGGAAATACGCCACCGAAGAGCGAAGACTTTGCAGATTTGGCACCGGGCTTACACCGAAGACCACTCCTCTTTCTTTACATAGGCTATGTACCTGCTTTAACAATAAAGAGACCTGATTTCTCCGGTATTCTGTCAAGCTCCCTGTCTCTCCCTGTCTTTTCGCCTCCTCATACTCCGGCTCATCAAAGCGTTTGCCCTCTTCTGTCAAGGAAACTCTGGGATAGAAATAATCGTCAAAATGAATGCCGTCCACGGCGTAGTTATCCAAAAGCTCTTTAATAGAGGCCAGAAGTGCCTCTCTTCCTGCCGCCCTGGAGGGATTGATATAATACTGCCCCTCATGAAGAAGCACATTTCTTTCTTCTCCGGAGGTTTTGCTCCATTTTTTCACAATGCTGTCTTCGGGAATATTTTCCCACTTGGACATGGAGCTGCTGACACGGTAGGGATTAAACCAGGCATGGACGGAAATGCCCTTTTTCTTTGCCTCGGAAATCATAATCTCCAAGGGGTCAAAACTGCCATTTCCCGGCATAAATTTGGAATAGGGGAAAACCGTCATTTTCTTCCCATAACTGTCGGAATGGCTGTGCACATGGAGGAAGAGAGTCTGAAAACCGTTCTTCTGCAAATTGTCCATGACCTTAGCCGCCTCTGCCCGAAAGGCCTGCTCTTCCTTCGGCATATTCATCCAGTCCAGATAAGAAAACCAAACCGCCCTTAACTCCTTCTGAGAGGAAAGGCTTTTCACACCGGGTCCCGCAAGATTTGAAGCATAGGCGGAATTCCCTGCAAAAAAGCTCAGGGAAAAAAGAAGTGTAAAAAGCAGAAAAGCCAAGCTTTGTAACAGATTTCCGGGCAGTCTAACCCCGATATTATTTTTAAAATTTCTCTCCATCGTCTCTCTTCTCCTATTTTTCTTTTTGCCCTTACTATAGCATAATCCGGCGTAGAACTTTTTTCTTTTCCCTCCCGGATTTCCTACAAAACCATTACGGAAGACTTCCTCCGGAAAGTAAGCCTTCCAAAGAGAAGCAAATCTTCCGAAGAGAGCTAAATCCTCCGAAAAAGCATAAAAATAACAGGAGACGGTAAAGACAGAATAGTATCCATACAGCTTTCTAGCGTAATAACATTGGATAAGGGGCAATGTGAGCCCCCGGGTTCTTGGCTTTTGTCTTATAAAAGCTTAGAACCCCAGGGAGGCGAGCTTAGCGAGAGCGTGCCCGCATCCAATGCTATTATGCTAGGAAGCGTAGGTATTTCTATATCTTTACCGACTCCTGTGATTATGCTTCTCTTCGGAAGGCTTCCACTTCTTCTTCCGTTTTCGCTAAAATGATTTTGGCTCCTAAGTTCATCAGCTTCTTTTCGAAGAACTCGTAGCCTCTTCTAATATATCCTATGTCTTCCAGCACAGTGATTCCTTCTGCGGCAAGGCCTGCCAAAACCAGAGCGGCTCCGGCTCGAAGATCCAAGGCATGCAGGGTTGCTCCCTGTAATTTTTCCTGCCCCAAAATGGTTGCCACTCTATCTTCTACAGTGATATCCGCCCCCATTTTCTTTAATTCCTCTACATATAAGAAACGATTTTCAAAAATCGACTCGGTAACGGTGGATTTGCCCTCTGCCAATGCCAGAGTAACGGCAATCTGGGGTTGCATATCCGTAGGAAAGCCCGGGTAGGGAAGGGTCTTAATCTTAGTGCCCCTCTGCTTTTCTCCTCCGATGACCTGAATTTCCTCGTCTCCTTCATAGACGGTATTTCCCATATCCCGAAGCTTTGCGGCAATGGATTCCATGTGCTTGGGAATGATATTTTTAATTAAAATATTTCCTCGGGTAACTGCTGCTGCACACATAAAGGTACCGGCTTCAATCTGATCCGGAATTACCCCGTAAGTGGTTCCGTGCAAACGCTCCACCCCTCGAATACGAATGGTATCCGTTCCTGCTCCGCGAATATTGGCTCCCATACTGTTTAAGAAATTGGCTACGTCTACGATATGAGGCTCCTTGGCCACATTTTCAATAATCGTCTGACCATCTGCCAAAACCGCAGCCAGCATCAGGTTAATGGTTGCCCCTACAGACACCACATCCAGATAGATATGCTGTCCCACAAGCTCCTCCGCCTTCGCTACAAAATAGCCGTCCGAGATTTCCACCTCGGCTCCCAGGGCGGTAAAACCTTTAATATGCTGGTCAATGGGTCTTTCCCCGATGGCACAGCCGCCGGGTAAGGCCACCTTGGCTTGATGGTATTTTCCCAGAAGTGCCCCGATAAAATAATAAGACGCACGAATACGACGAATCGCATCGTCATCTACGCTTTTCATAGACAACTGATCCGCCTGAATAGACACCACATGACTTTCTATGCGGTGCACCTTCGCTCCGATGGCCCTCAAGGCCTCCAGCATAACATTTATATCTCGAACATCGGGAAGATTCTCTATAATTACTTCTTCGTCGGTAAGAAGGGCTCCTGCTACAATACCCAGTGCTGCATTCTTTGCCCCGCTGATGACTACCTCTCCACGAAGGGGATTGCCCCCTTTCATGACGAATACTTCATTCATTTTAAACCTCAAATTTTTTCGTCTCGCTCTAAATTTTTCCACAAAAAAAGCTCCTAATCATAGAGCGTTTCTTGATTATAAAGCTTAAAGGGGAAAAGTGCAAGAAATATACGCAGTTCCACAAAGCTCATTTTCAATCGTGGATTTTGGCAAAAAGCAACATTTTCACTTTATTTTAAGACAATGAAAATGCTGATGCTTTTCAAGAATAGGTAGGGACAGAACTTAGTTTGTATACAAACAGGATTTTTAAGTTTCCGAAGATTTCCTCCTACTCCAAAAGGCTTTGGAAATCCTCTTCCTCATTAAAACCGGGGTCCATGTGAGTAAGAAAATGCCAGTCTTCACTCCCTTTTTTCCTATAGAGTACTGCTTCCCCGTCTTCCGAACCGAAGTAGGCTCTCTCCGCCTCATAGCCCTTTGCTTCCAAAAATGCTTTGGCTTTTCGGTACTGACTTTCCCGTCTTGCAATATAGTCCTTCACCTCATCATTGGGAATAAGATAGGCATCTACTCTGGTGGAACCCTCCACCATACCCTTTCCCGGGGCACTTAAGTTCGGAAGCTCTTTCCAGAAAATATCTATCTCCCCTTCTTCGGTAAACATAAATTTCGTAAGAGGAACAAGATGTCCGTTGTACTGAAGCTCCAAATACTCCGGAAGTTTCCGGGCGTCTAAAGTTTCAAAGACAAATCCCTCTTCTTCCTTGCATTGATAGCCTTCCACTTGGGAAATAAAGGCTCTTCCCTCTTCCATCGTTTGGAATAAGCCGATTTCCGTCCCAACGCCTTCCTGATTTAATTCTAAAATAAACATATTGCCCCCACTATCTCTTTTCGAATCCATGGGTTGATTATCCTCGGCTATCCTTTTCCAAATCCATGGATTAATTTCCTTCAGCTATCCTTTCCGAATCCATGGATTGATTTCCTTCAGCTATCCTTTCCGAATCCATGGATTGATTTCGTCCCTAGGCCTTCGCCTTCACTTCTTCGGGCACGTCCACATTTGTTACTCCGCAGGCAATGGCATCCACCGGGCAGGCGTTCTTACATTTTCCGCAACGGATACACTCCAAATCATTGCAGTTTTGTACCGGATCACATTGCATTTCGCAAACCGCCTTACATCTTCCGCAATGAATACACTTCTGATGATCCAAAGTATAACGGAAAAAGGACACGGAATTAAAGAGAGAATAAATCGCGCCCAAGGGACAAATATACTTACAGAAGGGTCGGTAAATGATTATGGAAAGAAGGATGGTCAGAAGCAAAATCAAGCCCTTCCATGCATAGAGAAATCCTACGGCTCCCCGCATACTAGTGTTCATCCAAACCAGAGGAATACCCCCCTCCAGCATTCCCACGGGACAAATCAATTTACAAAAATAAGGCGCTCCCTGTCCTATAATATCCACCAAAAACAGAGGAAGGAGAATGACGAAGACCAGTAAGATAAGATACTTCGCTTTTCGTAAAGGCTTATCCCATTTAAAGGTCTCTATCTTCTTCACAAAGGGAATTTTATGCAGTAAATCCTGTACCAGCCCAAAGGGACAGAGGTATCCGCAAACGCCCCTTCCTATCAGTGCTCCCACAAAAAAGAGAAAGCCCACCACATAGTAGCTGAACTTGTAATTCGGACTGCCAATCACCGCCTGGAGGGCACCGATGGGGCAGGAACCCTTAGCCCCCGGACAGGAGTAGCAATTCATTCCGGGGACGCAAAGCTGTTTTAATTCTCCGCTATAGATTTTTCCGGTTTTAAATCCCTCAAAGAAGGAATTGGTCACTAAAAACCAAAAGGATTGGAAGATATGCCGTACATTGTTTCTTGCTTTATATTTGTCTTTTTTTGATTTTCCATTGATGAACTCTTTTAGCTTATCCAATTCCTATACACTCCATACATACTTTGATTGCTTTATTCATTACCACCAGTGCCTCTCCCCGATGAACTCCCACATAGATCATGGCGATGCCCATGCAAAGAAGAATCAAAGAGTTAAGTCGGGATTTCAAAATTTTCTGTTTCATATTTCACCATTTCTTTAATACAACTTGTCAAAACCATGGCTTTTCGCATAGCTTCGATAGCTTCTATAGCTTTTATAGTTCCTTTAAGAATTCGTATTTTACCGCTTTACTTTCGCCAATTCCTTTTCAATGATTTCCAACCAAGCCTTTTTATTATGGGAACCGGAATAGGTCTCTCCTACAATCTGTCCCTTCTTATCCACGAAGAAAGTCTCCGGAAAGGCCTGAATCCCGCTGAGTCTGCCGTTAAAATTGCTCTTATCCGGAATCAGGAAGGGGTACTCTGCCTTGCTTCTTTCCCGAATCAGCTTCGCCTTCTCCAAAGCCTCCTGATTTTCTCCGGTCTGATCCACCGTGTCCGTTACCACCCCAACGATATTGACGCCTTTATCCTTCATTTCCTTCTGAATTTCCGCAAGGTCCGGAATTTCCTGCACGCAGGGACTGCACCAGGTGGCAAAAACATTCACCATGGTAAGGTCATAGTCGGAAAAATTCTTTCCGCTGAACTCTTTTCCGTCAATATCCACTGTCTGAAGATTGCTTAAGTCCGTAGCTACATTTTGGGAATCGGTGGAAAAAGCCATGGTATTTTCCAAATCGGACTTTTCGGATAAAACAAAGCCGTTTTCCGGACGGTCTTTTTTCTCCGTAATCTCTACCGTTGTCTGTTTCAATTCCTCTATCGTCTCTGCATCCGCTGTGCTATTTACACTAAGATAATAGCTGTATTTTCCGTCTTTGGACTCTCCCAGCTTGGTATGACTGTCGCATTTTGTAATCTTCCCGATTTCTTCCTCGGAAAGACTCTTTTCAAACATGCCGATGGTGCCGATTCTTTCCAGACTTTCCTGCCACTCTTCGTAGCCGTCCCCCATCTTGGCAACTTCCGCATTTTTCTGCTCTTCTGTAAGTTTGCTAAAGCTTAACAGTCCATACTTTAAGTCCTGATCGATGGGGCTTTGATCGTCCAACATCACGATGTCTTTTGCCTTCATAGCTTCCCTAATCTTCTCGGAAAGCTTGAATTTTAAGCCCAAATATTCATAGACATACTCATCCTTTACCGGCAAGGTATAGTCCGCCGGCTTAAAGCTACCGCCATTGCTATCCATATTTACGGACAGGCCGGCATCTTCCGGACTTACCGCAAGACTCTGTGCATCAGCGCTTTCACTGACTGCCATGGAAGACTTCTGCTCTGTAGCCACTTTATTCTGGCAGCCTGCAAGTCCAAGTCCTAAACAGATTGTCGTAACAAGACAAGCTCCTGTGAATTGCTTTTTTCTCATAATATTACCTCCTTAAACCTACTTTATCAGTATACCCTTTCGTACCATGGGAAAAAACTTAAAAAAGAAAAAACTTTTTCTGAAAATATGAATACTGAAAATGCAGTTTCTAAAAGCATACTACAGGGGATTCATAAATTGAATAGGAAAGAAGAAAGATTCAGAATTGTATTTCGAAGAAATGAAAAGAAGTTGATTTATAGAACTATTTTATTAAAATCTCCTATTTATAGCTATCCCTTGTAATTCTTGACCTTATTTACCATTTTTAAGATAATAACAAGGGTTTCACTGCGTTTCTTTCTATAAAGAAAGCTTAAATCGCAAAAACAACTATTATTCCATGGGAGGAAAATGATGAAAAAACAACTATCTTTATTACTCAGCGGCCTTCTTCTGGCTTCTTCTTTAGTAGCCTGCGGTGCAAAAGGAAGCACGACTTCCACCACTGCGGCAGCAAGTGACAAGGAAACTGCTGCAGAAAGCACTACTGCAAAAGAGGGAGAGAGCAAGGCAGAAGGAGCTTCTTCCGACAGTTCCGATTTTAAGGCACAGATTTTATTCTGCGGTTCCACCTCTTTGTACCCCATTATGTCCTCTTTAGCTTCTTCCTTTACCGAGAAGTATGAGACCTGGGACAAGGTAGACAGCTCTTTCCCGAAGGAAAACATCTCCATTTATGTGGCTCCGGGCGGATCCGGCGTAGGTGTAAAGGCTGCTGTCGACGGCACCGCAGACTTCGGTATGCTGGCGAGAGACATTAAAGACAAGGAAGTAGAGAGCCTTGGCAAGGACTATAAGAGTTTTGAGGTGGCAAAGGATGCATTAACCGTGTCGGTCAGCAGCAAGAATCCCAATGCGGATAAGCTGGAAAATCTGGCTACGGAAACTTTGCAGAAAATTTTCGATGGAGAATATACCAAATGGAATCAGGTGGATTCCGCTCTCTCCGATGATGAGATTCATGTGTACATCCGTGACCTTTCCGGCGGTGCTTATGAAGTTTTCCAGAAGGCAGTAATGGGGGACAAGGAAATCACCCCTTCCGCTACCCAGTCCGCTTCCATGACAGAGCTGGCCACCAATGTGGCAAACGATCCGAATGGTATCGGCTATGTAGGCTTCGGTGCATTTAACAAAGCGAACAAAGAAAGTACTGTTTTAAAGGAAATCAAGGTTGATGGCGTAGAAGCTTCCGAAGAGAAGATTCTCAGCGGTGAGTACAAGATTCAAAGACCGGTTATGTTCGTTACCGGAAAAGCAATCACCAAGAATGAGCAGGCCTTCATCGATTACGTTTTCTCCGAGACAGGATACGATGCGGTTGTTGCAAACGGTTACATTCCCGCTTTCACCAAGTAAGATTGTCGTACATATAGGGCTATAAAATCATAAAAAGCTTTTCTGCGGATAGGTTTGAATCAGGACGCACGCTCGCTAATCTCGCCTCACAGCATATACTAATCGAAAACCGCAGTTCCTGTGTTTTTCGCAAGTACAGCGGGCATGTATTCTCCCTTATTCAAACCTATACTGCATGAAAGGCTTAAATATTAGCAGCCCCTTTTTATTCTTTAGAAACAGATGCAGGACTCAGTCCTTCTATATCACCTTCAGGTAGAAAGGAAAGAAAAAATGCGGAATCCCCAAAGCAGAAAGCTGGAAAACGCTCTCTTTCTTTTTGTCGTTTACGCTTTTTTGTTTCTCTCCATCGGTATTCTGAGTTTTTTCTTTCTTTTTCTGGCTAAGGAATCCCTGCCCCTCTTCGAAAGTGTTTCCCCGCCTTCTTTTTTGTTTAGTTCCAAATGGAACCCCATGGCATTCACCGGAACAGCATCCTTCGGCATTTTCCACTTTCTGATGGGCTCTATTTCCGTTTCCTTCCTTGCCCTGTTGTTCTCCACAATTTTGTCTCTGGGTTGCAGCATTTTCTTCGCCTTTTACTTTTGGGAGAAGGGAAGACGCATCCTCTATCCTTTTTTGGACTTACTTTCCGGCATCCCTTCCGTAGTCTACGGCTTTATCGGTTTAACGGTAGGAAAGCCTCTCTTTTTGAAAATGGGCGTGAGCACCGGCTCCTGCGTCTTACTGGCTTCTATCCTGCTTTCTATTTTGATTTTCCCCTTTATGGTGGATTCCATCACGGACAGTATGGTGAAATTAAAGGAACAATACTTTTTAGAGGCAAGGGCTCTGGGACTTTCTCCCGCATACATTATCCTAAGACTAATTCTCCCCTCTTCCCTTCGAAGCATTTTCCTGGCCTTTCTACTGGGAAGCGGAAGAGCGCTGGGAGAGACCATGGCGGTGATGATGGTGGTGGGCAATGCCAACCTTTTTCCGAAGCTTCTCTCCAAGGGCGAAACCATCGCATCACTCATTGCGCTGGAAATGGGCAGTGCGGAGTATCACTCCCTTCACTACCATGCCCTCTATGCCTCGGGGCTCGTGCTATTACTACTGGTTGCACTGATTCATTTGCTGGTGAAAATGGTGGAAAAGCCCGTTGCGCTGCTTCGCATTTTCCGAATTGGGAATAAGAAGAAAGCTTTACAATGGGAAAAAACAACGACTCGTCTCCTTGTTTTGAAGAAGAGGACGCAGGCGCCCCTCTCTCTTTCCGCTGTCCTTCTCTTCCTGTACAGCTTCCTTTCCTTCCTGCTGATTTTTTCCGCCCTGCTGTTTTTCTTTCTTTATATTTTTTACAAGGGATACAAGGTCATCTCCCCAAGCTTTCTTCTGGAAGCACCAAAGGGAATGGTCTTAGGAGAAGAGGGCGGTATCTTCCCCGCCATCACCGGTTCTTTGGCCTTTTCCCTTACGGCTTTAGTGCTTTCGGGACTGCCCAGCCTTTTTACCGCCATTTTCATGGTCTTTTATGCGAAGGAAAGCAGAAAAAAAGAGAGCCTGCACTTCTTTATCCACCTGCTCTCCGGCGTTCCCTCCATTGTGTTGGGACTCTTCTCTTACAGTTTCTTTGTATACCAGCTTAAGCTGGGGCGTTCGGTGCTCTCCGGTGCTATCGCCTTGGCCATTATGATTTTCCCCTTCATGGAAATTCGTATGGAAAAGATATTCGAAGAAGTGCCGAAAAGCTATCTCCAGTCTTCCGAAAGTCTGGGATGCTCTAAAGGCTACACAATCCGAAGACTTGTGCTTCCCTATACTTTACCGGAGCTTCTTTCCACCATGCTTCTGGCCTTTTGCTTTGCGCTCGGCGCCACACCGCCGATTTTATTTACCGGAGGTGTGGCCTTTGCCAAAAGTCCCACTTCCCTACTATCCCCGGCCATGGCGCTTCCCCTGCACCTTTATCTGCTGCTGGTACAAGGTGGTTCCTCCTTATCCAGAGCCTATGGAACCGCTTTGGTGATGCTCTTCCTTCTGCTCATTGGGAACGGGATAGCCAGCCTTCTCACCGCTTACTGCCACCGGAAATGGCGGCGATAAAAGCAACTGCCGGAAAAAATTTCAGGAGAATAAAATGTCTGTCGAATCTACAAATCCCATTTTATCTATAAGTCCCTTTTTAGAAGTGAAAAATCTGAGCCTTGCCTACGGCAAAAGACAAATCCTCCGGAATCTGCATTTTCAAATTCCTGAGAAGAGCATCACGGTTTTCCTGGGTAGCTCCGGCTGCGGAAAGTCCACCCTCTTAAAGAGCCTGAACGGTCTTCTTTTGGAAAATAAAGAAGCCTCAATGGAAGGGGAAATCTTTCTTTCCGGGGAAAATCTGACAAACAAAAAAGAAAAGCGACTGGAGCAGATTGCCATGGTCTTTCAAAACCCCAGTCCTTTTCCTTTTTCCATTTATAAAAATATGACTTATGCCTTAGAGTACTACGGTATCAAGAACAAAGCCGAGCAGAAAGAAGTGATTCTCCAAAAACTTGAAGACGTAGGACTTTTGGAGGAGATTTCCGGAGAGCTTAATCGCTCCGCTCTGAGCCTTTCCGGAGGCCAGGCTCAAAGGCTTTGTATTGCCCGTGCCCTTTGCATTGAACCGAAAATCCTTCTTCTGGATGAGCCCTGTTCCTCCTTGGACCGACTTTCCACCCTGAAGATAGAAGAACTCCTACTTAATCTTAAAAATAAATACAGTATTATCATTGTGACCCATAACCTCTCCGAAGCGAAGCGTATCGGCGACCAGATCCTCTTCTTCCACGAAGGAGAGCTTTGGGAAAGGGGCACAAAGGAGGAGTTTTTCACTCATCCAAAGAGGCCTGAAACCAAAGAATTTTTAGAGGGAGAATGGTAGGGCGTGCTTCAAAGGGAGCATGATAGAACGTGGTTTAGCGGGAAAGTGATAGTACGTAGTTTAGAGGGAAAATGGTAAGGCATGAATCAGCTCCGATAAATCGGAAATGCTTCTCTCCACTCCCTCCACCTGTCCAAAGCCATAAGCGGCATGGATAAAGGCAATTCCCGCCTCTGTAGCGGAGCTAAAGTCTAAGGCGGTGTCCCCAAGATACACGCAATCCTCCGGATTTAAATGGTTTCTCTCCATCAAAATCCGGATATTCTCCGCCTTCTTTTTCCCGTTGTTTCCGTAACATTCCATATCCAAAAAGTCTCCGGTCTTTCCCAGGCTGAACTTCTCTCCATACAGCACCGCATCAATATAGCCCGTCTGGCAGTTGGAGACAATATAGCGGCCAATCTCAGCCGTTTTCAATGCCGCAAGACACTCTTCAAGGTGGGGATAGAATAGTACCTTATGCTCACTCAAATAATAATTTTCAAATTGCATGCAGTATCCGAGAATCTCTTCTCCCCTCTTCCCTTCTACTTGGGGAATCAGGCTTTTTGCAAACTGATCCATGGTTTTTCCCATTAAAGGTAGAAGGTCCTCCCGTGAAATCCTGATTCCCTTCGTCTCCGGAAAATCCTGCAATTTGATGCTAAAAGCCTTTGCCACCAAATCCACACTGTCCCATAGGGTCCCATCCGCATCAAATATTACAGCCTTCTTGATCATTGCTTTTTCTCCTTTAATTCCCCGGCATCTTCTGTTCCCAGTTTTGCTAAGCATTATTCTCCGCCATCTAATGTTCCTGGTTTTGCTAGGCTTTATTCTCCGCCGTCAATGCATCCCAGTAGCTTCTTCCCTGATAAATCATTTCCTCATAGGCCTTCACCACTGCATTTCTAAGGGGTACCGCCCGTTCCTCAAGCCCCAGGGCTCTTGGAATAAAGACGCATACATCAGCGATTTCCTGGGCCAGCTTCTTAGCCAGGGTCTCATCCTTCATTCGTACGAGGCCGAAAACCGTGGAGGAATAACTCTTGTCTTTGATACAGGTTTCCATCCAAAACTTGGCAAAGGTCTTCCATTCCAGCCGAAGCAGCATTTGTTCCAGAGCTAAGGTTTCCGGACTTTTGGCAAAGGCCAGCATGGTGCTTTCCAGGCTTTGTCCCTCCGGTATTTCCGGAATATCCAGATTCTGCAGGGTAAGGTTTACAATCGCTGCATCGCTTAAAGGAATATCCTCTCTCTTCCGTTCTTCCCCGGTCTTCTTTTCCGGCAAATGAAAGTTGTCCAACTGCTGAGACACCCATTTCTGCATTTTCTTTTTATTCCAAAAGGAAATGCCGGTACGTCCGGAAATTAAAATTTCCATCCAGGCAGCCATAAAATTGTCTTTAATCTGCAAGGGCTTTCCCCTTTGCGTTTCTACAAACTTATCCAAATTTTCCTTTTGTAAAATAGGATAACGAAAGCGAAGGGTTTCCAGGCGTTTTCCTTCTACCAGCTTTTCCTCCATATCCTCTGTCCTTTTGATTTTTTCAATCACCAGGGCAAAGCGCTTGACCACATCCCTTTCCTCATAAAAGCTTTTGGGCCAGTCTGAAAAAGGGTTCCTTTCTTCCTTCACTTCACTTTGCAATAACATTTCTTCTCCTCATTCATGCTTCGTTCATATTTTGTTAGCACAATGTTTACAGCATAAACATAGTTTATTCACTCTTGACTTTTATACTGCATTACAGATAACGAAGTGCTCGTTATCCACTAAATAAGATTTTTTTCATAATACTCGGCCGGAGCTTCCGTAAGGACGCTCCGGCCTCCTCCCTTTTATAGGAGAAATAAGAGAATCCTTTTTTATTTTTCCTCTTCTTTAGCAGATTCTGTTTCTTTTTCCCTCTTTGCGTAAACTTTCTCTTCAAAGGGATCTCTCACTTCCACCTTCTTTTCATAAAGTCGGAAAATCCGTTTGAAAAAGGCGGAATTCATCCAGGCAATCAAAGGGTAGCCTAAAACAAAAAATACCGGCGTAAACATAGGCATAACTAAAATCAAAAAATAGCTTCCCACAACCAGCAAGACATCTGCAACAATCATGCCAAGGGTATAGGGAAGGTGGCGAATGGACATGAGTAAGGCATGAATCAAGGTTCTTTGCCAGGTATTATCAAAGCGGGAAAGCAGGGGCCAGACATAGAGAAAAACAAATAGCCACAATAAAAGCAACGCATCCGTAATCCCCCGGAAAAGGAAGCGTAATGCCGTATTATCAGCAAATATCATGGAGAAGAAGCGATGATCCAAGAGAAGAATCACTAAAATCGGCAGTAAAATCATCCAGAGAATAATGCCCTCCTTTAAATTTTGTTTAAAGGAATGTATAAACATCCTGAAATTGCCCCGATCCTCCTCATGCACAATCTTAATGGTGCAGTAATATAAAGCCGTTGTAGACGCCCCCAGAGTTACAATGGGTAGAGAAAATAGAATCCATAAAAGATTCAAAATCATCATGTCCGCCAATCGGCCTACAAACCGCCACACATCATTATCATAATTAAAAAAGCCTTGAAACATCTACTGCTATTCCTTCCTAACTCCTTTAAATATTTCCTTCTTCTCCCTCTTGCCTTGCTCTTCCACTTCCAAAAGGTAAGCCTTTGCATCCTTTAAAAAGCTGAGACTAATCAGTAAAATCACCAATCCTATGGGAAAAGCCGCAATAATGGAGACAGACTGCAAGTTTACCATAGAACTTTCGGAAAAGACTAGTGCCAAAGGCAGTAAAATCAATAAAATCGCCCAAAAGCCCTGTACCTTTCTGGATGGCTCCTGCCCCTCCGGAAGGCTTTTATAGCTATACTGTGCCGCCACCAATGCGATAGAATCAAAGGATGTGGCATAAAAGGCAATCATGGTCAAAAGAAGCAGGATAAATACCAGTCCGGGTAGCGGCAGGGTTTCCAACATTTTCACCACCGTAAGATAGAGGGAACCATTCTCCTGATAGAGCTGTAACACCGGCAATTTATGGAAAACCTCCAGGGACAAGGTAAAATTCCCTAAAACAATGAAGCTTACATAGGTACTGCCGATTCCGAAAATGTATCCTCCCATAATGGTTTGTCGTATGGTTCTTCCCCTGCTGATGCTTCCGATAAAGAAGGGGGAAGCCACGCACCACACCATCCAATAGGCCCAGTAGAAAATCGTCCAGTTTTCCGGAAAATGATTTTCCCCTAAAGGATCCGTATAAGTTGCCATGGAGAAAAAGTGCTCTATCATCTTGCCCAGAGCATTCATTCCATTTTTTACGATAAAGGAGCCTACACCACTTCCGAAGAAAATGTAGAAAAGCAGGGCATAAAACAGCCAGGTACAGAGTTTTGCCAAAAAGGAAACGCCGTCCATCCCCTTCAATACCGCAAAGGTATAAACCACACAGGTGGCAATCAATATGATTAGGGTAAGCTCTCTGGTGGACAGCCCGCTGGGGATAAGCTTCTTAATGATTTCCGACATCAGGGGAGTTGCCACCGAAAAAGTGGTGGCTGTTCCTGCAAGAAGGGCAAAAACCGCCAGTAAATCAATTCCCCTTCCCGCCAGACCGTCGGTGTGCTTTCCCAAAATAGCTCTGCAGGCTTCCGAATATTTTTGCCGGCTTCTTTTCCGTACATGAAGCATAAAGCCGAAGGCTGCTGCCAGCACCAGATAAAATCCCCAGGGAATGGGCCCCCAGTGGAAAAGGGTGTAAATACTGCTCCAATCCGATAGCTTTCCCAGGGACTGGACATAGGGATCATTGGCATAAAGAATCCATTCTCCGAAGGAATAAAAGAGAATATCCGCTGCAAGTCCTGCGGTAAACATCATACTTCCCCAGGTAAAAAAGGAGTACTTCGGCTTTTCGTCGGGCTCTCCCAAAACAATATTTCCTAAGGGTGAAAAGGCGATATAAAAGGAGAGTAAGAAAATGAAAAGGCCTATTCCCAGGTAGTAAACGGAAAACTCCCACCCCAAAAAGCCTCGAATGGAGGATAAAATCTGATTGGAATGCTCCGGAAACAGAAAAAATGCAAAGCACAAAAGAAGCAGAATACATAGGGGAATTCCGCTAATCCCGTAGTCTATGGAATTCTTCGTATTTTCTTTTCCGGGCTGATTTCCCGAAGCCTCTTTACTGATTTTGTTTTTGCTTTCTTCCCCGGTTTCTTTATCAGCTTCCTCTATAAATTCTTCCTTTGTTCCTTTTTCGATTTCTTCCATGATTGCTTCCTCCATTTACTTCTTCTCCTTCTCCTCTAACAAGCGCTGGCTGTCTTCTCTGCGTACTTTTTGATAAGGTAAGCGAATAATCTTTTTATTTTCCCCCTCATCTTCCGGAGCTTTTTTTCCGGTACCAAGACGATAGGCCAGCTGAAACAGAGCCTTGGCCTGACCCTGTTCATCATTATACACCGTTCCCATCAAATTTCCCTTTTTTACCGCCTCTAATCCCACGGTGGTACCGTCTATTCCGTAAATAAAGGGTCTTTTATCCTTAGGCAAGCCGATTTTGTCATAGGCATCCAAAACCCCTAAGGCCATATCATCATTGTTGGAAAGAATCAATTCAATCTGATCTTGAAACTCCGGATAAAATTGCATCATCTTACTCTGGGCTTCTGCTCGGCTCCAGTTGGCAATGGCATAGGACAGCTTTTCCATGGGAATGCCCTGCTGCATCAAGGTATTGACAGAATACTCTGTTCTGACAATGGCATCCTGATGGCCGGCCTCTCCTTCAAACATCAGATATTGTATCACGCCGTCGCCGTTTTTATCTACTCGGGGGGACAGAATCAGCTGTTTCTTTTCCGTGCCTTCCTCTGCGTTGGTCCGGCTTTCTTCAGGAGAAGCCTCCCGTTCCAGGATTTCTAAATCCTCCCTGCTTTTTTGCAGAACATAGTCTTGAATTTCCTCGGCATTTCCGGCCTTATCTTGACTCTTTTCGGAAGCTTCCTCCTCATCTTCCGGTGAAGCAAGAGGCACCTCCGGAGTGGGTTTTTCCGGTTCCTCGGAAAGAATATCCTCCGCCGCCATCTCCCCCTGCAAAACGCCGGATTGCTTGGCATCCGCCCCGACGTAATACAACTGATTCCATTGGGCCAGATCCTCATCGACCAATTCTCTGTTGAAGAAAATGATGGGGACATTCTTCTTTTTTGCCATATCGATAATTTCTGAAGGAGCGGTTCTATCCACCAGATTTACACAAAGAACATCACAGCCCTTCTCCAGCATTTCCTCTACCTGTTCATTTTGCAGAGGCTGGCTCCCCGCTGCATTGTAGCGAAACAGGCCTATTTCTACCCCCTCCGCTCTTTTTTTACTGATTTCCTTCTCAAAGGCCGTCATATACCCGGATAGAAAGGTATCGTAGCTGTCGTAAATCGTAACTCCGATTTGAAGCTTTTTCTTTTCCCTGCTTTCTTCCTTCCTTTGACAGGCGGAAAGAAGGGGAAGCAAGCATAAAGACAGGGAAAGGCAGACCGCCATGCCTTTCCTTAATCTGTTTCCGTGAAAGCTTCCCAAGATTGTCAACTGTTCTTTTTCTTTCCTGCTGTAATCCGCTTTGTCCGCCAATTTCATGCTTTTCTTCTACCCCTACAGAGAGTTTTCCTTCAGGGGCACTCCTTCTCCATTTTTATGCCTTGCCGCTTTAGATATTTCTTCAGATACTTCCTTGGATATTTCTTCAGATATTCCCTTGGATATTTCTTTAGATATTTCTTTTAGTCCCCGGTGGGGAAGAGGATTCGTTCTATTTCCTCACTATACATATTTTCCCCGGTAACCATATAAAAATTCACCACTCTATCCTCTATTGTATTTCGCTTTTTAGAAAGCTTATACCACAGATCCTCCATGGCATAATAGGCCATGGTGTATTGATCAATCACGGCCAGACAACGGATAACTCCCGTATCCAACGCATAAACCACCTCTCTGGAATTTCCTACGCCGTAAAGCTCCACGTAACGTCTACCGGTTTCCTTTAAATAGCGGGATGCCATCTCCAGACTGTCATTTTCCAAAGCCACAATCAAATCCACACTTCTCTTGTGATTGGCCTTTACCATATCCTCCTGAATTTTTCCCTTATCCGGAAGCACCCAGGCAATTTCCTGTCCCCCTGCCTCCAAAACCGAGAGGAGACTATGTAGTCTTCTTTGCATATTGCCCTTATTCTGGTTTCCCGCCAGAATACCGATGCGTTTTTTCTCCTTGTGCAGGGTGGAGTGTAAAACCTGTTCCGCCAAAGCCTTCCCCAGTGCTTCCTCCTCCACATTGACAGAAGAAATATTTAAGCCCGGTTCCGTCGTTTCCTTCTGGGAATCCACCAACATAATCTCCGCATTTTTCCCCAAAGCATTTAAAAGGGGGCCGGTTCCCTCCGTAGCTCTAAGCTCCGCGATGATGCCATCCGCTCCGCTTTGAATCTCCCTTTGCATACTGATATTTTCCTGCTGAATGGAAACCAGACGATCGGTGGAAACAAAGTTGTATTCCATGTTGTAAGCTCGTCCTGCTGCAGTAAGTCCCATTTTAAAACTGGACCATACATCGGAATTGCTATGGTCCACTACTACGGAAACCTTGAAACGCTCCGGATCATTTTCCCCTAACAGCCTTCCCACGGACAAAAACAGGAGAAGCAGGGCTACCACAAAAAGACCTGTGGTAAATATGCTGTTTTCTTTCATTCCTTCTCCCCCTCTTGTGAGCCGCTGTGAAAATGCTCTGTGCTATGATGCATATTTCCATGCTCCAAACTCTTTTGATTTTCTTCCGTAAAGGGAATAGCGGGCAACAGCACCTGCACATCCGTTCCCTCATCCGGGGCGCTAATCACTCTCAGGCCGTAAATAGAACCGAAACGAAGCTGGATACGGCGATGCACATTAATTACACCTACGCCGGAGCCTCGCTTTTTCTGGCTGGAGAAGCTGGAATAGTCACTTTCCGTCTTTTCCAGCAGTGCTCTGGCCTTATCCTCCGTCATACCGAAGCCGTTGTCCTTCACGGAAAGCAGTACGGAACGTCTGCCGTCCTCTTCTTCCTGAATCCTTCCGCTGACCAAAATCTCTCCATCCTCATCCATTCCCTCCATGCCGTGGTAGATGGCATTTTCCAGGATAGGCTGTAAAATCAGTTTTACGGTAAGGCAGGACAGCACCTCTTCTTCCACATCAAAATCCACTGTAAACTTATTCTTAAAACGGATTTTTTGGATATTCATATAGTTTTTCGCATGCTGAATTTCCTGGGAGAGAGGGATAATGTTCTTTCCGGCAGAGAGGGAAATGCGGAAAAAGCTGGCCAGCTGGGTCACCATAAACACCGCGTCTTCCCGCTTTCCGCTTTCAATCATCCACACCACGGATTCCAAGGTATTATAAAGGAAGTGAGGGTTAATCTGGGATTGCAGGGCATCCATCTCACTCTGCCTTTTTTCCTCCTGCTGGCGGATTCTCTCTTCCGTCAGTTCGTCGATTCTTTGCAGGGACTGTAAGAGGCTTTCTCCCAGATGGACAATTTCCGTACTTCCATAGGAAGAAATTTCCTCCATGGTGGGACGTTTCACTCCCATATTGCCTAAATCTTCATTTAACTTACGGATGGGATAGGAAAGTCTCAAAGAAATCACCTGATTCATCAAAAGAGCAATCAGGAGAGTCACGGAAATGACAATGAAAACGTAATAGAGCATTCCTCCCGTAGCAAAAACATTATTCCCCTCTTCCAAAACGGACACCAGCTTCCAACCGGTATAGCCGATGGTATCCACCACAATGGTTTTTTCCTTCCCGTCACTTTTCAGACGATGGATGCCGTCTTCCTGCGCAACGGCAAGCTCCGTATCCTCCTTGGCGTGTCCTCGATAAATTTCTCGAATCTTGGGATGATAAATCAGTTTTCCTCGCTTATCACAGAGATAAAAATACCGCTTTCCGTTAACCTGATTCAGCTTTTCCATCATTCGCTCAATCATGTTGTAATCCATATCTACCAGAAGTACACCGCTGTCGCTTCTGCCGTCAAAATTTAGTTCCACCACTCGGCTTAAAGAAATAACCCAGCGGGTGCGGTAGGAAGGATCATCAAAAAGATTCTGCACATGAGGTAGAGAAAAATGCAGATTTTCCACCTGCTGCACCGCTTCCCGATACCAATTCTGTTCCGTTACCTTTCGATTTTTCTTCTCTGCGGAAATGGGCACCGCTGCAATGTATTTTCCCTGGGCGGAAAAAAGGGCAACGGAAACCAGGCTGTCCTTGTGGGCTTCATACAGCAGATTCATCTCCTGATTCAGCTTGCTATAATCCACATCCGTACCCTTAACAACATTGTAATAAAGGGCATCGGAAATTCTGCGCATGCTAAGAAGGTATTCCTCCAATTGAATACCTCCCTGCTTTAAAAGCTGCTCGGATTGGTTCTCTTGATTCATGCGAAGACGTATAGAAAACTGCGCATAAAGCACGCCGGACAGAAACAGAATCAGAAAAACGGAGAAAATCATAAAGCTCATTAAGAGCATATTATGAAAGGAACGAAGGGGTGAGGTAATAGAAAAGGGGACGGAGACTCCCTTTTGCAAAAAAACATCAGACAATAGATTTTTTTTGAGACGTTTTTTCTCCAAGGAAATCCACCTCCCCTATACTTAGAAGGATTCTACAGACCTTCTTTTCCCTTACTGTTGGATTTATATTTTGATGGAGACATCCCGAATTTCTTCTTAAAGGCATAGCTGAAGTAATTCGGATCCGAGTATCCTACCGCCTCGGCAATAATATAGGTCTTCTCCTCCTCTTCCATCAAAAGGCGGAGAGCTTTTTCCATACGATAATCCGTAAGGTAGTTAATAAAACTTTTTCCGGTTTCCCGTTTAAAGACAGTGGAAAAATAAGCTGCCGATACATGGAGCTCTTGAGAAAGGGCCTCCACTGTCAAATCCTTATCCATGTAATGACTGTGCACATGCTCCACCGCCTTCTTGACAAAGGACTTAGTTTTATCACTTCGCATCTCCTGAATGATGATCTGCATTTTCTTGCAAATCTCCTTCATCCACTGAGAAAGCTCTGCCAGACTGAACTGTTGCACCTTCTGGTACACATCTTCTTCCTTTGGAAAAATCAGACCGGTATCCACCTGATTGGCCAAGAGGAACTTATGCATATTGGTCACCAGATCCATTAAGAAGAAATGGTATTCCTGCAAAGAAGGAGAGTCCAGGCGGCTGTTCTCAATATAGAGATCAATGCATTTATCCAGCTCCTCTTCGGAGGACATACGGATGCTTCGATAAATATCCAAAAGCCGTTCCTCATCGATAATTTCTTTATTGACCTTATGTTCTTCTTTTCCTTCCAAGCCGATTTCGCTGATGGCAATGGCCTTTCCTCTACCGTAAAGCACTCGATAAGCCACCGCGTCTCTGGCGCCAAGGTAGGAAAGAGGCAAATCCATCAAATTGTCTACGGGTTTTCCGATTCCGGCAGTCACTGTTGCTTTACAAATATGTCTGGCCATTCGACAGAGGATTTCACAATCATCCGTAAGCTTCAAGCTGTCCGATTCCTTATCCATCTGGGCAATGAAAAGCGTATTTCCCAAATAGGTAAAAAAGCAAGGACGCCAGTGCTTTTGCAGTCGTTCCTCCGCCAGCTTCCTAATGGACATGGTAATCAACAGAGGATTAATTCCCTCCGGAGACAGGCTCAGGCTGTTATGCAGGATAACCACCGCAAAATATTTTCCGGGAAGGGAAATCTGATAATCCAACAGTGTGCTTTCCAGATCCTGCTGGGGCAGGGTTCCCTCGATTAAAGAGGTATATAAGCTTTCCTGCAAAATAGGAAGGCTCTCTAAATAATAGTTTTTCAAGCGATGAATGCTTTGCTTTTCATCAAATTCCTGATCCAAGGCCTCATGCACCTTCTGGAATACTCTGGACAGTTCTCCCGCGTCCACCGGCTTTAACATATATTCCTCAGCCTCCAAACGGATGGCTTCCTTGGCATACTCGAACTCGTCAAATCCGGAAAAAATGATAATCTTAATAGAGGGATACAACTCCTTCAGACGATGGGAAAGAGTTAATCCGTCCATATAGGGCATCTTGATATCGGTAAGTACCACATCGATTTGCTTTTCTTCCGCTATTTCCAAAGCTTCCAAACCGTTTTTGGCATAACCGGCCAGAGAATAGCCGAGGCGGTCCCAGTCAATCTTTTGGACTATGGCCTCCACTACATCCTCTTCATCATCTACTAATAACACGGAATATTTTTTCATTAGTGTTTGTCTCCAACATATTTCTCTTCTAAGGTTCTAAATCGTACAGCCATCACCAGGGTGCCCAAAACAATCAGTCCGATACCTAAAAGAGGATGAACAATCATTAATATGGAAGACAACAGAGAAATACCTGCGAATATCAGAATCAAAACTCCCGCCTCTTTACTATAAGCTTCCCGATCCCGCACGGGAGGACGTCCCTTGGGACGAATACTCTCCACATCTTTAAAAACCAACAGCTTAACGGCGTAATACAATAAAATCGCAGTAAATAAAAGGGGCAAGCCCATTTCCTGTCCTATTCTTTCCAACATTCCCGCTTTTCTTCTCCTTTAATTGCTATTTCTTTTCCAACTCCGGCAGAAAAAAAGCGTAGAATTGGGCACTATATCTTCTTCTCTTATCCCCAATATAGCCTATCCTCCTGTTTTTCACCAGTGCGAAGGACGCATTGTAAGAAAATCTTTCGCGGGGCTAGCCTGGAAATATTAGAAATATTCTGTAAAAACTTAAAAAATAGTTTTTTATCAAAAGCATTAAATAATTAACTTATTTAACAAAGTTCTTTCTTATTTTACAAAATCCATGCTTGTATTGCAATACATTGCTCCGGAGACTTTTAATTTTCTTGAAATTTTTCGCTATTCATGCCATAATTTCCCCGGCTTTTATTAATGGAAAGGAGCTTTCATGAAAAATCAAAATTTTGTGCGAAACCTTGTTGGAACGGCTATTCTTGCCGCTTTGGTTTTGGCCCTACAGCTATTGCTGGGAAGTCTGAAACTGGGCCCCTTTAACATAACCTTAACTTTGGTTCCCATTATTTTGGGAGCTGTGCTTTACGGACCGCTAAGTGCCGCCTTTCTGGGGGGACTCTTCGGCTTTTTGGTTTGCATTTCCGTGATTTCCGGAAATGACGCGGGAGGCTTTATGCTCTTCTCCCAAAAGCCCGTCATCACCTTGGCTCTTTGTATGATTAAAAGCACCGCAGCGGGCTATCTATCCGGTCTGGTGGCAAGAAGCCTTGCCAAAAAGAATGCCACTCTGTCCCTATTTTTAGCCGCAGGAATTGCTCCTGTGGTGAACACCGGCATTTTTATTTTGGGACTTCTTCTGTTCTTCCAAGATACTTTGGTGCTTTGGGCCAATGGGCAAGATAAAATAATAGACTTCCTTCTTTTCAGTATTCTGGGAATCAATTTTACCGCGGAATTCTTGGTGAATCTGGTGCTTGTTCCCATTTTAGCCCGTATCTTACGAAACCTTCGCTTTGTAAAGCAAGAGCTTGCCGTTTAAGGAGAAAAAATGATTTTAGCCATCGATTGCGGGAATACCCATACTGTTTTTGGAACCATTACGAAAGAGGGAGAGATTCAGAAGATTTTCCGTATGGAGAGTAGCCGGAGAAAAACCAGCTATGAATATGCCGCAGATATTGCCCAAATCTGTCAGCTTTTAGAGATTGATTTGCAAGGCTTGGAGGGTTCTATCCTTTCCTCTGTTGTACCGGAACTCACCACCTCTTATCAGAAGGCAATGGAGCTTCTCTGTAAGGGAAAATGTGTGGTGGTCAACAGCAGTAGTCCCATGAATATGAGCTTTGCCATGGCGGATCCCAGCGGTGTGGCTCCGGATTTGATTATCTCCGCTGTGGGAGCAAAAAACAACTATCCTCTCCCTGCCATTATTATCGATATGGGTACCGCCACCACCATTACAGTAGTGAATAAAGAGGGTGTCTTTATGGGAGGCGTAATTCTTCCCGGAGTGGGCATCTCCATGAATGCCCTGGCCAAAGAAACCTCTTTGCTTCCCAGTATCGATGTGGCACCTGCCAAGACCTTGATTTCCACCGACACGGTAGATGCTATGCGGGCAGGCATTATTTACGGCACCGCCGGCTCCTTAGACGGTATTGTGGAGCATTTTCAGAAAGAACTGCAGGAGGAGGGTAGCGTAATTGCCACAGGAGGTCTAGCCCACCTGATTTGCCCTTATTGCAAACATAAGATGATCGTAGATGACAACCTGCTGCTGAAGGGGCTGTGGAAGATTTGGCAGCTGGAGCAGGATAGGGCTGAATCGAAGTAAAATGGAGTATACGCCTGATGCAGGATAGGGCTGAAAAGAAGTTAAGTAGAGTATACGCCTGAAGCAGGATAGGTCTGAAGGGGGGCACGCTCTCGCTAGCCTCGCCACGTAGCAGTACTAACTTCAAGCTTCGCTTCACTTGCTTTCAGTAAGTACTGACGGGCTCAGACTACCCCTATTTCAGACCTATCCTGTTCAGGCTGTTATGACTCAGTTTGCCTCTATTTCAATCCTATCCTGCTTCGAGCTGTTATGACTCGAACTTCCCCTATTTCAATCCTATCCTGTTCAGGCTGTTATGACTCGAACTTCCCCTATTTCAATCCTATCCTGTTCAGGCTGTTATAACTCAACCCCCCTCTGTTTCAGGCCTATTCTGTTTCAGACCTATTCTGCTTCAGACCTATTTTGTTTAGAAAATTATTTTGAAGCCCCGTTTACAACAGTAAGACACCGAATAATACCAGCATTCCTATCGGGAGGGGCTGTCCTTCCATTCCCATTTGATAAATCCCTATGGGGGAGAGGTAGGGAATAAAGCTTGGAATATTGCTTAAGGAGGAAAAGTCTATAAAGCTTCCGCCCAGGAAGCTGAATAGAAGGCCAAGGCTTAAGGACAGGCCTCCTGCCATTTCCGCTCCAAATACGGAGTAGGATAGTCTTCTGGCAAAGCTGTAAAGGAAGAAGGAAAATCCCAGGGTACAAAGTAGCGGAAGGAGCAAATTCTTGTAGAGTACTGCAAGGCGGAGACCTCCTTCTTTTTCTATTCCCAAAATAGTTCTGCCTTCCAGCACAAGGAAAAATCCCAAGCTCAAAAGGCCGAAGAGCAGAATGCCGCTGAGATGGTATCGTATTCTTCCGGCGGGATAGGTTCTGCTTCTTTGGAAGACCCTTTTTTCTTCTTCTCTTCCCAATGCCGTTCCTAAGGAAAAAAGGAAGAAGTACAGCACAAAGCCTAATACGGCTTCCCTCTTGGGCTGGAATAGGCTTCTGCCCTTTTCTCCCTTCAGCTCTTGAATCTGATACAGAGGTTCTGTTCTCTTACTCTTGGCAATAGACTCTTCTATAGCTTCTTTTTCCGTTTCGTTAAGGCTTCTTCCTAAAAGACTTTCCCCATAGGCAAGAGCGCCCTTCTCCATACGAAGGGTACTGCTGAGAGCGGCTACAATTTCCCGAATTCCCATTTCTGCCAGAGAATCCGCACTGCTTTCGTAATGTAGGCTTCCTCTTCCCTCCGTATCTCCGGTAAATCCCTCTTTAATCCAAAGTACCCCCTCTACACTGCCCTCCAAAAGAGCCTTTTTCGCTTCCTGATTTTCCACGACTTCCACTTGAAGCCCCTTTTCCTGCTGCAGCTCCTGAATTAATTCTTCACTCCAGGCGCCCTGATCTTCCCGTACCAGCATAAGCGAAAGCTTTTCCTTTCCCCCAACCCGGGAATAGGCAAAAAGAGAAAGAAGGAAAAGAACAAGCAAAAGGAATCCCCTGCCGCCACCTAAGAGGAGAGAAAAACGAAGGGAAAGCAGAGAGCAGGGAAAAGGCAGGGCAGACTTTTCGTATGATTTGTATTGTTCGCCGGGTCTATATTGTCCATATTGTTCATCCGGTCTATATTGTCCATGTTGTCCGTGTTGTCCGTCCGGTCTATCTTGTCCGAATTGTCCATCTTGTCTCTTGGATTCTCTCTGGAGCTTTCGGGAAAATGCTTTTTGCTTAAAAAATGTTTTAAGCTTAAAATATATTCCTGAAAGTATTCCTAAGGCAAGGGCCAAGACATCCCATAAAAGCAGGGGAAAGGCAGTAGACAGTAAAGTAGAGAAGGAAAGCCCTCTCCGGACTCCCTCCAAGACCATTCGATTCACGGTAATAGGAGAAAGACGCTTCACAAGCTCCGGTGCATTGCTCTCTCCGAACAGCTTTCCGGTATAGAGAATTCCCAAAAAGAGTAGGGAAAAGGATAGTAATTTTGCTGTGCTTTCCTCTCCCATAATTCGAAACAATTGATAAAAGAAAAAGAAGAAGCTCAAGAGCTCAACACAAAAAATGAAAGCAATCGGTATCAGTTGTTCTAGGGAAAGGTCTAAGGACTTTTTCAGCGCAAATAAGCAGAGAAGCAAAAGGGGCAGGGCGGAAAGAAATAAAAAGAGGAGTTTAGATAAGAAAAAGCCTCTTCCTCCCAGCAGGGCAAATCGCTGGGGAATCCCCTTCTTTTCCTCTTCCGGCACTGAGAAAACGGAAGACAGGGCACAAAAGGCCAATAGGAAGAAAAAAATAAAGGAAAAGATGCGAAGGGAAAGTGCCTTCTCCACTTGGCTACTCTGCCCCTCCTCATCAAAGACAAGCTGTCGCTTTAAAACAGCCGTAAGCAATCTTTCCGAAGCATGCTCATAAAGGCTTTCTTCCTCTTGTTTGGAAAGACTTTCTCCATATAGGGCATGAAAAACCCCTTTACTGATTTCCTGTTCCTTCTCCATAATTTCCATAATGGAGGTGAAAATGCTTTGAAACAGGAGACTTTCCGTAGGCCGATTAGCATTTAAGCTTAAGTCTACCGGCTCCCCTTCAAATCGATAGGCGGTATAAAAGAAATCCTTGGGGATTCGTAAAATGCCTACTACTCCCTCTTGGAAGGCCCTTTCCCTGCCTTCCTGTCCGATTTCTCCCTCTTCCTTGATAACGCTAGAAAACAGCTCCACCTTCTCCATTTCCCGAATCAGGGTTTTGGACATAATGGTTTGATCTTCATCAATCACCATCACCGGAAAGGCCTGCATTTGACCGCTTTGTCCTTGAAAGAAAAAGGCAAAAAGGGGAAACAGGAGCAGGGGAAAGAGCAAAATAAACAGTCCTCCTTTTCGGAGAAATAACCTTCCGTCCTTCCAAATGGCCGCAAAAAATCCCTTCATTCTCTTCTCCCCTTAGTCCTTTTCTATCTTCACCCCTTAGTCTTGGGATGACTTCAATCCGATGATATACACTTCTCCCTTAGCTTTCCCTGTTCCAGAGTTAAAATTCTATCTGCCAGATCCTCCAGCTCTCCTCTTCCGTGGCTGATGAGCAACATCCCCGTGCCCTGCTTCTTCATTTTTAAAAGCAGGTCTCGAATCCTGTGATAGGATTCCTCATCACAGCCCACGGTGGGCTCATCCAAAAGCAAAATGCTTGGACGAAGCATGAGAGCCGAAGCCAGATGCACCCGGCGCTTCATTCCCCCGGACAGGGCGGACAGCTTTTCCCGGCTTTTTTGAGAAAGTCCCAGCTCCGCCAGAAGCCAGTTCCCTCTGGTTTTTAAAAGTCTCCCCGGTATTCCCTGAATTTTTCCGTAAAAAATCAAGTTTTCCAAAGCCGTCAGGCTGTCATAGAGGGACAGATCCTGGGGCAGATAGGACAGGCCATTTCGAACCTCCTTAGGCATCCGGATTTCTCCCTCCTGATAGGGAAGCAGACCGGCAATAGCCTTCAAAAGGCTGCTTTTTCCGGCACCGTTTTCTCCGCGAATTCCCACGATTTCCCCTTTGAATAGGGAAAGAGAGAGCCCCTGTAATATGGCGCTCTCTCCTCTATGATACCGAAGGCCTAAGTTGTTTACGACACAAAGGCTCTCATTCATCATCCTGCAAGTTCTCCCTGTAAAGTAGCTGCAACCTTTGCTAAGCCATTTCCAATGGTCTCGCTCAGCTTATCAAAATCCTCCTGGCTGTAGTTGGAAATATCCACTTCCGCTTCCTTCGGAAGGGTAGCTGTACCGGTCTTTGTAGTGTTCAGGTTAATCTTCGCACTGCTAAAGGGCATATAGTAGTTCTGTAAGCCTTCTACCACAATCTCGTGATCGCTGCTGCCCTTCTCTCCGTCAGCAACAGTAAGGGTCAGCTTTGCTCCCATTCCTGTAGGATCTTCTACAATATAGGTTCCGTATGGCATTAAAGCGGAATGCTTGGTGGTATCAATCTTATACTCCAAAGCCTTAACATCCAGAACACCGTTTCCGCCGGAAATGCTTCCCTCTAGCATCTTATCCTTTAAGCTGTAGCTGTTCTTTAAGTACATATTCTCGGAGCTGGAGCTTACAACATTAATCTGCTCGGTAACTTCCTTGCCCTTCTTGGCAATCTCCAGAGAGAAGGAATCGTCCTTTGTGGAAAGCAGAACCTGTCTTAAATCTCCGTCAACAACCGCAATCTGCCACTGGAATTCATTGTCCGCCATCTCCTTAGCGGTATCCGCAGCATTATCACGAATCTCCTTTGCCAGCTCACTAAGCTGATCCTTTGGAGTTTCTGCATCTCCCATGCCTAAAGCGCTGTCCCAGGTGCTGGTAGCATAAACATCCTCTAAAAGAGACTCTAAATCGCTGTCCTTTTCTACCGTATCTGCCAGCTTCTCGTAGAAATTCTTTAAATCTTCCTCTGTGGGCTTAAATACATAAACCTCTCCGGTATACTTCTCCTTCAGATTCTCTAAGTCGAATTCCTTCTTTTCTACCGTTAAGTTATCCTTATTCATGCTGCCGACAAGGAGATCTCCGTACTTCTTGGAAATCTCTGCCAGACGCTTTCTGTTCTCTGCAGACTTCTTTAAATCCGGAGCCACAATATCCTGCTCGGTGAGATTCTTCATAATGGTCTTTAAGTCTCCCCGATAGTAATGCTCGTCCGCTACAGGAATCGCAAAGCCGATCTTTCCGTCACGATAATCCGCAAAGCCTTCCAGTAAATCTGTACCCATGATCTTGGCACTTAAATTCATGATGAAGGAATTCTTCTCCGCATCCATGTCATACTTTAACTGGATCTGAGAATCCTTCAGATACTTATTCATTTCGTCACTGCCTTCAATTTCTCCGGTAAGGGTCATATCGGAAGACTGCTTTAAATCCTCGTTAATAAAGCCTAAAGCCACCATGGCATCCAACTTATCCTGGAGATACTTCTCCTGATAATGAAGAAACTTCTGCTCTGTGCTTAAAGCTAAACCACCGGAAAATAACTTCTTTCCAAAGGCAAAAAAGCCTGCGCAAAGAAGAATAATTACGGCAACAACAGGGATTAAAAGCTTCATGCCCTTCTTTCCCGCAGGAGCCTCCTCTATAGTCTGTGCATAGGAATAGCTTGCCTGGGGCTCAGCAGGAGCCGCTTCTGTAGCTGTTGCAGCACTTACTGCATTTTCAGCAGCCGCTCCAGCCTCACTACTTTCTGCTGCAGCGCTTGCCTCAGCACCGGTAGCACTCGCCTCAGCGCTTACAGTTTCTGCGACTTCCAGCTTTTCTCCGCAGTGCTCACAAAACTTCTCCTCGTCTTGGACTTCCTGTCCACAATTCGGACAATTTTTCATTCTGTTTCCTCCCTTTGTCTTCAATTGTCGATTGAACAGACTTATTTTAACATATTTATGGAAATAAATCTTTTAAAATATATTAAATTTTTAAGGGAGTGGCATTAAAGTTCGAATACTAAAGCTTCAGAAAGCAAAGCTTCTAAAAGAAGGGTTCAAAAAATAAAGTTCAAAAAAGCAAGGGTCTAGTCAAATCATAGCAAGATTCTACTCAAATCATAGCAAGTGCCTAATCAAATTATAGTAAGGGCGCAATCAGTCTCAAAGCCCCCTGTTTCATTCTGGTGAAAAGGCTACGATTATGTCCCTTATCCGGACTGACTTCCGTAGAAGTACGGAAAAGCTCATGAAAATCGTCCGCAATATCGAAGATACAGGGACTTTCGTACAGCAGAACTCCATTTTCAAAATGATGGTAGAAGGAACGATAATCCAAATTAAAGGTTCCCACCGCCGCCATAACATGGTCTACCAAAATCTGCTTGGAATGCATAAAGCCCGGAGTATATTCATAAATTCTGACTCCTGCCCGCAGGAGCCGAGGATAGTAAGACCGGCTGATGGCATAAACAAAGGCCTTGTCCGGGATTCCCGGAAGGACAATCCGCACATCTACCCCTCGCTTTGCCGCAAGACACAAAGCCCTGCTCATCTCATCGGTAATAATCAGATAGGGAGTTGTTATGTAAATGCTTTCCGTGGCGGACTGAATCATATTCAGATAGACGTCCTCACCCAAGGGTAGGCCGTCAGTGGGCGCATAGGCATAGGGCGCGCAATAGCCCTGACCGGTATAACGATCCCAGTGTCTCGGCAAATAATTGTAAAGCCCCCGCACAGGACTATCGTCCATGGCATGCCACATCTCCAGGAAAAGCAGGGTTAAAGTACCTACCGCCTCTCCCCGCAGTCGAATGCCCGTATCCTTCCAATAGCCGTAGGGAGAATGAATATTAAAATACTCATCCGCCAGATTATAGCCTCCGGTAAAGCCTACCTGACCGTCCACAACGGTAATCTTTCTGTGGTCTCGGTTATTCATGAAAAGATTCACCATGGGGACAATGGGGTTAAAGATACGACACTGAATGCCCCACTCTTCCAGTTCCTGCACAAACTTCGGATCAATGAAGCCGATGGAGCCTACATCATCATAGAAGAGGCGAACCTCCACTCCTTCCTCCGCTTTCTTGCGAAGAATCTCCTTGATTTCTCCAAAGGACTGTCGATCCTCTATGGCATGGTATTCCATGAAAATAAACTTCTTTGCCTGGGAAAGGGCTTCCAACTGAGCCTCCAAGCCCAAAGAAGCTTCCTTGTAAAATACAACTTCCGTGTTTCGATACACCGGGAACTTACCGCCCCGCTCCAGATAAGCAAACTGATTTCCCACGGATTTATTTTCTTTTTTCAGCTGATCTGAAATCAAATGAGACTGATCCAGATAGGGGAAGAGCATGGCATCCGCCGCTTCGATTCTCTTCCGCATGGTTTTTGTAAAGCCTGAGCCGTATACCAAAAAATACAAGAGCATTCCCAAAATCGGAAAAGCCATAATCATAAAAATCCAGGTCATCTTAATAGAGGCATTGGTTCGCTTGGCAAATACCCCCAAAACCATGACAATAGAAACAACTCTGGCAAAAATGGACGCCCAAAGGTAACTTTCTGTCAAATAGTACAGAAAGAACCAAAACCATATAATTTGTAAAATCACTGCCAGTATTACGAAAAGCAGGCGACCGACACTATTTTTTCTGTCCTCTTTATGGAGGACCTTTCCCCGTTTGGGCATTTTTATTCTCCTTATTTCCAGAAAATCAATATTTTTTCAAAACAACCCTGAGTTTTTCGCCGTTCCTTCGTTTCTTCTCCTGAACTTTAAATTCTAATAAAAAAAAAGAGGAAAGTCCAGCTTTCTCTCTTTTCTTCTTCGAACTGCACAATTTTTTCGTTTTTCGTGCCCTTTTTCTCCCGATTTTCTCCGATTACAGAGCTGTAGCCATCCTAATAGCCTCTTCCTCTTCCGCCGTAAAGCAGGTGTTTTCCAGCGCTTTCACATTTTCCCAAAGCTGTTCCTTCTTGCTGACTCCCACCAAAACGGAGGTGGTGGACTTGTCCCGGAGCACCCAGGATAAAGCCATTTCCGAAAGACTCTGTCCTCTTTCCCCGGCAATCTTTAAAAGCTTTGCAAGCATCTGCCGTTTTTCCTCGGTAAAATCCTCTTTATGCAAATATCTTCCGTCCTTCATCATACGGGAATCCTCGGGAATGCCCTCCACATAGCGGTTGGAAAGGAGCCCCTGAGCTAAAGGACTAAAGCAAATAAGCCCCATGCCTTCTTCTTTAGCGGCAGCCTTTAAGCCATTTTCCTCCACCTTTCTATCCAAGATGGAATAACGGTTTTGGTTAATTACCAAGGGAAGCCGTATTTCCTTCGCAATCTCCACAGCCTTCTTCATGGTTTCTCCGTCATAGTTGGAAATTCCCGCATAAATCGCCTTACCGGACTGCACAATCTGCAGCAATGCCAGCATGGTTTCCATCAGGGGCGTATCCGGATCCATGCGATGGTGATAGAAAATATCCACGTAATCCAACTGCATCCGTTTCAAGGAAGCGTCACAGCTTGTGAGCAAATACTTTCGGGAACCACCGTTTCCATAGGGCCCCTCCCACATATCATAGCCTGCCTTAGTGCTAATCAGAAGCTCTTCCCGATAAGGGCGAAAATCTCTTTGGTACAGAATACCGAAATTTCGCTCCGCCTCTCCATAGGGGGGACCGTAATTGTTGGCCAAATCAAAATGGGTAATGCCTAAGTCGAAGGCCTCCCTAAGAATATCCTGCATCTGCTCCTGAGAATTCCGTTCTCCGAAGTTATGCCAAAGTCCCAGAGAAATCGCCGGAAGATACAAACCGGATTCCCCCGCCTTTCGATATTCCATGCTATCATAACGATTTTTATTGGCTACATAAGCTTTTCTAATATCCATCTTATACCTCCCGAGGCAATTTATTTTCCGGACTTCTCAAAAAAAGAAATATATTGGGGAAGCCCATCCACGAAATCACAGCTGTATTCTCCTAAAATCAAGGGGCGAAGATAGGCTAAGGCCTCCTCTTCCAGACTGTGTCCGTCCTTTCCGATCCAAGATAAAGGAATTTTTTTCTCCCGATTGGCCACTGCAGAAAGAGGAACTGCAGAATATTCTACAGCATATCCGATTCCCGCTTTAGAGGATTTCCCGGTATTGGAATTCTCCGAATCCTTCTGTTCGGGAGACTTCTCAGAAGAGTTCTGTTCGGAGGATATTCTCCGAAGAGACGACATTTTCCCGTTTTCTCCCAAAACCGCCAGCTCTACAGCCTGAGCCCCCAGTAAGAAGGACTCTTCCACATCGGTTTTCGAAAGCAAATGCCCTGCACAGCGCTGTAAGAGATTAAACTCGATGCTTCTGGTTTTCACCGACATTTTCTCTAAAATCATCTGCTCCAGTACCCCTCCCGCTCCTCCGGCAATGCTGTGGCCAAAGGCATCTTTGTTCCCTTCCTCTCGACCGTAGGTATAAAGGAATTTTCCGTTACTGTCCTTAATGCCCTCCGAAACTGCTACCATCACCTGGTCGGACTGCTGAAGAGCTTTCTCCACGTCCTTTTGGAACTGCTCCTTGGAAAAGCTCTGCTCCTCCAGATAAATAAGGTAAGGAATACTTCCTTTTTCTGCGGAAAGAGCTGCGGCGGCGGTAAGCCAGCCTGCATTTCTTCCCATCATTTCCACAATCATTACATATTTGGTATCATAAACCAGACACTCCCGCTCCAGCTCCAACAGAGAGGCTGCAATATACTTGGCGGAGGAACCGAAGCCGGGACAATGGTCGATTCCTTCCAAGTCGTTATCTATGGTTTTGGGTACCCCCACCACCACGATGTCCTCCCCCTGTTCCTTGCAGTAGGCGGACAGCTTCCAGGCGGTATCCATGGAATCATTTCCTCCGATATAGAGAAAATAGCCGATATTCCACGCCTTAAAAACGGATAAGAGCTCCTGAAACTCTCTTGGATCTTCCTGTGGATTTTTCAGTTTTAAGCGGCAGGAGCCCAGTGCCGCCGCAGGGGTCTGAGCCAGTCTGGAAAAATACGCCGCCTCCTGCCTTGTGCTTCCTTTTTCCAAAAGAAAGTTTCCAAAAGGAGAAAGGAGGATACTTTCTTCCTCTTTTTTCGGAAAATGCTCTTCCATCTGCTTTTCGGCGCAGGCCTTCAGCTCCACAAATTCCTCTGAAAACACGCCGGCAATGCCATGCTGTGCCCCATAGATTTTATCGATCTTTTCCTCCTGCATAGCCTTCCAGATTACCCCGGAAAGACTGGCATTGATTACCGCAGTAGGTCCGCCGGACTGAGCCACCAAAAGATTCTTTTTCATACTACTCCTATTCTACTTTAAGCCTCATCTCACTATACCGCTCTTGGCTATACCACTCTTTACTTCTCTTTGCTTTACTACACTTATCTTTACTACGCTATTCTTTATTCTGCTTCTCTTTACTTCATTGCTCTATGCTAATCTTTACCGGCATTTGCCCTACTTTCCCTGTTCCTCCAAATAATGAGACAGGAAGGACATGGGGAAGGGGGGAGAAGACAAGGGCTTCACCGCAAGCTGCATCAAAAGCAGGGGATTGTCATCCGCCAAAGCACGATTCAACGAGAGCTTTCCACAGGACTTACAAAGATGCAGGATACTCCAATCTCCGTCTCCCTTGGAAATCACCCCGATAGGCTCCATTGGTCCATGACAAGTAGATTTCCGATCTCCCGGCTCCTCATCCACATGGAGACTATACAGGCAGTGAGGGCAATGATTTCTATGCTGAGATCCCGCCCCCTCGGGATGAATTTCTTTTCCGCAGTGGGCACAGCGGAAGCTCTCCAGACAGGGAGTAAAGCGATAATCGATGGCTCTTGGCTCCACACCTTTTCCCGCTCCGCTCTCTTTTTGCACTCCGCCATCTTTCCGTTCTACGGCATCCTTGCGCCCTCCGCCATCTTTTCGCTCTGCCACATTCTTCCTCTGTCCCTCACCTTGATTTCTCGGAGAAGCTCCCGGCTTCTTTTTCTTTTTTAAAGGCATATCTCCGTTTTGCATAACTCCTACTTTCTTTTTTCTCTTTAGCCTCAATCTTTTCCACTTTGTGTTTTTACCATAACATTTTACTCTTCCGGCTTGTCAATAGAATTTTTATGCCGGTCAACAGCGCTTTCATGCCGGTCAACAGAACTTTTGGGCGCCGTAGCACTTTTAGACTCTGTAGAGCTTTTGGGCGCCGTAGAGCTTTCAAAAATGCTCCAAGGCTCTCCCTCAGGATTTTTTATTTCATACTGTCTTTCTTCTCCCGTTTTCAAATCCAAAAAGGAGAGCTGATAGCAATGTAAGCCCACTGTCCCTTTCTGTCGGGAACCGTATTTTCCGTCTCCGTAAAGGGGAAAGCCTCGGCCGGCAAACTGGGCACGAATCTGGTGAAAACGGCCGGTTTCCAGCTCCACATCCAGAAGCATCCATGCCTCTTGCTCCGCCAAAATCTTATAGTGCAGCACCGCTTCCTTTACGCCCTTTCGAAGACTTTTCACCGGAAAGCATTTCTGCTTTTTGCTGTCCTTATACAGGTAATCTTGAAAACGTCCCTCTTCCGGAAGAGCTTTGCCCTCTTCCCCCTTGGGTATCACGATATGATAGCGTTTTTTGATTTTTTTCTCTGTCAGCTGCTTGGACAGAGCCGCCGCAGCCTCCTTATTTTTCCCATACAATAAAAGACCGGAAGCCACCTTATCCAGGCGGTGGATGGGAAGGCAGTCTTTTGGAGCATCCTTTTCGCTATCCAGCCCTGCTTCCTTATAAAACACCAGGTAGTCTTTTGTTTCTTCGATAATCAAGCTTCCTCCTCGGGAATTTTCCCTATCCGGTCTGTACCGTCCCCTATTTTAACATAAATTTTCTATCCGAAAAGGGCGGCCTTGGGATTCTTTTCTTTTTCCGGCATTTCTTGTCATTTTCCTAAAAGAATGCTAGGATAAATGCCAGTTTGTCGGGCTTTTAAGGAGGAAAAATGTTTCTAGCAAAAAATTGGGTGGATTATGCCGTTTTAGACAGCTCTTCCGGTGAAAAATTAGAGCGTTGGGGAAAGTATATTTTGCGTAGACCGGACCCCCAGGTCATTTGGCAAAATCCGAAGAAAAATCCTCTATGGAAAAAATGTAACGGTCACTACCACCGTTCCAAGGCCGGGGGAGGAGACTGGGAATTTTTCGACCTGCCAAAGCAGTGGAAGATTTCCTACGGGCTGAACGGAAATCCGGAGCAGAGCCTTACCTTCCATTTAAAGCCCTTTGCCTTTAAGCACACCGGACTTTTTCCGGAGCAGGCAGCCAACTGGGATTGGTTTGCCGAAAAGATTGCGGAAGAAAAAAAGAGAAGACTGGAAAAGGGAGATAAAACGCCCATCAAGGTTTTAAATCTTTTTGCCTATACCGGAGGAGCTACCTTGGCCGCAGCAAAGGCCGGTGCGGAGCTGACCCATGTGGATGCCTCCAAAGGCATGGTGCAATGGGCCAAGGAAAATGCTGAGCTTTCCGGTCTGGCTTCCGCCCCCATCCGCTATCTGGTGGATGACTGTGTGAAATTTGTGGAGCGGGAAATTCGAAGAGGCAATCAGTACGACGGCATCATCATGGATCCCCCTTCCTACGGCAGAGGTCCCAAGGGAGAAATCTGGAAAATCGAAGACAGCATCTATCCCTTTTTACAGCTCAGCGAAAAGATTTTGAAAAAGGACGCCCTCTTTTTCCTCTTAAATTCCTACACCACCGGATTACAGCCGGGGGTTATGGCCTATATGCTGAAGGATTTGATTCAAAAAAGCCGTGGAGGCATCGTGGATTCCCAGGAAGTGGGCTTGCCCATTGCAGAAAGCAATCAGGTACTGCCCTGCGGTTGTTCCGCCAGATGGTTTCAAGGGGAAGAAAGTTCTTAAACCGTAAGCTTTTTGTCCTTTTCGTTAGGAAAAATTCGTTGTTTTTCCTATGAGAAAAAGATAGTATTATAAAGAGAAGCTGAAATAATATATTTTTACCATCCTTTAAGGATTGCCTATAGAGATTTGGAGGACAAAATGAAGAAGAGAACCTTACCCTTCCTGCTTCTTGCAGGAATCGGCCTTTTTTCCGGCACCGCTTTCGCAGCCGGCTGGAATGTAAACAGCAGAGGACAGCAGGTTTATCAAAATGATAACGGTTCTGTGGTGCAAAACTCCTGGATTAAAATCAATCAGAACGGCCAGACCATTTGGTATTATGCCACAGGAGACGGAAGTCTTAAGCAGGACGGCTGGCTGAAATTACAGGATTCCTTCTACTATTTTGATGGAAACGGCATTATGCAGACCGGTTGGGTAAATGATGATAATTATTACTGCGACCCCAGTACCGGAAAGATGATTACCGGCTGGAAACAACTTCCCCTTCCCTCCGGCGTTACCGCCGACGAGAATCGAAAGGGAAATAACGGAAACTACTGGTTCTATTTTAATCAAAGTACCGGAGAAAAGCTTCGCTCCAAGGACGGTCATGTTGCGGTAAAGACCTTGGACAATGCCTCCTACGGATTTGATGAAAACGGTATCATGGTTACCGGTTGGGCAGAGGTAAATGATGCCAATCCGGAAATTGCCGGCTATGTATTTTTCGCAGAGAAAAACGATAATAAATTCAAGATGGGACAGCGTTTAAGCGGCACCTGGTACTCCACCGTAGGCCCTGAGGGAAACAGCAGTAAGCTTTCCACAGGAGATGTGGAATGGTTCTATTTTAAAAATAACGGCCATCCCGCAGCCGGAAACGAAGGGGTGTACGAAGTCCAGAGAATCAACGATAAGCGCTATCTTTTCAATGAAAAGGGCAATCCCGTTTACGGCATCCAGAAGGGACGCACTGCTTCCAATGCTCCTGAAGGCTACTACTATTGCGGGGCCAACAAGGCGGACTGTTCCGTAAAGACCGGAAGAATGAATCTGGTGGACGGAGACGGAGACAACATCACCTGTTTCTTCGATCAAAACGGTCGAGGTATCACCGGCATCAAACAGGATTACCTGTACTTTAACGGACGTCTCCAAAAGGCGGATCAAGGCTCCCGTTATCAGAAGCTTACCCTTCCCGGACAAAACAGAAGCTACGTGGTGAACGAATCCGGCAAAGTCATGAAGAATAAGACCAAATACCGTGACGGAAACGGCAATAAGTGGTCTGTCAATGCCAGCGGTGTGATTACCTTGGATGAGGGACTGGACAGCGTAGAGCTTCAATCCCCGAAGGTTACCGATCTGGATTAAAAGAAAAAGGAACTGTAAAATAAAAAGAGATTTCTAAGCAATATAGGTCTGAAGTTGGGGCACGCTCCCGCTAGCTTCGCCCTGCGCAGTGAAGGACTGCACTCATTATTAGAAGGCGCTCTGATGCAGTGTGGGTCTATAATCGGGGCACGCTCCCGCTAACCTCGCCTTCGTAACAGTACTAACTTCAAGCTTCGCT
>ERZ773197.354-NODE-354-length-37026-cov-22.319656_pt1 | contig 37026 bp, 30 predicted proteins | sample MGYA00580999_ERZ773197 | MGnify/ENA primary metagenome ERZ773197 (study PRJEB29015, sample SAMEA2738166) | human oral metagenome | biome: human oral; feature: human-associated habitat; material: saliva | place: China | collected 2185 ...
ATAATAGTAATTTAAAAGTGATTACTATTAAAATAAAAGATGATTAAATTATAAATAGCTTATAATATAAATAGAATCATAGATTAATATATAGGTAATTATGTAGTTTTATGATTAAAATTATAATTAGATTAAATCTTTTATGTATCTTTGCAGAAGTAGTTTTATCAATTTATTATTGATAGATGAGATGTCAATTTCAATCTTGTGATTAGCAGCTTAGATTGAGATTGTTTGGTAATTCAAAATAAAAAGGAAAATGTCGAACTATAAAACAGTAGTATTTGCCAATCAAAAGGGTGGGGTAGGGAAGACAACTCTCTGCGCACTTTTTGCCAATTATCTTACCAGAAAAGGTAAAAGCGTCTTAGTTGTTGATGCAGATTATCAGCGCTCTCTGTCTTCTCAGCGTCAGGATGAAAGCGAAATGGAAGATTATAAGACTTTAGAAGAGCCGTATAATATCTATCAATTCAACCTCGATTCAAAGGAAAAGTCGGATAAACTCATGGATGAGATGAAGAAAATTGAAGGATATGTGCTCATTGATTCCCCCGGAGCATTGACTGACGACGGTCTTATTCCATTGTTGACCAAGGCTGATATGATTATTGTTCCTTTCGATTACAGTAATATTATCCTTAAGTCTACGGCTACATTCATAAAGGTTTTCCAAGAGTTGGCCGACAAATATAAGTCTCATGCACGTCTTGTTTTCGTACCAAATCGTATAGAAAAAGGTGCCGGATATAAGGAAGAGCGCGACTTATGGGCTGAATACGATCGGCTTTTTGACCGTATCGGCGTCTTAACTCCAAAGATATTCAAGCGTTATAACTTTACACGTTACAACACCTTTTCTATCAGTATAGAAGATGCCGAGAGTGTAAAGGGTGCCTTCAATCGCATTATTAAGGAGCTTAAAACACTTTAATCTTCTCGTTATCTGCTGCGTTTTGGGGTATGAAAGTTTACTTTTTATACAGCAAAAACCCATAAACGAACATTATTAAGTATAAGAATCAAACGATAAAATTATTCAATATGGCAAAGAAACCAACTATGCCGGGCGAGTTGAAAGACCTGCTCAATGATATGAATCCTGTAGAAAAAGATACAAAGAAGACGGTTACGAAGCAACCGGAAGCAAAGAAAGCAAAGGCCGAAAAGCCCACTTCTGTAGACACAGAGCCTAAAACAGCGAGTGAAGAAAGTTCAATCGATCGCATTATTTCCTATGCTCAAGATTATAAAGCATCTGAGATCGATATGGCAACTGTGGTGTTATCCGAAGATATGAAGCAGGTATTAGATAAATTAAAGACTTCTCTTCCGGTGAAAACTCCATTCAAATATCTTCTGAGTGCTATCATTAAAGAATATTTTGAAACGCATAAGCAGGAGATAAGAGACCTAATTTTGAGATTTTAAGCTTTGATTTCATTATCTGATTTCAATAGTCTTGGCGTCTCAAACGAATCAAAGAGCAGGGTGGGGGAGACTTCGTTGCGTCTCGCCCTCTTTGCCTTCACTATATAATAATAGGTGTAAGAGTCCATGGTTTGATTCTCTACATAACGCGACATCCCACTCTTTTGTAAATCACATCTATTAAATCACAGTCTTTTACCTTCCTCTTTATTTCATATCTCCTACCCATTTATCATCTTAATCATTATATTTGCAAGCATGAACAACACCTTTATTCCTGACGAATCACAAGCTTTGGTGATTAATCTACAACGTGGTTATCACCTTGTATTAGCCTCTCCTGGTTGCGGAAAGACACAGATTCTGGCCGAACGTGTGGCAAAAGCCTACGCCATGGGCGTGCCTTTTTCCAACATGCTCTGTCTAACGTTCACCAATCGTGCTGCGCGTGGCATGCAAGAACGCATTGCAATGCGGCTTGAAGTGCCTGCCGATGACCTCTTTGTCGGTAATGTTCACCGTTTCTGTTCACGCTTCTTGTTTGATGCCGGCATTGTTGCAGCGTCCACATCTATTATTGATGATGATGATATCTTAAGCATTTTATGTAACTTTTCAGGTGAAGACGAGTCACAAGTTGGGGCAAACTATCGGCAACGTGGCCTATATATGGAGGCCATGCAACTCTCTCATCTGATGTTTCAGATAGAGAACAATCATCCACGCGACTTGCGTTTGCACCCTTCTTGCCTCTCTTCTGACGATATTCTCGCCCTGAAAAAGATATGTTTATCACAACATAAGCCCTTCGATGCAGCCATGATGGTTGATATCTACAAACACATTGACACCTATCGTGACGTTTGTAGCGGGCTCGATGCACAACAACTCATCTATCGTTTGTTACGGAAGATGCAGTTGGCCCACCAATACGAGCATTATAAAGATGACAACCGACTGATGGATTTCGAAGACATTTTGTTGTTATCCTATGAACATCGTGAACAGTTACCACGCTTTTCGTGGATTCAAGTGGATGAAGTGCAAGACTTGAATTCCTTACAACTCGCACTCATTGATGCGATGACAGCACGTGAAGAGGGACAAATTCCTTGTGTAATCTACTTGGGTGACCCCCAGCAGAGCATCTTTTCATTTATGGGAGCGAAGTGTTCTACCCTCGATTTTCTGCGTAATCGTTGCGCTGGAAACATTCATTCATTAAGCAAAAACCATCGTTCACCGAAATATTTACTTGATATTTTCAACACGTATGCCGTCAAACAAATGGGCATTTCGCCTGACTTGCTTCCATCAACTTCGTTTCAACCCACCACAATGGGCAACGAATTGCAATGGTTTCAGTCGGATACCATCGAAACAGAATACCTTGATGCTGCCCAACAAGCGGTGAGAATGTTACATGATTTCCCTGAAGACACAACGGCAATCATTGTGAATTCTAATCGTGATGCTGACGGAGTAAGCGATGGTTTGAAGCAGTTAAAGGCGCCACACTTTAAGGTTTCTGGCGAGGATCTATTCTCTTCGCCTCAGATTAAGTTGCTTTTTGCTCATCTCACCATTATGAATAATCCGCACAACTTCATCGCTTGGGCGCGTATTTTAGAGGGAATGCAGGTGTTTCGTACGTCAAATGCCGCGCGAAGATTTGTGCGAGCATGCAGTGATCGGGCACTCCTTCCGAGTGATTTCCTGCGTGATGATGGCCAAACTTACATTAGTCGGTTTGTCAATGCCTATGAAAACGAGGTGATAACTATCTTTGATACTGAGACAACGGGACTTGATGTGTTTAGTGATGACATATTGCAAATTGCTGCCGTTCAACTCAAAAATGGAACTGTTGTGCCTGGTTCTGCAATGTCAATCTATTTAGAAAGCGACAAGGAAATCCCCGAAATGCTTGGCGATATCGTTAATCCCATCATCGAAGAACGCCGCCATCATCAGCTCATCTCACGTCGAGAGGCCTTGCAACGCTTTGTAGATTACGCCCAGAATACAGTGCTTTTGGGTCATAATGCCGACTTTGATATCCACATTCTTACCAACAACTTGCTGCGCGAATTGCCTGAATGTCCGTTGCCTGAAAACTTAAACAACTATTTGGATAGTTTGCTTTTGATTCGTCTTTTACGTCCAGGATTACGCCAATATAAGCTCAAATATTTGTTAGAAGTCTTGCATTTGGAAGGTGAAAACAGTCATTTGGCCGATGCAGATGTTAATGCAACGCGCTCTCTTACAGCCTTTTGTTATAGTCACGCACGTGAAATGGTGGCCGAACAGCAATCATTTATCACCCATAAACGTGTGCAAGAACGTGTCGTAACCCTACGAAACAACTATCTTTCTCATTTTCAGCACACCACCAATCGCCTTTGGACAAACCATGATAACAAAGATCTTCTCGTGGAAGAAATGCGTTATCTCTATTCCGTTTGGGTAGAAGAACATCTCATCGAGCCTTTACCAACGGTGGAATATATCTTCCGTTATGTGGCTTCCGACCTGTTACAGCGTGATGAACCGCCAGCCTTGGCATTGCAGATAGGGCGACATATTCTTGAATTAAACACGTTGAAAGAGGCCGATCTCTGTGGAAGTGCTACGATAGATGACAAGATTTTCGTGACAACGGTACACAAAGCGAAGGGTTTAGAGTTTGATAATGTCATCATCTTTGATGTGATTGAAGGTCGTTATCCGAATTATTACAGCCGTGAAAATCCCTCACAAGTGGCTGAGGATGCACGCAAACTCTATGTCGCAATGACGCGAGCCAAGAAGCGGTTAATGGTTATGCAGAGTAGTTCTCGCATTGATTATCGTGGCCAACGGCGGCCCATTGCCCTCTCGCGGTTTATGGAATGCATTGTCGATAGCTTGAGTCCAACCCATTCTTGCACGCTCAAAGGGGAAGAGAATGGCCCCTCTTGAACATTGAAAAAGCACAAGACAGGCCGTTATATGCTGGGCATTGGGCTATATTTCTTATGCAATTACCTCATACTTTACCTTATATCTTGTGCTGATTAATTATTTTTAGGCGCTTTTAATCAGGCGCTCTATGAGGTTAGGATAGGGGAGTCAATACATAATCCTCTACAATCTGCCCCACACCATCATTGTCGTTAGAAAGTGTAACGACATCAGCCAGCTGACGAATATCCTCAGATGCATTGGCCATTGCTACGCCTAAACCTGCAAATTTCAGCATACTTACATCGTTATATCCGTCACCACAGGCGATAATCTCTTGGCGTTTGATGCCCAAAATGTCGATGAGTTTTCCGATAGATTCAGCCTTGTCGATGCCCAAAGGCACACATTCGAGGAAATAATCTGCAGAGCGATAGAGTTCCATTTCATGCTTTAGGCGTTGTGAAAGCCTTAATTCCAAGTCGTGGAGTGGGGCAGGTGAGCCAACAATCAAGCATTTATTGATGGGATAAACAATGTCATTTAAGAAAGCATTAGCCTGCAAAACAGGCATCTGATTGATGTGCGCTTCCTCCATCACATAAGGGTCTTTGTCGCTTGTTGCGATGATACCTTCTCCCTTATACGTTAGCATTTGCATGCCGGCTTGCATGGTTTCGTGGTATAAAGTGGGTACAAGCGCAGGGTCGAGTGTCTTTTCAAATACGGTTTTTCCCGTCTTGCAGTCTACAATTTTACCTCCATTGAAGGCCAGAATAAACCCACCATATCGTGCCAACTCAAGCTCTTCGGCCAATGGCATGATGCCAAACGTTGGCCGACCAGACGCTAATACGAGTCTAACTCCACGCTTTTGGGCCTCCATTAAAGCCGCTTTGGTACGTGGAGTGATTCGTTTCTCACTGTTGGTTAACGTTCCATCGAGGTCAAGGGCTATTAGTTTATATTCCATATCTTATGATGCTTCATGATGAAAAGCATGACTTTGCCTTCCCATCTTTAATTGTTGATACTTAAAATCTACTTTTCACACTTTCTGTTCTTTATTCCAATGGCTCCAATCCCACGTCTTTTGACGAGAGCGTTACACTGCCATCTTCGCGCACATAGCATGGAATACAAACGTCACCCGTGGCTTTTTCTTCGTCAAAGGCTGGGTTGTTATCGCGCAATTTGAGAAATTCTTTCATGTCATGCACGTCTTCTCCGATATCAATCACTTTGAAATGAGGATTCCCAACAACCTGTTTCATCACGTGAGCGCAATAAGGACAGGTCTTCATTACATACATCTTAATCATCTTTTTACCTTATTTTATGTTGAAAATGAATTCTATTTATTTAGAAACAACGTTCAAAAGCGAGGCGAATTCCATGTGCTCCATAGTCTATTTATGCCACATTTGGCAAAGAACTAAACGCTCAACACTGCAAGAAAACGGCTTATAATATCTGCAATGCAATAGCCGCGCAGGCTTCAGCATCGGCAAGTGCATGATGATGTTGAGTCAAATTATAACCACAACGGGCTGCAATGATGCCGAGGTTGTGGCGTCCTTGCGGCCAAACGCTACGCGATTTGAGCAGTGTGCAATGGAAGATATAGTCGGGATATGTCATCTGATAGCACTTGAAAACAGCCTTTAAACAACTCTCATCAAAGGCTTTGTTGTGGGCAACTAAGGGGAGTTGGTCGATGAGTGGCATGATTTTATGCCACACTTCAGGGAAAATGGGGGCGTTGTTTGTGTCGGCTTGTGTCAAGCCATGCATCTTTGTATTCCAATAAGTGTAATAATCGGGCTCAGGATGGATAAGAGAATAGAAGCGGTCTGCAATCATTCCGTTTCGCACAATCACTATCCCCACAGAGCAAACACTGGTTCTTTTGCCGTTCGCTGTTTCGAAATCTATTGCTGCAAAGTCTTTCATTATGACTGCAAATATAAGATATTTCGGGCAAATATGCAAGGATACACCGATGGTTCACAAAGGAATGATGTGAACAAATCGCTGCAAATTTATCGTCTCATCTGATGATTTTCGTTGCAGTTTGTTGCATCTAAGATTGTATTCTCATTTAGGATAGGGTCACATTCTTTGCTCCCCATGTTTTCATCCCATTTTTATGGTTTTGCAATCTCAGTCATTTCACCGAGCGATTTGAGCCATTTCATCGCGTAAACTCAGTCACTTTACCGCGTAAACTCAGTCATTTTATTCGGTGAAACGAACAAGTGTGCAGCGCCCTTGATTTTATTTCGTCTTATGTATAGATACTCCCTGTGACGGCTTCTCTTATGCGTTTTGCTCCAACATGCGTCGATCGCGCTCGGCAAGTGCATTGAAGAGTCTTTTCTTTTGCTTTGAATCGAGCAGTCCTCTCACGAAGATATGCGGCAGAGTTACACCCAAAGCGATTCCGAAAATGACTAAAGAGGCCTTGATAAGATTATTCATTGCCACCGTAACTTCACCCACTACGCCGTTCATTTCGATAAAAGCGAAGAGGGCACGATACATCAAAACACCGGGCACCATGGGTATAACGCTCGGTATAGATAGGCATTGTTGTGGGGTGTGGAACCAGTGTTGAGCGCGTGTAATGATTAAACTTACAAGCGTAGAGCCTGCTAATGAGCCGATGATAAGCCCCTGGTCAAGACCTATGTTGTGGTTACTTGGTCCGAGATTCACGAAGTTTCTGAAGCAAACGGCAATGATTCCACCCACTGCAATGGCTGGAAGTAGGCGTTTAGGCGTGTTATATATCATCGAGAAACCCATTGCAGAGATGGCTGCAGCGACTGCAAACTCAAAATAATTGTGGTGGGGTATCATCGAGAGTGTAGTCACAAAGTTGCTTATTCCACATATCTTTATGGCACAAGCAATGCCGAAAGACATCGCGCCCACCATCAAAAGCGTATTCAAAGCGCGTATAATCCCGGTATGAATATGGCCATCTAATGCGTCACTCACAAAGTTTATCAGTGGAACTCCAGGCACTATGTAAAGTGCACAGGCTAAAAACGGATGCCAAGGTGTGGCAGTATGCATGAAGGTTGGAAAGTAATCGGCGTATGGACCGACAGAAATGAAGGTGAGAAGCCACGCCAACATAGTCGATACAAAGGCTGAGATTCCGATGCCAGCATATACATTCATGCCCTTAGAACCCATGTACATTTTAAGTCGGAAGCCAAGAATTGCGGCAAGAGATGCATAGAAGAACGCCGTCCAATCACATCCAAACTGAATACAAAAGCCACCACAGGCGAAGCCACTCCCTATAGCTACCTGCCAAGGTGTATAGCGATTGCGTTTCTTTCCGAGTTCCGTTAGTTTCTCATCATAAACATCTAACGGCATGTTTTGTTCGATACTGTCCCATGAAAGATGGCTAAGCTCGGAGATAACTGCCATGTCAATGATGTGTCGTTTGCAGTGTTTGAACTTCGTAAATGAATGGATATCGTCGTTATAATTAACCATAAGGATATCATAATTGACGCAAAGATGGAGGTTTTCATCCCGTAAACCCAAGTAAACTATAGTTCTTTTAAGCGTTCGCATGATGCGAGTTGTGTCGGCAGAACACTCCATTAACAAACAACCTGTATCCAAAAGGAGGCCTAACTTGCGGTTAATTATCTCCGCATTGTCTTGTAATACAATCTTATCTTCCATCTTATTACACTGAATATGGATGCAAAGTTAGTAGTTTTTTCTTAAAAATCATGCGCTTCATGCTATTATCTTATTTTCTAAGTTCTTTCTAATCAGCTTCTATTTTGTTTTTTGTTATCTTGTTTTTTAGGCTTATTCACATTGTAGTCGGATTCATTTTCCAATTTTTAATTACCTTTGCAAGGCAATAAAATGACTCGAATGAAGTTCAAATCTATATTTACATATACGCTGACAGTAGGTCTTTCGGCCGCTGTTCTCTATGGTTGTGGCAATAAATCTGAGGAAAACAAGCCGGCAACGCCACAGCAACAAGCTGCCAAAGTCATGGTCGATGCTCAATTAAAAGCCCGACTTGATGACTTCGCGCATAAGCCCCGACCACGTGGAGCCTTTGGTTTTGATGTCTATGACCTTACTGCTGACAAGCCCGTTTATGGCTTTCAAGCTAATCAAGTGCAGCCTTCGGCCTCGTGTTTAAAGCTGTTGAGTGGTGTTGCGGGCTTGCATTTATTGGGTACAAAATACCTTTATGCCACGTCACTCTATACAAAAGGTGCTGTCAGTGATGGCACTTTTAAAGGCGATATCAGTTTTAAGGCGGGCTTTGATCCCCAACTTGACCCGACGGGATTAGTCATGTTTGCTCAAGCTTTGCGTCGAAAGGGCATACGAAAGCTTGAGGGGCGTTTTGTTATTGACCTTGCTTTTACCGATGCAGTGCAAAGCGAAACACACTGGTATCCATGGGATTTGTCGTTCTCTCAATACGGAATACTCTATAAAGGGGCTGAAAAGGTGACGAAAGCACTACGTCAAGCCTTGCAAACGGCTGGCATTTCGATAGATGAAAAGCAGTTTGTCATCGGACAAACTCCACGTGGTTCTCATTGCATCTTCCGCTTTTATCGTTCCATTGACCGTGTAATTAGGCGCATGTGGAAGAATAGTTCCAACACGCAGGCAACCGCTTTACTCTATACTATCGGGCATAAGGCAAACCCACATGAAGCTCCTGTCAAGGCAGGTATGGCCTATTTGCGTCGCTTTATGCGTCAAGAGCTTAAACTACGCGACTCATCTCTCGTGATACATGATGGCTGTGGACTCTGTACGCACAATCAAATCGCGCCCCAAACGCTTACAACCATCTTGCGTTATGGCTATAGAGATAAGGCCATTTACCGCCTCTTGTATAACAATCTCTCTGTTTCGGGCGTGGATGGAACCTTGCGTCGTGAGATGGCGAGCCCCATTTTACGGGGTAAAGTGCGTGCAAAGACCGGTACACTTTCACATCCTTATGGCATCAGTTCGTTAGCAGGCTACTGCCAAGGTGCCAATGGTCATCTGCTGGCTTTTGCCATAATGGATCATGATATGTCTGTACTTGACGCGCGAGTACTGCAAAAGAAGCTTTGCGAAATCCTCGTAACAGACGGCAATCAAAAGGAAAAGAAGAGATAACGAAAGTCTACATATTAGCTAAAAGGAAAGAAAACTAAAAACGGCAGACCTCATTTGTGTGCTCACTTTGCACTGCATGGGTCTGCCGTTTTTATCATTTCTATAACTGATAAGCCACGCCTATCGTGCCAAAAATAGGGTAGAGGCGCTGTTCTATGGTCTTAAACCCACGGCGATGAATGCCGGTCAAGCCCCAGTTTAGGTCGAGATAACCTCCCCATTTGCGATAAATCATCCAGTCACAGCCTGCAACTAATCCCGCTTGTAGACGCCGCATATCGTGACTAAAGTCATAATCTCCGCGCTCACCAGCCTTATTTCCTACGTTAATCTTTGGTCCGGTAGGGTCTCCTATGCGTAGATATCCATCATGTGCAAAGCCTTTAAACTGCCTTGATACAACCCAAGAACCATACATTCCGGCTCTTAATCTGACGTAATCACTTACATGAAACGCCGCCATTATAGGCAAAGTAAACATCCATTCGTTTACTTTCGTGCGCACATCGCCTGTAAACTGCCCTTCAAGGTGCTGACTTCCCTGGACAATGGCTATGTGATAATTCTTCACTCTCGCATCAACCTGCATGCCTTTATTTTCAAACCGCAACCCCACGGCTATGCCCATGAGCGGTGAAAGACGGCGTTCGATGTCACCACCCCATTGGAAATTTGGCATCAAGGTATAGTTGTTCATGCTCCGAATGCTGCTTGGCAGGCCGACAGGTGACGTTCCTCCGAGATGATATCCAAAGCGAAGAGTGACCGAAAGGCTATCACCGGCGAGGCCTTCTGCCTTTACCGACGACATGGAGAGTAACATGAAAAGGGCTATAATGATTTTTTTCATCTTTATTTCTGTTCTTTTTCACAAATGATTCTTACTTTATCAATACACAAGGTTGAGCCTATTGCTCCGATAAACGCATCGCCTTGCTTACTCGAAGAGAAGACAAGTGCAAGACTATATCCGTTTTGTTCCATCACATCTAAATCGGGTTCACTCACAAAAGTGAAGGTCAATTCAAACGGGGTCCACTCGTTTTGTGGTTTCACAAATTCCATATCGGCGCGTGCAATGATAGCTTTGCTCGTCTTGATTGTGCTGCCATCGAGCACAATCTTTTGTCCGTTGGCATCGTGATTGCGGTAGAACACGGCATAAACCGCCGCACTATCCTTCACGTTGGGCAACACATTGAGATATTTATCGGTTACCTTTGTCTCGGGACGATACTTATAATATCCTGTGAACTTAATGGGTTTGCGATTAAATGGCTGTCCAAACTTCGTGGCTTTTAAGGCATCTGTGAGTGCACTTTGCAAGTCGAAACTTCCATAAAAGAGGTTACCTGCAGCGATAGGCATGTTCATCATCTTGCCCAAATCACCCGTACTGCGCGTTGTTAGCTGTACTCCCTTGCCCTCAAATCCTTGAATTGGTATGGTAGGATAAGCCTCTGCGGGTTGATCCCAGGCTGAAAGTGAGAAACCGGCATTGCCTGATCCCCACACATCTAACATGCCATCAGGACCTTTTTCCTGCCATTTATAGAATTGGGGAAGGTCTGGAAGGTTGTCTTTTACAACGTTTTCAAAGTCAAATTTGACGGTATCGCCAACCATAACCGTGTCTTTTTTGAAGCTCACCCGATAGATGCGATGATAACTTTTGTCTTCAGACGTGACCGTATAAACAACGGGTTGATTGCTGAAGTCGTGCACTGAACCATTTGCCGGAACAATGGTTGCCCCCGGAGTGAGCTTGAATTGTGGCGCAAACTGCGTGCGCTGACTTTTGCGTTTGACGGCAAAAACGATGTCGGTAGACGTAGAAGGCACCGCAACTAAGGTGTCGGAGAGGTTGTTAAACACGTCTGTTGCATGGTCGACACTAACAAATGCCGCCTCGATATCGCACTCGGCGTTGGGTGCTTCGTCTTTAAAACATGCGCTAAGGGCCGTGCATAGCAAGGCCATTAGACTGAATCTAAAAAGTATTTTCATGTGAAATATGTTTCTGTTTCGCCTGCAAAAGTAACAAAAATTAATGAAATGGTGAAATCTAAAGATTCAAAGCCGCTCTTGCATCGTGTTTGGTTGTCGTGTAATTTAATGTATTTCACGCGATGAAATGATGCAGATCACGCGGTAAAGTGACGCAAATTGAAGGCTCATTTGACTCAAATCATCTTTCCTTTTCTTTGAAATGGTATAATCATTTGATTGACAGCGTGTTATTAATCAAGTTGTTTATTGATTTAAGGGCTTAGAAAGGGATAAGAAAAATCCCTATGGTTGGCAAATGATATGCCTCCATAGGGATTAATTTATAACAGATTTTATGCGTCTGTTTCAGGCGTTTTACCCTCTTATTTGCCCATGTTTGCGAGGATAAAGCTATAGATGTCGGCCTGTTCTTCAATCTGTTTGCTCAAAGGTTTGCCTGCGCCGTGTCCGGCTTTTGAGTCGATGCGAATCAACACGGGAGCCTTTCCGCCTTGACAAGCCTGTAAAGTTGCAGCAAACTTGAAGCTATGTGCGGGAACAACTCGGTCGTCGTGGTCGGCTGTTGTGATGAGCGTTGCGGGATAACTAACGCCTTTCTTTAAGTTGTGTAAAGGCGAATAGCCTCGCAAGTAGTCAAACATTGCCTTGCTATCTGCCGAGGTTCCATAGTCAGGAGCCCAGTTCCAACCTATGGTAAACCTATGATATCGCAACATATCTAACACCCCAACTTGAGGTATGCAGACTTGAAACAGGTCGGGACGCTGCGTTAAACATGCGCCAACTAATAAGCCTCCGTTGCTTCCTCCGACTATAGCGAGGTGATGTTTATCCGTATATTTGTTTGCAATTAGCCACTCGGCAGCCGCTATAAAGTCGTCAAACACGTTCTGTTTTTGCATCTTAGTACCGGCTTGATGCCATGCTTCTCCGTACTCACTACCGCCTCTTAAGTTTGCTTGTACATAGATTCCACCTTGTTCTAAGAATGGAATCCTCATGGAAGAGAAGTAAGGTTGCAGTGCAATATTAAACCCTCCATACCCATAAAGGTATACAGGATTCTTTCCGTTTAGCTTCAAATCACGGCGATAAGTGAGGAACATTGGCACGCGAGTACCGTCTTTACTCGTATAGAACACTTGTTTAGTGATAAACTGATTCTGCTTGAATGTTGCCTTAGGTTGGCTGTAAATGCGAGATGTTTTCGTGTTAGTGTCAAACTGATATACTGTTCCTGGCGTTGTAAATGAACTGAAAGCGTAAAAACATTCAACGTCATTTCTATCGCCCGAAAAGCTTGCATTACCTAATGATGGCAGCTTAATCTCACCCTCGTTTCGGCCATCAAGCGAGTAAAGATAACAATGAGAGCTGGCGTCTTTACTATAGTTTAACACCATTTTTCCATGTGTAAAGGTAACGTCGTTCAATACATTTTGTGACTCGGGAACAAGCACTTTCCAATCCTTTATGCCTGGTTTGGCGAGGTTTGCCAACATCAAACGGTTCTTTGGAGCGCCTGAGTTTGTGAAGATATATATGTCATTTCCTATGGTCTCTACAGGCTCATATTGACAATTCATGTCGTTAGTCATCTGGATAAACTGGCTGTCTTTGTTACGCAAATCGCGTACATAGAGATTGTTACCACTACCTTCTCCCGATTCCGTTAGATACATAATGGTTTCCTCTTTGTTTACCGTTACGGCATAAAAGCGAAGCGGATAGGCTGGGTTTTGATAGAAAAGGCGGTCTTCTTTCTGTGCCGTTCCAAGGTGATGATAGTATATTTTATGCACTTCATTCTTGCTGGTGAAGGCGTGATTTGATGGTGCATCATAGGCACTATAATAGAAACCATCTCCACACCAGGCTGCATTTCCAAACTTAGCCCATTCAATATGGTCGGCCAAGTCCTTGCCTGTGGTTAGGTCTTTGACATAAATCTCCTGCCAATCACTTCCATTTCGTGCAATGACATAAGCCAAATAGCGGCCATTATGCGAGAAACTTATCCCCTTTAATGCCACAGTTCCGTCGGTGCTTAGCTTGTTAGGATCGAGTACTTCGTAAAGCGTTCCACCGAGTTTATCTATCTTATAGAGCACACTTTGATTCTGAAGACCATTATTTTTGTATACATACCAAGTGTTATTACGCTTGAATGGTGTGCCAATCTTTTCGTAGTTAGCCACCTCTTTGAGCCTTTTTAAGAGCTTAGGTCGCATGGGAAGACGGTCTAAATAGTGTCGAGTTAGCTCGTTTTCTGCCGTGACCCAACGTTGTGTTTCGATGCTATTGTCGTCCTCAAGTGGTCGATATGGGTCTGCAATTTGAGTGCCGAAATAGGTATCAATGGTATTATTTTGCGGCGCCTTTGGATAGTGAAAGGTTTGTGCAGTGGCACAAGTGGCAGCCAAAGTCAATGGAAAAGTAAAGAGCATTTTAATGTTCATGATCGATGATTTAATTTGAAACATGATACGAATTTAGGCATTCTTTTGCATGATTTCTGTAATTTAACGTTAAAAGAAGATAAAAACTACCTCATTTGTAACATTTGTTACTCTTGTAACGGCCTTCACTTCTTTATCTTTGTAAACAGAAAATAAATTAAAACGCAATAGATATGACACACGGACATGAAGTACTTCACATGATGGAAGGAAATAGTTATGCTAACAAACAGGCACTCATCGACGCAATTATTGAACGCTTTGGCGCTGAAGAACGCTTCTATACATGCTCTGCAGAGGGCTTAGATGCACGCCAACTTGTTAACTTTCTCGACGACAGGGGTAAGTTTATGGACACTGACGACGGTGGATTCACGGTCAATTTAGGCATGATGTGCCAGCACTAATGATAGGAAACACGAGATCACATGAGTAAAAAGATAGATCTAAAACGTTCAGTTTACGAACTAACAACGCAGTATCCAGAGCTTATTGAGGTACTCGCGAGCTTGGGATTAAACGATATTAAGAAGAAGTTTATAAGGAATTCAGTCGGTAAACTCATTACAATCCCAAAGGGAGCAGGCATGCATGGCATCGACATGAATACGCTTTTATCTACTTTAAAGCGGCATGGCTTTGAGGTAGAAGAGCCAAATCAGCCCACGATTAATGCGGAATCATTGCGCCCAATCACAGGAAACACGCGCACAGAACAGCTGAAAGGTTACCTCAAACGATTGGGAAAAGGGGAGAGTCTTGATGCAGTTCGTGCAGACTTTACAAAGGAATTTGGAGACGTAGAGGCTTCAGAGATTATGCAAGCAGAGCAAGAACTGCTCGCCGAAGGAACGCCTTTGCGCGAAGTTCAGCAGCTTTGTGACATCCACTCCGCACTCTTTCATGGGGCAACGCGTGAGGAACGAATTGCCAATGCAGAGCAAGCGGTGGCCGAATCTGTTAGCCGTCATGAAGCCATCCACTCCATGGCAGAAGCCAATACGCAACGCGCGGCCGACCTTTCTCACGTTGATGGTCACCCCATTCAAACCTTCTTGCGCGAAAACGAGGCTTTAGAAACTTTGTTAAATCAGGCATTCGACGTTGTGAAATCACGTGGAAACAACGACCAATTACTTGCAAAAATACACGAGGTTTCGATTCATTATGCAAAGAAAGGCGACTTGATTTATCCGCATCTTAACGTCAAATATGACATCAATGGGCCGTCAAAAGTCATGTGGACTATAGACGATGAGATACGCAACGAGCTTGGAATCCTGACGCGAAGTGAAAGTCGTGACGAGCCATGGTGGGGCAGAGTGTCGGCTGTGTTGACGCGAATGAAGGAGATGATCTATAAAGAAAACAACATTCTTCTACCGATTTGTGCAGCCAATTTCACGCAAGACGAGTGGCAACACCTCTATCGTGACAGCAAGGATTACGCCGTTTGCTTTGATGTAGTGCCTAAGATTTGGGCAGAAGCAGAGGCAAAACCCGAGACAAAGTCACACGAAGGAGAGATTGTTATGCCTGGAGGTCACCTCACATTAGCCCAATTAACCGCGATGCTTAACACGCTTCCACTTGAAATTACCTTTGTAGATGCGGATAACATCAATAGATATTTCAACGAAGGTCCAAAGGTTTTTAAGCGTCCTTCCATGGCCATTGATCGCGAAGTCTTTACTTGTCACCCGCCAAAGATTGAGCCAATGGTGCGTAGTATCATTGAAGATTTGCGCTCAGGACGGCGAGATCAGGTTCCAATGTGGTTAGAAAAGAATGGTCATGCGACGTTAGTCAACTACATGGCTGTGCGTGATAGCGACGGAAACTATGTCGGAACGGTTGAAGTAGTGCAAGACATGGAGTTTGCAAAAAAGCACTTTGAACGCTAAACGAATAAGGAAATAAAATCAGGAAAGGGGGAGTTTGCACAATAACTAAACTCTTATTTAACGATGAAAGCACTTGACTGCCAACGCTTGTCAAGTGCTTTTTCCGTATGTTTTATTTTATTTCGTTTCGTCGAAATCTTCGTTTTATAGTGCAATGTGCATGTCATTACGACACAAAACTACCCTCTAAGATTCGTCTTGCGCCACGATAGCGGTGAGAATAATAGCCATCTTCGCTATCACTTATTGTCACTCCATGACTGCAACTGGAATGAATGAACTTGAAAGTTCCGTCGTTTGACACCTCACATACAATGCCCACATGACCAATATTGTGCTTGTTTGAACCGAAAAATACAAGGTCTCCCACCTGAATTTCAGCCTTATTGACCGATAATCCCTGTTTCCATTGGTCGCGACTTGACCGACCTAACGAGATGTTTAGACACTTATAGATATAACTTGTGAAGCCCGAACAGTCGAAACCCGACGGACTTGAGTGACCATAACGATAGGGAGTACCGATAAAGTCCTTAGCTTTCGTGATGAGATCTGAGCCTCTTACATTGAAAAGGGCCTCGAATTCAGCGTGGTCGCAATAATCTTCTGTATTGTCAGGAGCAGCATTTGAGGTTGTCGGTTGACCTGCATAGGCAAACGAATAGGCTGCTATCAAAAGGAAAGATAATGTTAGTATTCTCTTGAAATTCATTATTTTGGTTTTAGGATTGACACAAATTTAATAAAAAAATGTCGTATCTGAAAACCTGAAATTACATTTGTTAAGAGTTCATTAAGGTCATCCCATAAGTCTTAAAAACTTTTTAGACGGTTTAACGGGATAGGGAATAATTTCACATTTCGGCCTTTTTGTGCAACTTTTTGTTATCTTTCTCCATCCTGTTTCCCTTTCATTCCTTTATAAAACGTCTATCAACGCGCTATCAATTCACAAAAAACTGCTTGCACTTTCCTACCAAAAGCACGATGTTTGAACTTCATGAACGTTATCACTACCTATATATAATAAGGTGTAAGTTTAGAGATAATGCCACCAACTGAATGGCTTTCTTCGCTGAAGATAGTCAGCTTCATTCATGTGGGCATAGGCTTCACGCTCAAAACTGATGTTAAGATAGGCATTACCAGGCTTGAAAAGGCGGACAAACCACTCCAAAACATACCATAGATAAAAGCCAACAAACAACATTTCGCGCATCTGATGGGTGTGTATTTGCTCATGCAACAGCAGCTCAGGTGTTAGCGTTGATGTCCTGCGACAAAACAAAATACCCATAAAATTCATGGCTTCGAAGCCCTTAAATGGAATGAATCGGTTGCGAATTATCTTCATATTACTCGCAAAGATAACGAAAAGGGCACGATGAGCGCACTTTTTTGATGACTTAATTTGGTTATGATAAATGTGATTTATCATAATACTTATTATATAAATAGCGTCAAATCACTGACCAACAAGAATGAAAACGCGAAATGATTTGCGTCACTTTACCGTGCAATCTGCGTCATTTCATCGTGTGAAATGCGTCAAATGACGCGATGATTTGCGTCATTTTAGGTCATGACCTGCGGAAAGCTGTAAAATGAAGCAAATAGAATAAGCGCTCACCCACAAACACTCTATAAAATAAAGGGAAAATAAGATGCTTAGAAAATAGAGCGATTGTGCTTTAAACAACAATCGAATCGTGTGTTCATTACAAGCATCTTATTCCCCTCTCTCTTTGGAGAGGGGTTGTGGGTGAGGGCTTTTTGGCTTATTAAAACCAGAAACTTCCTGCCTCAGGATTGGCATCTCCCTTGAGATTCCACCAGAAATCGCGGACTGCTTCCTTGATATCGGTCAGTCCAAATGCTTTCATGAGCGAGTAGATTGAAGTCAAATCTTCGGCAGAATAGGCGCTTGGCTCCCCGCTTATCTGGTCTAAACTCAAGTCATATACATGCTCATCGAGTTCCCGTTCATCGCTATTCATGTAGATGTTTAACGGCACATTGATTGATGGCATCCATGCTTCTTCTTTCAGTTGTGTAGCAGATGGCTGATAGAAAGGACTCGCTTTACCATCTGAGAACTTAGAATTTCGGGCACGCATCAAGTCAATTTTAAGTGTAAATTGCTTGTGAGTATGCTTGAAAATAAAGTAACCTTTCAGGCCAACGGGATTCTTTTCACCCGTAAATTTGGCTCCATCGAACTTGTTAGTCTTATCCCATGGCGTTGTATCGCAATAGTAATAAGAGAAGAAGTCGGGTGAGTTTGTGTCGCCATTCTCCTTCTTTCCGCCATACGAAGGACGGATATTGTCGGCTAAGAAGAAGTGTTGATAATGCTGATCTTCGCCATTTTCAATAATCTTTGAAGTGATATCGTGACCCGCTTTGTCATAATATCTCAAGACAAAGGCAGACACATAATGTCCTTCATCGCTACCCATGAGGTTTACACTTGACGGATTTTGTGCATCAGCCACCCACTTTCCATTCTTCAAAGTGTAGGTAAGTTTATAGTTCTTACCAATGTATTTGAGTTCCATTGGTACTGAATTTTGGTGGAAAGCGTAGGTTCCGTGCAGGTGACCATTATAGATTTCGATTGTCATTTTAGCCGGTTGAAAGAGTGAAGGGTCAAGCGTTGCTTCCTCATTTGATTCTCCATCGACGACAATAGGCAACTTAACATTTATATCCCACAGGCCAGTGCTGAGGAGTTTTGGTGCTGGATTGTAGAAAGGCGAAGGCTTTCCATCGGCTCCAAACTTGCTTTCTGCGGCATGAAGTAGGTCGACCGAGAGTTCAAAATGCTTGCCGGGCTTGACAAATTTGATTAAACCATCGAAGCCCATTGGGTTAGTTTCGCCGATGAAAGCGCCGTTAAGTTCGTCTATATAGCGGTAATCGTAGGGCAAATCTGCCTTGTTTGTGACACGAACGGAACTTGTTTGACCATTATATTGCACGTGTTTGTAGGTAGAAAAGAAGTGTTGATGTATCTTATCCTGACCGAGATTATAGAACTGACTGTTCATCATTTCTCCCTTAGCATTATAATATTGCATCGTCAACAGATAGACAACGTTGGGATTATCGATGCAGTTTTTCACGTTGAAGGCCTCTGTTTGGCTGGTTCTGTGCCATCCTTCGCCGGCTGTAGTCTGCCATTCTATCACCTGAGCTGGTGCTGAAGATGCCTTGAAATCAGCCTTTTTGGGTTGTTTGTCAAAGGTAGCGGCATTATCGAGTGTACCCTCTTGGAGCGTGAACACCGCGCGAACAGGGTCTTCATGCAGTTTGTGTTCCTTCTCATTTTCAGGTTTTTCGGGGCTACATCCTATTATAATAGATGTCAAAGCGATAGCAACGATCGCCAAAATACTTTTGAATAAATTTATTGTTTTCATTGTTTTATGTTTTAATTAGAAGTTCCATGTAATGATAAAGCGCACATCTCGTCCCATGTCATGGGCGTAATAGCGGCTTCGATTGGTGTATTCCTTGTACTCATGATTAAGGATATTATCGCCCATCAGACTCATTCGGAGTGACATTCCCTCACGCATGGGCACGGAAAGTGAGGCTTCGAAGCCCATGAGATGATAGGCAGCAGGTGTGAACGGGATGAGATCTGTGGCAGGATTGAAGCGTGTTTGTTTAGCAACAAAGCGGTGATTCAAACTTATTTTGGGTTGAAGCGCCTTCCACACCGGCAGTTTCCAGGTGAGCGATTGCGTCAAACGGAAACTCGGAATGTAGGGAAGATAAGTGTGAGAAGGTAGTTCTCGTGCCCAGATCATGGCCGAAACAAGATGATAGTCGAGTGCGCTTATCGGTCGGATATGGGCATCTAAGTCAACGCCTTGAAAGAAAGCGCGCGTTTGTCTGTATTGAAACACGGGGTAAGCTCCTGATACTACGGTGATGTTTCGACCCGTTGGTTGGTCAAAAATGTAGTTGTTCACCCACTGAAGATAGCCATCTAATTGAATGTTTAGATGCGAATCAGCATACTTAACTGACGTAATCCACTTATAACTTTGCTCTGAACGAAGCAATGAATCGCCTTTAACGAAGATGCCAGAACTTAGTTCATTGCCGTTACTATATAGCTCATAAACGTGTGGAGCGCGCCAAGCTACGCCGAAATGTGACGTGAGTTTAAGTCGCCGATTGACGTGAAAGTGGGCGCCAAGGCTATAAGTAAAGTTCGTGAAGTCACGCGTTCCGCCGTATCGATTGCCTGTCCAGTCATAGCCGTCGGCCTTTGTTTGTTGCCCATCGAGACGCACTCCGGCTTCCATTCCCCATCGATTGGCGGTAAGTTTCTGCAGTGCATAGACGCCAAAAGCTACCTCGGTATAGTTTGGAATGATAGGAACCACACCCGTTCCACGTTCATTATGGTTATCCGTTAATAGGAGTTGACCTCCTGCTTCGGACTTCCATTGGCCGTAACCCTTATTCCAAATGAGCGAGTTTTGCAACGATTTAAGGTGCAAACTCACTGTAGGGATGTCGGAATGGTTCATGCGTCGGATGCGATTCTCACGCCGATTGTCTTGTTGAAAGGTTGATTGGAAGGTGAAATTCCCAAGTCGTTGGTCGTCAAAGAAAGCCTTTACCCACGCTGTATGATGGTTAATCTTCTGGTGAGGATAGCCAATATGTCGGCTAAAGGGTGAGACATCAACAGGTCGACCAAGTCTAATTCGCTCCTGAAGTAGCTGTTCATTGCCCATCTGTGCACTCTGCATAACGCCTATTTTCTGTGCAAACAGACTGTAACCGGTTTCAAATCGCCACGCATTATGACTATAACCCAGCGTTAAAGAGAAGTCGTTTTCGCGCATACCCGTATTGTTTAACAAATACTTTGCAGTGCTTCTATCTCCTCCATTCTCTTGATTTACATGCAAACGCCACGCCCAATTACCTCGCCATTTGAAGCTGTTCTCAACATAACCTGACGTTCCAAAGCGTCTTCCATTGGTGCCAAATAGGCCCGAAACCATGCCATGTAAGCCCTTGATTCCATAGGGAAGTGGCGACGGTTGCATAAGAATGATTCCACCAAGTGCCTCAGAACCATACTTCACTGCATCCGCTCCTTTGACCACTTCTATGTCACTATAGTTGTTCTTATCTATCTCGGGAGCGTGATCATCGCCCCATTGTTGCCCCGTAAGTCGGGCACCATTGCTAACCATTAGAATGCGATTGCCATACATTCCGTGTATAACGGGCTTCGAAACTATGGTTCCTGTCTGGATGGAACTCATGCCACTGACGCCTTCAAGCAATGAACCAAGGGAACGTCCCAAGGCATTAGTGATGGTGGTCTGATTGATTTGGTTGCCCACTTGATTAGCCCCCATGAGCTGACGACGTGAAGAAACCACAACTTCATGCAAGCAAATAGAGTCATGAATGGCTTTATCGGCTTGATTGTTCTGCGCCCGCATCGGTACACACCAGCTAAAACAAGCAAGAAAAATGCCTGTAAACAGATGCTTTCCAAAGTAAGTTTTGAGCATCATAAAATAAAAATTAAGTGTCAATAAATGGCTTCTCAACCCTTCAATAGCGTGAGAAGCGATTGAAAGGGGTACCTAAAAGCTGCACGAATTGACGTCCGCGCACACCTATCCCCTATGCTATAAGGTGAAGATTAGCCTACTGTCGGAGGCGAATGGCTATTGATGGAGGCAACAACCCGATAGACAGTTTGCGGAGAAAAAAGGTGGATGGCTATCCAATGCATGGTTACTACAGGCACAAACACAAGCGGTTTGGCCTCTGTTGCCTTGTGCATTGCAAAGTCACAAACACTACATATCTGTTTCACGGAGGCTTCATGACTTGCCGAAACCTTTGCTTTGCCGTGATAAGATGAGTCGTGATAGTGGAAGCCTTTAAGCACAACAGACGATGTGAACACTAAAATCAGTGTCCAAACATATAGAAATTTTATCGTCTTTTTTGGCTTCATAGGTGTCCAAATGAGGCATGCTGATAAAGGAAAGCATAGTCCTCGAATGATATTTTGTGTAAAAGTAAGCAAAAAAATAACGCGTTATACTCCGCCATTTGTTTATTTATAAGATTTTAAATGGCGTTAACATTTTTGAAGAAGCTGTTAAAACATGAAACAAGATAAAAGATATCACGTTGTAAACTGCATCAAATGACCGCGCAATTTGACGCAAAAGACGCGATGATTTGACGCAAATCGCAAGACCATTTGAGGCATATTGCAACATGAAGTAAAGGGAAAGAGCACACCACCTGACTTTTATGGGAAAACAGAAACAGGGCAGGCAGCTTTTAATGTCAAAGATATGGATGGCTTTCGACACTTTTTTTATCTTGCAAGACAGGGCTTTTTATAACTGTATTGAATACCATTTACCTTGTCTTATCCTGCTAAGAGCCATGAGGTTAGTTTCCTTTTAAGGCACTGATTGTTGCTATTTAACTCCTAAAAGCAAAGTGTAAATAATATTAAATTTAACAAGGGGGGGGGTAAAATTAAAGATTTTTATATAGTTTTGTGTCGTGAATCATGTTTAAATACCATAGTTATGAGACTTTTGTTTATTGTTATTTGTTTATGTTCCAGCCTTGGGTTATATGCTCAAAAGACTGATTCGCTGCGCATAGACAGCGTTATTCACACCCTTCCTGATGTGATGATAAAAGGCGAAAGACCTCTTGCAACAGTACAAGGGAGTGCCATTATTTATGATCTTCCAAGGCTAATCGAGAAGAAAGGTGCATCAAATGTCTATGAAGCCTTAAAGGAATTACCCGGCATTATGGAGCAAGATGGAAAACTTTCCTTAGCGGGATTGGCCACAACTTTTATCATTGATGGTAAGGTTTCCACGCTTTCCGTCGACGAGATTACGGCTCTTTTAAAGGCCTTACCACCAAGTAAGATAGACAAAGTAGAGGTGTATTACAACGCTCCGGCTAAGCTTCAAGCGCGTGGAGCAGTAGTAAACATAAGACTGAAACATGGGGGTGACGATGCAACTCCATTGCAAGGAGAGCTTGGTGGAGTATGGTCGCAGAGCCATGAACCAACATTTGACAAGCACGGAACCTTGCTTTTGAATAGTAAGAAGTTTGCCTTGGACCTGTTTTATCAGCATGTTGACCAAAAGAATTATACCACATCGGGGTTTGATTCGCATCATTTGCTCAACGATGGGACAACACATCACATCGCATCGCTTATGCAAAACCGATATAAAGGCTATAGTCACAACGTGAGATTGGGCATGGACTATAACTTCAGCAAGAATCATTTGCTCAGTTTAGTCTATCAGTTGGCCAACACAAGTGGTTCAAGTCGGCAAACAACAACAGGCGATATTATGAGTATTGTAGACTTTAAGAAACACAAATGGCTACACAATTTGCGCCTTGATTACATAGCCCCTTTTGGACTAAAAGCAGGTGCTGAGCTTACATACTATCACAATCCATCACATGAGAACTTTCAAAGTACGATTCCAACGGGTGCAATGCAGGTCGCTGTTGATAATGAACAACGCGTTAACCGATGGAGATTTTATCTTGCAAAAGAGCATCAATTGAAAGACGGATGGGGACTAAACTATGGGGCAATCTATAACACAAGTATCAACCACGGCAGTCAAAACTATGTGCAAGTACACTCTACAACAGGCTATAGTCCATTATCTTCGTTCACCCGATTGCGTGAAGAGAGCGTGAATTTCTATGTGGGAGGCAATAAGGTTTGGGGCAAAAAGCTTTCTGCCGAGGCTTCTTTGGCCGCTGAATATTATCACACTTTGTTATGGCATGAGTGGCATTTCTATCCCACACTAAACCTTACTTACCGCCCAATAGAAGGACACCTGCTGCAGTTGGGATTAAGAAGTGAACGCAAATATCCAGATTATTGGACAATGACTCCATTCACTACATACAATGATGGAGGCTATAGTGAGATTACAGGTAACCCATATTTGAAGCCTTCGAGTGAGTATCATCTGCAATTACTCTATCTTTTGAAGAACAAATATCAGTTGGTTTCCTGGTTCACTCATACCGATAATTACTTCATCCAAACGGTATATCAGCGACCCGATAGGCTGTCATTAAGTTATAAGAACCTTAACTTTAACTTCTCACAACAGGCAGGTGTGCAGCTGGTTATCCCCCAACAATTTGGTAAAGTGTTGTCCTCTCGCCTCACATTATTAGGTGTTTGGCAACACCAAAAGGCTGAAAACTTCTATGATATTCCATTCAATCGCCATAGAATATGGGGTGCTGTTACATTAAACAACACGCTAACCATATCGTCAAAACCTGACATCAACCTTTCAGTGAATGCCTGGATACGCTCTAAGAGCATTCAGGCCACGTATGATTTGCCGTCATCAGGCAGCATAAACCTTAGTGCTCAATGGACCTTTATGAAAAAAAAGGCTTCGTTGCGCCTATTCTGTAACGATCTATTCCAAACGGCAATGATTGATCCTTACGTGCGCTTTAAAGGGCAAAATCTTAGTGCAGACTACTCCTGTTATCGCACTTTCGGCCTCGCTTTCACGTATAAGTTTGGTGGATATAAGGAAAAACAGCGCAAGGAAGCAGATACCTCGCGCTTTTGATACAACGTAATTGCATTGCATTTAGTTTCTTTCCCTGAGATGATTGCAGGGAAAGAAACCTTATTATTTATTCTTTTGTAAGAAAGGAATACGACATATTACTTGATTAGCTATAGCAGTTATAGGGTAAGAAACAGAATAACTGACAGCTAATAAAACGAGAAATATCAATAATGGGTACTTAAATCCATAGATTGAATCATGAAAAAGATGATAACAAAAGAATGAATGTGTGAGCCACATTACCATAGACTGTTTCCCAAGATGTTCTAAAATATAAGTCACTACCCTACTAAATGAAAGGTGAAGTAACATGAAAACATAGATAAATTCGAATAGAGGCGAGAGAGCAGATGACGTGATTGAGCAGTTAATTGCAAAGGTTAAAAGCAATAAAGTCACGGCTATCCATGGCTTATTTTCTAAGAAAGTACAACTCCCTTTGCCTTTGTTTGTATAATAATGGAAGGCTCCTCCTATAACAAAAGAGACTTGAACATCAAAATAAGTCAACACAAAATTATACCAAGTATGATAGGCTTTGGCTGGTGCAATATATCTACTAATAGTGTAAGCACTAATGAAGTAGAGCACAATTGAGGCGAAAAGAGTCCATTTTACACCACATTTATCTATCAACCTAAAGATGAAAGGTGAGGTCAATGACAACAAGGCGTAGGGAAATAAAAACCAAGTTTCACTATTATAGGAGTTGCTTAAGCTTAAAAAATTCAGCAAAATATCCCATAAACTCCCTGGATATTTCTCTTTATCCACAAAATGTCCTATGGAAACAAATATCAAAAGGATAAGCCAATAATATATATAAATCCTTAATAAACGCTTGATTTGTCCCTTTGTTGTCAACGGATGATGTGTATAACTATAATGTAAGCCGTAACCACTTAACATTAAAAAAATACCAACGGGATTACAAGCACGGGATAAAATATAAACCAATGGCCTTTCACCAATAAAAAACCAAGGAGTATATTCACCCGGAGTCCAATGATTAAAGAGGTGAAGGAAGAGCATCATTAATATAGCTATGCCCTTTAACTGTGTGGATTGAGCTTTTGACATCTGTTATTTCTTAATATTATTACTTAGTCTCTGCGGAATATGTCACGTGTATATACCTTATCTTCTACGTCATCCAAGCAGCTATCATAACGATTGGCGATGATGGCATCTGACTGACTTTTGAAGCTGTCAAGGCTGTTAACAACAAGACTTCCAAAGAAAGTTGAGCCGTCTTCTAACGTAGGTTCATAGATGATTACTTTCGCTCCTTTAGCTTTTATGCGTTTCATCACGCCCTGAATACTACTTTGTCGGAAGTTGTCTGAATGTGACTTCATCGTCAAACGGAACACTCCAATGCAACATGTTTTCTCCTCTTTTGCATCGTAATCTCCATGATGATAGTAATCATAATAACCCGCTTTGCGCAACACTCTGTCTGCTATGAAGTCCTTACGAGTGCGATTACTATCGACAATGGCTTGGATAAGGTTCTCTGGAACATCGGCATAATTGGCCAAAAGTTGCTTCGTATCTTTCGGTAAACAATAGCCCCCGTAGCCGAAAGAAGGGTTATTATAGAAGGTACCTATACGCGGATCGAGCCCTACTCCACTAATAATTGACTTCGTATCTAAGCCTTTTGACTCAGCATAAGTATCGAGTTCGTTGAAGAAACTCACGCGAAGGGCAAGATAGGTATTGGCAAAGAGCTTCACGGCTTCAGCCTCTGTAAGCCCCATATAAAGCGTATCGATGTTCTCTTTGATAGCCCCTTCTTGCAGAAGTGCCGCAAACTGGTGGGCCTTTTCCTTGAGAACTTCGTCTTCAGGACGGCCAACGATGATGCGACTTGGATATAAGTTATCGTAAAGTGCCTTACTTTCGCGCAAAAATTCGGGTGCAAAAAGGAAGTTATTGCAGTCATAACGCCGTCTGACTCCTTCGGTATAACCCACTGGAACCGTGCTCTTGATGACCATAATTGCATTGGGATTGACTTGCAATACGCGTTCAATGACCTCTTCAACATGCACAGTATCGAAGTAGTTTCGCACGGGATCATAGTTTGTTGGGGTTGCAATCACAACAAAATCTGCATCTCGATAGGCGCTGTCGGCATCGGTTGTAGCGTGGAGTTGGAGTGGTTTCTCACGCAAATACTTTTCGATGTATTCATCTTGTATAGGCGACTTGTGTTGATTAATCAATTCAACTTTCTCGGGAATAACGTCTACCGCTGTCACCTGATGATGCTGACTGAGCAGTGTAGCAATACTCAAACCTACATAACCTGTACCGGCTACGGCGATCTTTACCTGCATTTCTGTATTTTCTTTCATTGTACTTAATATTCAATTGCGAACAAAATGTCCCTTAAACACGCATCTCTCGGAAAGCGAAAAACATGATTGGTGCCGTTAATAATAAAGTAATAAAGTCACCACATGCCTGACAAATCTCCACGCCTGTAAGCCCTAAATAATGCGGAAGAATAAAAATCAGGGGGATAAAAAATAGTCCTTGGCGTGAAGCTGCAAGGAGATTGGCTCGGAAAGTCTTTCGACAGGTTTGCATTATCATGTTAGACATCAGGATAAAAGACCACAAAGGGAAGGTCAATAACTGATATCTCAACGCACGAGTACCTATGGATATTACGTCGAAATCATTGCGAAAGAGTTCTATTGCCTCTGCACTGAAGATGAAAAGTATAACCGCCCAGAAGAAAAGAAAACTTGTTCCAAGCTTCACACAGAACCAAAACCCGGCCTTAACACGTTCATATCGCTTCGCACCATAGCAGAAACCACACATTGGTTGATAGCCATGTCCGAGCCCAATTATCATGCTAAAGATGAACATTGTGATGCGATTGACGATGCTCATTGCGGCAATTGCTGCGTCACCATAATGCGAAGCACTGACATTTAAGGCTATCGTTGCGATGCTGGCCAAGCCTTGTCGTGACAAGGAAGGGGTACCTCCTGCGATAATCTCCTTAATAAACATCCCCCGATGTGAGAAGTTTCGTGGTGTATAATGAATGATATCTTTATGTCGACTCATGGCATACATGACGACAAATCCAACCGCTTGACCCGACACTGTGGCTATAGCTGCACCGCGAATTCCCATATTAAAGGTGAATATAAAGAGTGGATCGAGCACGCAGTTCAATAGTGCTCCCACCACAATTCCATACATAGAGTATCGCGCATAGCCTTGAAAGCGCATTTGATTATTCATGCAAAGGGTGCACATAATGAATGGAATTCCGAGCAAAGAGATGCCAAGGTATTGGCGTGTATAGGGCAAAATGGTTGATGTACTGCCTAAGAACACACAAATTTTATCTAAGAATATAAGGCCGAAAACAACGATAATAATCGATGAAATGAAGGCATAGCCGAGTGCTGTAGATGCCATTTGTTCCGCATTCCGCCGATTTTTACTTCCTAATTCGCGTGAAATATAGTTGCCAGAACCATTCCCAAAGAAGAAAGAAAAGGCTTGAATGAAGAACATAACCGAAAAGACTATGCCCACAGCTGCCGTTGCTTGAGTGTTTATTTTGCCTACAAAGTAGGTGTCAACGATATTATAAAGGTTTGTGATGAGCATCGCAATAATCGTCGGAACGGCCATTGTTCCGATGACTTTCGGTATTGGTTCCTGAGTAAGAAATGTGTAGTTATCCTCTTTTTGCATGCTTTTTATCTTATAGTTAGGCTTTAAACTTTATGCACTGTGACAAGAATGCCATGGTCTTCTCGCAGTATCTTGGCCAAGGTATTACGCACATAAAGCTTTGTACACTTGCCCGATACAAGCTGATCATCATAATATTGGCACTTCTTTACAAACGCTTTAAGTCCGCCTTCCTGCTGAAGTTGGTCGACACCACTAATGATTGCAGGATCATCTTGAATCCCACTGATCAGCTTTATCCAATTATACGCATACTGATAGTCCTTTTGTCGTTCCACCTTTACAGCGTCTGTCGTTGGCAAAGCGATATACTTCGGCGTAATATGTAATACAATCGTGTCGGCAACGGGCTTCGTTTTATGATTCCGTTTCTTTGCAATCAGCTCATATTCAAACGTCACATCAGAGTGTGATTCATTGATTGCTTTGCGTGCAGGTTCAAGGATTTTAGACCGCAAATGAGCATTATCGTAGTTGGCAGGAACTTCAAAATCCCGGCGAAACTGCTTGATATCATATTCAAATCTCGTGCGGTTTCGCTGACTACAGATTATCTTATAGATGCGCTTTGCATACTTTCCACGCAGTCCCAAGGCTATTTCCTTCGAGAAAAGTGTGCCTCCTACGCCCTTACCATAATAGATAAGGAACGGTATTGCCCATTCATTGAGGTTGATTCTCAATATATTTGTGCCCTTAAGATCATGTATAGTCGTGATGATAACTCCTGTAGTTTCCACCGCCTGTCCATTGTTAGGATAAGACCAACGGAATGAAAAGTCGCGCTTCATTAAGTCTTTTGCCTCCTTAAGTACACGTCGTTTGTTGTTCTTTCCCCCTATCTCATCGCAGTTAACTTCTATGTAAGGAACGTTAAATAAGTCGTGAGACATGCTCGCCTTATTCGTCATATGGTTTTGCAATGCGCCTCCAATCGTGGTGAGAATGTTCTCTTGTATCGAAGAGATATCATACTTTCCGAAGGTCACATTGTTGGACTGTATGGTCATTAACTCACTCTTTTCGTCCATCGTTTTGTCTTAATTATTGAATTTAACGACAAAGATACGATTATTTTCTGAAGCAAACAACAAAATCACCCCATAATCTTTGAAACGCCAACAATATGTAAATATAAGAGAATAAAAAGGGAGAAACATGACCATTTCAAGGAGTAAATTCCTTCTATCCATGTAAATCGCTCGATAAAATGAATGAAAACAAAGACGAGTCTCCATGTAAAGAGCAGCTTTCCCCTATATGATTACTAAGATACAACATGCTACCTTTAACATAGTTAAAGGGGAGAATCGCTAAAAAACGGCGCGCTCCCCCACTCTATCTGCGTCCCTTCTGTCTCCATGTTCATTCACATCCCAAAATCAAGACAAAGTAATCGCCTTTTTAAAGCCAACAAACCATTTAGTCAAAAAGGGAGGTTTCTTTTGTGCTTTTAGTCATTTTGGCAGACGGATTTAGTCATTTCGGGAGGTTTCTCAACTAAAATTTAGTCAAAAAGTGATTTATCTTACCTCATAGTTATTGATTATCAACGAATTAAAAGCATTCTATAATAGAGATTCTTACATAATAAATAGACAATAGAGGCTTTTAGAAGGGTGATTCTTTACTTTTTAGTTATATTCTCAACTCAAATAAAGCATAAAATTGTTTGTGTGAGAAGAAAAGAGAAAGTCTACAAGAAAATATCTTTTTGTGCGTGTAAACATAATTTACTTTTAGTCATATTTCTCTAAAAAACCCTTCTTTTCATGTTTATATTTTACATAAATAGGCTAATTATGTAAATTAATTTATTAATTAAATCATAGCTTTTTATAATCTAAAAAATAACAAATCAAATCATCGTTTGTTAGTCAAAAAGGGATGTTTCCTATCCAACAATATTTGCTTAAGATTGCTTTTAAATCAGAACTAATTATCTATGGAGCAATCATGTCTGTGCATTCGTTTATTAGTCAAAAAGGGATGTTTCTATCATTTGATTCAAACTAAACTCCTATTCAACTCAGAAAAACGGGCCCTTTTAGTCAAAAAGAGATGTTTCTAAAATGACTTTTCCCGCTTATCTACTTTATTTATTGACGATAAAGGCGTTTAATCTCATCACGAATAAATTTATCTTTAGTCAAAAAAGCATTTTTCTTTGCTTATAAAATATAGCTCAAAATTTAGTCATCTCTTAGTCAAAAAGGTATATTTCCGTTCTTTTTATTTCTTCTATCTTACTTAATTTCAACGCTTTATCTTACACATCACATTTTCTGATAGCTTTCTTTTAGTCAAAAAGTGACTTTTCTTTACTCATCGTTTCAATGACTTTACGAGGTGTAAAGACTTTTGATGAATCACTATTAAATTGGAAATAAACCACCTTCTAACCTATATGCTTTACAGAAATAAGTGCACAAACAACCCAAAATGACTAAATTTATCGGTAAAAGTCATTTTAGTTTGATCACCTTTAAATATGTTTTACAACATAAAACAACAGTATTGAGCTTGAAATATGACAGAAACCAACTTTTAAAATGGATAATTCCCTCATTCTTAAGCTATTACGTTATATCACATAAGGATGCAAACTTGACAATCATTCGTTTCGAATCGCAGTCTATTTTCTTTCGCTTTTAATTCCTTTATGATTCACTTTTTGCTGAGAAAAATACCTTTTTGACTAATAATACCTATCACCCTACCTATCCACTTCTACGTATAGACAGTTTGAAATTCAACGTTTTAGAAGCTGAACTCACATCGAAAAACATCACTTTTTGACTAAGAATGTGCTGCTAAGTCTAACATATCTCATTGCAAAATTAGTCAAGAAGTGAGGTCATTACAGCCTACCCCGCCCACCCACCCCAATTAGGCAGCCATTCCTTGGACTGCTGTTACCCTATTATTAAATAGCGGATAATAAACTTTACAAATGCCTTTGCATAACTCGCGTATTTGAAACGCATAATCATTCTTGCCTGGATAAGGGCCAAAAAACAAGAGTTTATATTGCATTGAGACTCAGAACGTTACTTAAAATCACAAAATAAACGCCATTATTTGCATGAAAACATCCTCTAATCTCAGTCATTTTACCCGAAGAAATGGGCTATTTCACGAGCATAAACACATGATTAAGCAACGTAAAAAGATGCAAATCACAACGCTAAACGCACTTTTCTATCTTATCAACACCATTGGAAGCTGATATCGTTACTGTTTTCTTGCTTTTATTTTTCTATTTGCTTCCTTTTTAAAGCCCACTTTTTTATCGAATAAACACAACAAAAATAGGTAATGCTTAGTCCATTTTTATGCTCACTTTTCTTTGAAAAACAAAGTTTTTTAAGGTTTATAGACAGGATAATCAGTTTAGAAACCCACCACAAATGATGAGATTACAGAACAGCGTTGCACTCAATTCGTGTGATGATACACTAAAAAGTTAATTTTCGTTAGCATCATCACTTTTTGTAATTAAAGCCATTTCACTATTTATATTTTTATCTATCTTTGTGAAAACATAGCGAAACAACAAGATTGAATAATACAATTGATATGGTAACTAAAAACATTCCAACAGTCAAGCTCGGTATTATCGCCGTGAGTCGTGACTGCTTTCCTATCGCCTTATCCACGAAAAGACGCGAAAACATCGTAGCAGCTTATCAAGGAGAGCTGTTTAATTGTAAGACAACCGTAGAGAATGAGCAAGATATGCTCAAAGCCGTTGCCGAGGTGAAGGCTGCAGGTTGTAATGCACTTGTAGTGTTCTTGGGTAATTTTGGCCCTGAAACGCCAGAGACCTTAATAGCAAAACACTTTGAAGGTCCATGCATGTTTGTGGCTGCTGCAGAGGGAGATGGCGACATGATCAACGGCCGTGGCGATGCCTATTGCGGCATGTTGAACTGCTCTTACAATCTTGGTATGCGCCATCTCAAGGCATATATCCCTGAATATCCCGTGGGAACGGCAGAAGATGTGGCACAGATGATGGCCGACTTTGTGCCTGTTGCACGCACGATTATAGGCTTAAAGGGATTGAAAATCATTACCTTTGGTCCGCGTCCTCAAGACTTTTTTGCCTGCAATGCACCCATAAAAGGACTCTATGAATTAGGAGTTGAGATAGAAGAAAACTCAGAATTAGACCTACTTGTGGCTTATAAGGCGCATGAAAATGACCCTCGTATTGACGCCGTTTGTGAGGATATGGCTCGTGAAATGGGCTGCGGTAAGTATTATCCAGACTTGAGTCGTCGCATGGCTCAATTTGAAATCACGTTGTTAGATTGGGCAGAAGACCACAAAGGTTCACGTGAGTTTGTGGCCTTTGCAGACAAGTGTTGGCCCGCGTTTCCAAGCCAGTTTGGTTTTGAACCCTGTTATGTTAATTCGCGATTAGTAAGTCGTGGCATCCCCGTTGCATGTGAGGTTGATGTCTATGGAGCCTTATCTGAGTATATCGGTATGTGCGCATCGGGAGACACAGTGACGTTACTTGACATCAATAACTCCGTTCCTCGATACATCTATGACGATGATATTAAAGGCAAATATGACTATAAACTCACCGACACTTTTATGGGATTCCATTGTGGAAACACTCCAGAGTGTAAGATGTGCAGCACTCGTGCCATTAAGTATCAGCTCATTCAGAACCGCCTTTTGGAACAAGGTGGCGAGCCAGACTTTACTCGTGGCACGCTCGAAGGAGACATTGCAGCAAGCAAGGTGACCTTCTATCGTTTGCAGTGTAATGCAGAAGGCGAGTTGAAAGCCTATATTGCAGAGGGTGAAGTGCTTGATGTTCCGACGCGTTCTTTTGGTGGTATCGGTGTGTTTGCTATTCCGGAGATGGGTCGTTTCTATCGTCATGTGCTCATACAAAAGGGATATCCCCACCATGGTGCAGTGGCTTTTGACCATGTGGGCAAAGTGTTGTTTGAAGTATTCAAGTATCTTGGCATTCAGGATATAGCCTATAATCAGCCAGCTTCCCTACCCTATCCGACAGAAAATCCGTTTAAGTAGCGGATAAGTCTTGTGCTGTTGAAATATAATATGGGATAGTTTACATTACACCTATTTATATATATACTTATACATTGCGTATGAAAACAAAATTATTAGTGGTTGTTTGTATTGTGGGTGGTTTTGTTTTAGTTCGTCATTTACTTCGTCAGAATGCAATAAAACAAAGTCAAAAGGTGGAGAACAGCGTTTCATTGAATTCTCCTTTCCTTAAAGATACATCGGCAGTCAAGGCTTCTGTTGACACCATTTATACCACACTCTGCAACACTTACAATGGAGCTTTGGACGAAGCCATGCAGGGTGAGAAGTCATTGGACCGCAGATTTTGCACCAAAGCATGGAATAAGACGATGGAAGATTGCGAGCGTGAGCGCATGAAGCGGCACGAACAGATGGGTTGTTTTGATTATGATTATTGGATAGGTGCCCAAGATTGGGATGTGCTTTCTTATCAAATAGAAGCAATCTCCATGAATTTTGCTTCATCGGCACAAGTCTTTTTGAAGTTGAAAAATGGGAAAAAGATTTCTACTTTCATGCTGATGATGAAGAAAGAAGATGGTCGTTGGCTGATTGATGATCTCATATCAGATGGTGAGGGGAATCAAAGCGTCATGCAATGCGCACGGGAATATCTGAAGAAATAAGTTTGCAGAAGTCAGAAAATAGTTGTAGAACTTAGGCAAACGGAATAATACAAGGCATTAATGCAATAAAAAAAGAAGGTAAAAGTGATTGAAAACAGCGGTTAGTCTGTTTCTACTCACTTTTACCTTCTTGTTATTTTAAGCTCTCAACAGCTGTCTATTGTCGTTTATAAACGTTCAATAGGCAGTGTTCCCCCTCAGAAAAGAGGAGTTGAAAGGGCTTTCTTACGCTTTAATTTTACCTAAAGTTACCTCCTTACCAATCTTTCCTTCAAGAATCTTTCGACTCAAGTCATTGAGTACATAGTCTTGGATAGCGCGCTTAACAGGGCGTGCTCCGAAGTCAGGATCATAGCCAAGGTCGGCCAAATCGTCGATAGTTTCCTGTGTCCAATGCAATGAAAAACCTTGTTGTTCAAGCATCTTTTGAACGCGTTTCATTTGTAGTTCAACAACCTTCTTAATCTCTTCTTTCGTCAAAGGATGGAAGGTGATGATGTCATCAATACGATTTAAGAACTCAGGACGCATCAATTTGGTGAGCTGTTCGCGTGTAGCGTTGCTCGTCATGATGATGATTGTGTTCTTAAAGTCAACCAAACGACCTTTGTTATCGGTAAGTCTTCCGTCGTCAAGTACTTGTAACAAGGTGTTGAAAACATCTGGATGTGCCTTCTCAATCTCGTCAAAGAGTACGACGCTATAAGGCTTACGACGAACTGCTTCGGTAAGTTGTCCGCCCTCATCATAGCCTACATACCCCGGAGGTGCACCGATAAGACGAGTTACACTGAACTTCTCTTGATACTCACTCATATCAATTCGGGTCAACATATTCTCGTCGTTGAAGAGATATTCGGCTAAGGCTTTTGCCAATTCTGTCTTTCCAACACCCGTTGTTCCTAAGAAGATAAAGGAAGCAATCGGCCGCTTTGGGTCTTGAAGTCCTGCCCTACTGCGTCTTACTGCATTACAAACGGCGTCGATAGCTTCGTCTTGTCCGATGACACGTTTATGCAATTCATCTTCTAAGTGCAGTAATTTCTCTCGCTCACTTTGTAGCATTCTACTTACTGGAATGCCTGTCCAGCGGCTCACAACTTCGGCAATATCGTCGGCGGTTACTTCTTCTCTGATGAGTGCTTCGCCTCCTTGCTCCTCGTCAACACGCTTCCTTAGCGTGTCTATTTGGTCTTGAAGCTGTTTTAATTCACCATATCTTATTTCAGCAACACGCTGATAATTGCCTTCGCGTTCAGCTCTTTCAGCTTCTAATTTCAGACCTTCCATCTGCTGTTTGATTTGCTGGATGTGGTCAACTTCACCTTTTTGAGCTTCCCAACGCGCACGGAATGTATTTACTTTATCCTTGAGTTCGGCAATCTCTTTTTCGAGTTGATCAATCTTTTGCTGGTTGTTCTCGCGAAGAATTGCTTGCCGTTCAATCTCCTTTTGTTTCAGAGTGCGTTCCATTTCGTCGAGTTCTTCGGGCACAGAATCACGCTCCATGCGTAACTTTGCAGCTGCTTCATCCATCAAATCGATGGCCTTGTCTGGCAAGAATCTGTCTGTTATGTAACGCTCAGAAAGCTTAACGGCTGCGATACAAGCGTCATCTTGTATTCTCACCTTATGGTGATTCTCATATCGTTCCTTTAATCCTCTTAAGATACTGATGGCATCTAACTCATCAGGTTCAGTCACCATAACCATCTGGAAACGTCGTTCGAGCGCTTTATCTTTTTCGAAATACTTCTGGTATTCATTCAAAGTAGTAGCTCCAATGGCGCGAAGTTCACCACGTGCCAACGCTGGTTTAAGTATATTTGCGGCATCCATTGCGCCCTCACCACCACCTGCTCCGACAAGCGTATGAATCTCATCAATGAACAAGATGATGTTACCTTGGGCGTTAGTAACCTCTTTTATCACTCCTTTTAAACGTTCCTCGAACTCACCTTTATACTTTGCTCCGGCCACAAGTTGACCCATATCGAGAGAATAAAGCTGCTTATTCTTGAGGTTTTCTGGTACATCTCCCTTCATAATTCGCTCTGCTAAACCCTCTACAATTGCCGTTTTTCCCGTACCAGGTTCACCCACTAATATAGGGTTATTCTTCGTTCTTCGGCTCAGGATTTGAAGCACTCTGCGAATCTCTTCATCTCTACCGATAACGGGATCAAGCTTTCCTTGTCTTGCGCGTTCAACGAGATTGATGGCATATTTGCCGAGAGACTGATAGTTTTCATCGCCACTTTGTGTCTGAACTTGTTGTCCTTGACGTAATTCTTCGATAGCTTTTCGTATGCCATCTTCCGTGCAACCTGCGTCTTTTAAGATTCTACCTGCAGTGTTGTTTCCTTTCATTATTGCCATCAGTAGTGGCTCAATAGACACAAATTCGTCTCCCCATTGCTGAGAAATTGATTCAGCTTGGTTAAACACTTGTGTTGTTTCATTACTAAAGTAAGGCTGACCGCCGTCTACTTTAGGTAGATGTTGCAGCTCGTTTTGTAGTGCCATCTCAACGCCATGTGCATTAGCTCCCAGCTTCTGGAAAATGAAATTAAGCGTGTCTTTGCCTTTCTCCATGATACCTTTTAATAGGTGTAATGGCTCAACGCTTTGCTGACGACCTAATTGTGCGCTTTGCACTGCAGCCTGAACTGCCTCTTGTGCTCTTATTGTATATTTGTCGAAATTCATTAAATGTCCTCCAATTATTTATTTATCACCTCTATATCAAATGATGTGCCCCACCCTATTATGTGTCAAAATGACTTTTTCTTCTGTCAAAATGACATCTAATTGAGCTTTGTTCTCTATTTAATTGGATGTATGTTTGCCTTACCCTATTTCATTATTATACATGATTTACTCTATTATTCATTTTATATTTATCACTAAAAAACTATTTTTAGTGATATGTTTTATTGTGTTTTACAATATAAAAACATATATGTTAAAATATTGTTTTATAAATATT
>ERZ773197.355-NODE-355-length-37018-cov-24.781078_pt1 | contig 37018 bp, 36 predicted proteins | sample MGYA00580999_ERZ773197 | MGnify/ENA primary metagenome ERZ773197 (study PRJEB29015, sample SAMEA2738166) | human oral metagenome | biome: human oral; feature: human-associated habitat; material: saliva | place: China | collected 2185 ...
AAAAATATTATTATTTTCGATTTTCTCATACCAAGTATTATATATATTAATTTTATATATATTGTTTTGAAGTCCAGATGAACTATTTAATTTATTTAATATATAAGGATTATCAATTACTATCTTTTTAGTTAATAAATCTAATAAATTATTTTTAATTTCTTTATAATTAAATATATTATATACTAAAGTAGAAATCCCATATCTATCTCTATCATTATATCTACTACTATTTATATTTTTTATTAAATCATAACCCATTAATTCATTAAGTAAAATAGGATTATCTATAACATTAACACTAGCAGTCATAATACCTTCATATTTATATAAAAATAATAAATTGTTTTCATATAATATTTTATATATTTTCTTCATATCAATACTATTATATTTTTTCAAATTAATCTTATTAGTTATACATAATTTTGCATCTAACTTAATTTTATCTGACTGTTTAATTTCATTAATAAACTGAATTAATTTATTTAAATCTGTTTTAAATAAATTAGGATCTTTATAATAGGTTTTTAGAATTTTATTTTTATTAATTATATCAAGAGTTTTATAAATTTGTTCTTCATTTATCTCTAAAATATAACCAATTTGTTGATAGAATAATTCTTCTTGATTATTATTTTTAAAAATTTTTCGTAATTTATTTAATCTCTTTATATCTTCTAAATATATCTTAGAAAGAAAATCAAAATGAAATTTATTTATATCATAATCTGAATAATATAGATTAAATAAATATTTGATATACAAATTTATTCTATCTAAATCATTAATTTTTATCATAGATATTAATATTTTTCCAGATAAAATAGAATTAGTTAAATCTTTTCCTAATCCACACTTATTAAATTGTTCAACTAAACTTATATATTTATCAATATTTTCTCTAGTTTGAGAAATACCTGAATTTTGTAACTTTATTGAAATATTGTATTTGAATTGATCTAATATATAAGAATTATCTTTCTTCTCCACTAGATAATCTATCGCAATAGGTATTGTTTTATCAGAATAATTCAATATAAAATATTTTATTTTATTAATTATATCTTCATTTGTTTCCAATAATATTTTTTTAGGAACTGCATAATCAAAATTACTATCAATACATGATTTTAAAAACATTAAATAATCAATATTAATATTTTTTATTTCTTCCGCAGTAAATGAATTTATTTCCATAAAATGATATCCAAATTTTTCCATTAAAATTTTTTTATTTGTCATTATGGTATTAACTTCAGTACGATTTCCCAAAAGTAAATCATTAATAATTTTAATTCTTTGTGCAAAGTTATAAACTTCATCATATTTATCATAAAATTCAGTAGTTGCATATCTACTTTTCTTAAATGCATCATCTAAATCAGCATAAATATCACGCAATCTATCTCCTACATCAAACTCTTCACCTGATAATAAACTATCAAAAGTCCAATAAAAATTTATATTTTTATTATCAACTATATATCGATAAGTATAATCCTCTTTTGTAATTAAAAACTTACAAGCATCTTCTAATTTTTTATGCAGTTCACTTAATGCATGAGCTCTATAATTTCTTCCATTACTAAATTTTTTAAATATAAGTTCTGAAAACAATGCATAGTCTGAGGTCTTCATATTTTTTATAATATATCTTTCTTCATAATCAAAATCATTATCTATGTCATATATATTAGCTTTCTCAAATATTTTAGCAGTATGTTTTTCAAGAATCTTATCTCTATCAAACATAGTATAATCGAAATTATCACTTAATGTATCAATTATTTCTAAGTTATAAGTATCTTCATTTTCTAATTCTAATAAAGCATTTGCAAAATGACATAAAAATTTATAATTTGGAATACCAGTATTTTGTTCATATAAATATCTTTTTTCATAAGCCAGTGATGTATTTTCATTGCTTAATACATCAATTATATTATAATTTTTCTCTAACATTTTATTTTCTAATAAAGTTTTATCTTCTTGTTTTAATTTGTCGTAGCATGTCATTAAATTATGACTTTCCCATGGCTTATATGAACTATCATTTCCATATCTAGATAATTTACTTTTAATCAATAATTCACACGCAAATGCTAAATCACAAGCTGCAGTTTTTAATAATACAAATTTATCTATATCATTTTCTGCTTTAGAATTCTTTAATAAAATTTCTAAACGTTCCAACAATTTAGAAGCATACTTAATAGTTAAATTTTCTTTATTGTTAATAATTTCATTTTCTATATTCATGTTAACTCTCCGCTTTGTTTCATTATAACATATTAAACAAAAAAAATTGTATCAATTAAGATACAATTTAATTAATTATTTTTGCTTTTTAAAACATAAGAACCAGTCTAAGCAATACATATCATCTTCATTTGCTTCTACTCTGTCTTTTGCAACTCCGCATGATCCTGGTGGAGGTAATACTACATCTTCCCCTTCTCTCCAGTTAGCAGGTGTTGCGATACCTTCAGCAGCTGATTTTTGTAATGATTTAATTACTCTAATTATTTCATCAATATTTCTACCAGTTGATGATGGATAATACATAATAGTTTTAATTATTCCTTCTGGATTAATTATAAATACTGCTCTTACTGCATTAGTATCAGAATCTTTTTCATGTAACATTCCATATAGTTTAGCAACTTCCATCTTAATATCTTCTATTAATGGGAATTTAACTTCTATATTTTCTAAATTATTCCATTTTAATTCTCTTATCTTTCTTAACCAAGCAATATGAGAAGCTATACCATCAATTGATAATCCAACTAATTCAGTATTAATCTTCTTAAATTCATCACTCATACTAGCAAAAGTCATAAATTCAGTTGTACAAACTGGTGTAAAATCTGCAGGATGTGAGAATAATACTACCCACTTACCAGCAAAATCTTCTGGGAAATTAATTTCTCCTTGTGTTGTTTTAGCCTTAAAACTTGGCGCTTTTTCACCTATTCTAGGTAAACTATATATTTTTTCTTCGTTATTCATTTTTTCTCCTTTTCTTCTGAAAGACACATACTACAAAATCCATAAAATTTAACTTCTTTTGTCTCTATATCAAAATTATCTAATCCCATATAACTAGTCTCTACATCAAAATCATATATCTTAGCACACTTCTTACAAATAAAATGACCATGATCTTTTTTCTTATATTCATAGTGACACTTATCACCTAAACATAACTTGTTAACTAATCCCATATCATAAAATAGATTTAAAGTATTATATACAGTTGCTCTATTAATAATAGGATATTTTTTAGATAATTTACTATATATCTCATCACAAGATGAATGATTATAATCACTTATTAAAAAATCTAATATAATAATTCTCTGATATGTAGGATTAATATTTTTATCTTTTAATATCTTAGTTAATTCTTCTTTTTTCATATGTCCTCCATATTTAGAATAAATCTAAATCTAGAATAAGTCAAGTATTATTTTAAATATTAAAAAATATTTTTGCTTCTAATATACCCTCTCTTTTTAATTTTTTACATAAAAAAGACCATAGATTTTTTATTTTCTATAGTCCATTTTTTAATATTAAGTTTTATCAAGCCATTTAAGTTTTTCATATTCTGATGTAAGGTTCTCTTTTGTTGAGATTTTAATAAAATATATTTTTATCAACCTTTTCAATTTTTAAAATTTGATTAGCATTATTCAATTTGCCTATAGAAAAAGGTTTGCTCAAATGTGAATTTAGTATATTTAATTCTTGTTGTTCCCTAAACAAATAATCATTGTTCATTATTAAATGATATAATAGCTCTATTATATTTGCCAATATAATCTACTTCTAAATTATTATTTGTATATTCTTTCACGATATTAATCCAAAAAGATTCAGCTTGTTTTGATAATGGTAAAGATTTAATCTTCCAATTACCTTTATGATTATCAAATAATTCTATTACAGCTTTAGAGCCTATTCCCTTTCTTTTGAAATTATTTAATACAAACATTTCTTGAACAATATTTTCCTTTTCAGTAAAATCTACTAAAATAAATCCAGCAATACTATTATCATTTTTAATAAGATAAGCTGATTTATCATTTCTGCTACTTAAGTAGTTGTCTAAATCTTCATAAATATATAAACCTGTTTTTTGATCCATATCCATAGGAAAATATAAACTAATATTATGCAAATATAATTGCATTAATCTTTCAATAACTATATTTTTTTTATCAACCTTTTCTAGCATCATTTACTACCTACTTTCTCTTATTTAATACTTTTAATTTATTTGAAATAAAAATACCATTTTCTCGAATTAATTCATCATCTATTATAATTTTACCACCATTATATCCATCCGTCATCATTTTTACCATATCCCAATGAATTGTTTAATTTGTATCTATGTAATAACTATCTATTGCCTTTTCACATCATAAATTTTATTATTATAATTTTTGTTTTTTTAAAACTATTTTAAACTGTTCATCATCAACTAATGATTCATTATATACTCTAAAATTATTTAATAGTTCCTCTAATATATTATAAACCTTAATATTATCAGGATATATTAATGAATAAATACGAATTTGATTATCTACAATTTCGATTGCATATTATAAGCTATATAATTTAAAAATAACTCTATTAACCTTAGTTAATATATTTTTAATATTCATATTATCACCACTTTTATCTAACATTATGTCACAAAAAAACAATGTTAAGAAAATCATTGTTTTTTATAAATATAATTCCATCATCAATAAATAATAATTGATTTTTTCTCTATCAGGAACAATGCCTAATTCATTATAAAATTGTTGAATATAATCTTCACCATAATTACGTCTAATTGATTTTTCACATATTGCTAAATCAAACCACTTATCTGCGATACCACATTCACCAACATCTATAAAGCCAACAAATTCATTTCCTGATGCAAAAATATTTGGTAAGCTAGTATCTCCATGAGAAAAGCAATGTTCATCATCAAATTTATTGTCTTTTAAAAATTGAATAATATTTTCTAAACTACCAAATCGTTTTAAAGTAGCTTCCTTTATATCCTCTAAATGAATTAAATTGTTTTTTACATTATTTTCAACTAACAATAACTTATAATCAATTGATGCATTAAAAGGACAATTTTCAATGTCTACTTTATTTATTTGCTTAAATGCCTTAGCAATTACTTTAATACCTATTTTTGGATTATTTAAATAGTATTCTGAACATACCATTTCACCACCAATAGACTCTGTAATCAAATATTCTGTATCATTTGTATAGTCATATAGAACAATTCTAGGCACATTTAGCTTACCATCAAGCCATTTAAGTTTTTCATATTCTGATGTAAGGTTTCCTTTTGTTGAGATTTTAATAAAATATATTTTATCAACCTTTTCAATCTTAAAAACTTGTGAATCAGAACAGCCAATACTAATTTCTTCCAATTTAGCATTTTCAATAAAAGATTTAACTTTATCACTTAATTTATAATTAAAATTCATTTTGTGTCACCTATTTTCTTCTAACGTGTGAGATATTTTTATGTAGAACTAACTTTTTTGTTTTCTGCTCTTTGAAGTAATCGTAATTTCCTAAATATTGTTGAAACTTTTCATCATCAATATTAAATACTGGTTCAATTTTATCAAACGGCTTCATCATATCACTCCACTTCTAAAGCAATTATAACATATTTGGCACTATAAATGGCACCATAAAATCATTCATAAAAAAAGAGCTTTTCAGCTCTTTGATTTTACGCTATTTCGTATGTCTACACCTGCTATTTATTGCGTTCCTTGATTGCGGCTTGTAGTGCCTTTACATCTAGAGGGAACTATTCAAATATAGATTAAACTTTCAAAAATATATTAATAATAACCATGCGTATCCATTATTTATAGTTTAAATTAATTTATCTCTATCTAGCAATATTCAATTTTTCTCTTCAAATTTCATTTTAATCTTCACTCTGATGTAAATATTCTGTTATAGCCATTATCATATCTGGTGCTATAACTTTATTTTTTTCGTTTTTTGAAATATTATCTTCAATAACACTTATTGATTCACTCAAAGAAATAGATTCAATTTTAAAATTTCCTTGTTTTTCATGTTCAGTATATTTTACCTTACTCATATCTGGATTTTTACTAGTTTTAATCAAATAATAATATATTTCAGATTTTCTATTTTGACCAATTGCTGGCCAATCTTTGTTTAAATAAGTAACTTTCATAAAAGGTCTTTTTATTTCATTATCATCAATCTCTATACCAGTTTCTTCTAAAATTTCACGTTTTAAGCATTCTTCAAAAGTTTCATTTTTCTCTAAATGACCTCCTGGAAATTGATATATATTATTTTCATTTCCTAAAATTATGTTTTTATCATTAATTATTAATGCTTTAGTTCTTATAACAACTTCAGTTATATCCTCATCCTTTAAATAATCTTGATTATATATTGTTTCTTTCATTTTATAACCACCTCGTACTAATTATACTATGATTTGTAATTTTTTTATTTTCTTCAGGTATTTTTATATCTTGAATTAAATAGTATCCACCATATCTACCACGTATGGATTCAATAAATATTCCTGCACACTCTAACTCATTTTTATATTCATGTATCATTCTCACAGATACTTCAATTGCATTAGCAAGTTCTTCATTTATATCATCTTTCTTTTTTCTATATGTATCATATGCTTCAGCTACTTCTCCATAAGTTAAACAAAATTCTTTATTAATATCTGTAACATTAAAATCTTTATCTAATTTATTTTGATATACTTCTTTTTATAATTTCTTTAAATCTATCATTATTTTTCTTCCAATATTTTATTAATTATTTTTCTTATTTCAAAAATTCTAGTTTGCATAAATTTTGGATGATCTTTAAACCATTTAATGTTAAGTGGCGATGGATGAGGTAATACTATTGCAAGTTTTCCATTAATATAATTGTCTTTAAATATTAAATCATTAAAATTTTCACTTGGGAAAAATACTTTTGCTGATTTTGCTCCAATAATAATATATAGCTCATTATTTATATACTCTAGTTCCTTTTTAACCCATGTTTCATAGCAAATTTTTGGTGGCATTCTATCATTTCCATTTTTATCTTTTCCAGGGTAGCAATGAGAAAGAGCAGCAATATAAAAATTATCAGGATTATAAAAAACATCATCATCAATCACATACCATTCGTATTTTAATTTTTTACCACTTAAATCAGTAAATGGTTTTAACGTTTCATGAACTGTCGCAGAAGGAGCTTGGCTAATTTGAACAATTTTAGAATTTACATTTCCGAGTATTATAGGATGTGGCTGAAAGCCAAATTTTTCTTTACAAAGCTCACATTTCTTTAATTGTGATATTAAATTATCAAATCCTTTTTGCATTATTTTTTCTAAACTCCTCTAATTTTTGTAGTATCTCATTAAAAATTTGTTCTATTGGCTGTATTCCATCAATGTATATCAAATCATCCTCACTTAAAATGGATTTGTCATTTTTTACATTTGCAACCAACACACACTTTATTTGCTAATGGACATTCATCAGGTTTGTGTTTATTACAATAATGCCTTTTAAAATAAATCAATACTAAATGAGCCCACCAAGTAGCATTACAATAATTTGGTATACTTAATTTATCATATCCATATTTGGTAATAATATCTTCCATGTTGTTGCCTTTAACTAATTCTTGTAATTGCTTTCTAAGTATATCATGTCCAATTGCATTTCCATATTTCTCAAAACCAATACATGGAAGTTCAACATCCTTCATACCGCTATCAACCGGCATAATTCCGCAATAATATCCACGCATATATAGTACACAACATTGAGCAACTTTATACGAAGCCCCACTAACATTTTTTGCAATTAACTCAATCAATTCATCATTATCTTTTTCTAATATTGTATCATTATATTTTTCAATAAAATCAATCATTGATGATAGATATGAATAACGAGTGTTAGAAAGCCCTAAGCCTTTAATTATTTCAATAATTTCTTCTTTTGTCATACTTTTTATTTGCTCATAACTATATTCATTCAATTGATTTATAACTTTTCTATAACTATTAATCATATTATAAGAAATTCTTGTAGATAATCCTGCAATAAGTAATCTCTTTTTATAATCTTTAATTTCTAAAGGCCACCACATATTATTGTCATGATTTTTAAAAACATCTTCTTTTACATCTGGCATACTTGCGCAAATATTGATTATCTTCTTACATTCTTCTTTTGTAATCATATTAACCTACCACTTCTTTTTTGATTTTATTAAATAAACATGAATTACTTGATATACATTATTGTTAAATAAAGATTCAAATTCATTAATTATTGATAGTAATTTCAGAATTTAGTACAGATGATGATGTACAGAAAAAAGTAATGTGATCAATCCCAATATATTCTAAATCATTAATTTTTATTACTATCCTTTGCAAGATTATTTAAAAATTTTGCTTGAATAATTTTCTTTAATTTTTTCTATTTCTTCTAAGAAAAACATTTTATACACCTTTCTCCCAATCAAAAAAATTATATCACAAAAAAGACTAGATTACTCTAGTCCTTTATTATTTTATTAATTATTTTTCTTTGTGTTAATTGCGGCTTGTACTGCGTAAATAATTGAAATTGTAAATGGCATTGACTAAAATGACTTTTTTAATAACTATTTATGTAATTCAATTTTTATTTCTTCAATTATATGGCCAATATTACCTTCACCAGCATACTTCGTCATATCAAAGAAATTATCATTTATATCTACCCATTCAAGTCTATTAACTTCTTCCACTAATTCAACTTCTTTATTTAATGTTCCATAATAAACTTCTAATGATTTATTAAAAGAAACATATTCAATATTCATAAAATGTTTTAACTCAACATCATTCTTACTAATATTAGTTTCTTCTACTAATTCTCTATATGCTTCATTTAAGCCGTCATTTTCTTTTTCTATTTTCCCACCAACCAAATTATACATTCCTATATAAGGTTCTTTAGTTCTTTTGCACATAAGAGTTTTATTAATTTCTTTATTAAAAATTACTATTACATTATATTTTTTCATTCTAACTCCTCTATAATATTTTAGCACATTGTTTTGTAAATTTCATAGTTTTATAGATCTAACTCGTGACTTTGATATCATATATTTTCTTTTTTGTTTATCAGTTATAGATATCTGATTCAATTTTAATTCTATCGTCCTTAATAAATTGTTCATTTCATCATCAATATTAAATACTGGTTCAATTTTATCAAACGGCTTTATCATATCACTACACTTCTAAAGTAATTATGACATATTTGGCACTATAAATGGCACCATAAAATCATTCATAAAAAAGAGCTTTTCAGCTCTTTGATTTTACGCTATTTCGTATGTCTACGCTTATTATTTATTGCGTTCCTTGATTGCGGCTTGTGCAGCAGCAAGTCTTGCTACTGGTACACGGAATGGTGAACATGAAACATAATCAAGTCCTACATTATGGTAGAATTCTATTGATTTTGGATCTCCACCAGTTTCTCCACATACTCCTAAATGAATATCACTTCTTACACCCTTACCTAGTTTAACTGTCATCTCAATTAATTTACCTACTCCTTTTTGATCTAGAGTCTTAAATGGATCTTCTTCATATATCTTATTTTGATAATATGATGGTAAGAATTTAGCAGCATCATCTCTTGAGAATCCAAATGTCATTTGTGTTAAATCATTTGTACCAAATGAGAAGAATTCTGCTTCTTTAGCAAGTTCATCTGCAGTTAAACAAGCACGAGGAATTTCTATCATAGTTCCTACTTTGTAAGTTAAGCTACTTCCAGATTCGCTAATTAATTTATCTGCTGTTTCTACTACTATATCTTTAACATATTTTAATTCTTTTACTTCTCCAGTTAATGGTATCATTATTTCTGGTACTAAGTTCCAATCTTTATGTTTATTAGAAACGTTTATTGCAGCTTTAATTACAGCTTTAGTTTGCATTACCGCAATCTCTTTATAAGTAACTGCTAAACGGCATCCGCGATGTCCCATCATTGGATTGAATTCATGAAGTGAAGATATTATTTCTTTTATACGTTCAACACTCTTATTTTGTGCTTTAGCTAACTTTTTAATTTCTTCTTCTGTTTGAGGTAAGAATTCATGAAGTGGTGGATCTAAATATCTAATTACTACAGGATCACCTTCCAAAGCTTCATATAATTCTTCAAAGTCTTTTTGTTGGAATGGAAGAATCTTATCTAATGCTTTTTCTCTTTCTTCTAAAGTATCTGCTACTATCATTTCACGAAAAGCAGCAATTCTTGACTCTTCAAAGAACATATGCTCAGTACGACATAATCCAATACCTTGAGCACCTAATTCTCTTGCTTTTCTCGCATCTTGTGGTGTATCTGCATTAGTTCTAACTTCTAAACGACGATATTTATCCGCCCAATTCATTACTGTTTCAAATTCACCTTCTACAGTAGCATCAACTGTTTTAATTTGTCCTTCATAAATATTACCAGTTGTACCATCTATTGAAATAAAGTCTCCTTCTTTAATAGTCTTACCAGCTAAAGTAAACTTCTTATTAGCCTCATCCATTGCAATATCACCGCATCCAGATACACAGCATTTACCCATACCACGAGCAACAACTGCTGCATGTGATGTCATTCCACCACGTACTGTTAAAATACCTTGTGATGCTTTCATACCAGTTATATCTTCAGGAGATGTTTCAAGTCTAACTAAGATTACCTTATCTCCTTTACCACCATTTCCTTCTCTTTCAGCATCTTCCGCAGTAAATACTACCCTACCATATGCTGCTCCAGGAGATGCACCTAATCCTTTTCCAAGAGGTACATTTTTATTTAATTCATTTTCATCAAATTGTGGATGAAGTAATGTGTCTAAGTTTCTAGGATCAATCATTGCAACTGCCTCTTCTTCAGTTCTCATTCCTTCTTTTACTAAATCAACAGCAATCTTTAAAGCAGCCTTAGCAGTTCTTTTACCATTTCTTGTTTGTAACATGAAAAGTTTTCCATGCTCTACAGTAAACTCCATATCTTGCATATCACGATAATGTTCTTCTAATTTTTTACAAACTTCTACAAACTCTTTAAATGCTTCTGGGAATTTTTGCTCCATCTCATTTATATGCATTGGTGTTCTAACTCCAGCAACAACATCTTCTCCTTGAGCATTAGTTAAAAATTCTCCAAATAATCCTTTTTCTCCAGTAGCTGGATCTCTAGTAAATGCAACTCCTGTTCCACAATCTTCTCCCATATTACCAAATGCCATAGATTGTACATTTACAGCAGTTCCCCATGAATATGGAATATCATTATCTCTTCTATATACATTTGCACGAGGATTATCCCAAGATCTAAATACTGCCTTTACTGCTCCCATTAATTGTTCTTTTGGATCAGTTGGGAAATCTTTTCCTATCTTTTCTTTATATTCATTCTTAAATTGACTAGCTAATTCCATTAAATCTTCAGCAGTCAATTCTACATCTAATTTAACTCCTCTTTTAGCCTTCATTTCATCAATTAATTCTTCAAAGTATTTTTTACCTACTTCCATAACTACATCTGAATACATTTGAATAAATCTTCTGTAGCAGTCCCAAGCCCATCTATAATTGCCAGACTTTTCAGCTAATGTATTAACTACTTCATCATTTAATCCTAAATTAAGTATAGTATCCATCATACCTGGCATAGATGCTCTGGCACCAGATCTTACTGATACTAATAATGGATTTTCTTTATCTCCAAACTTTTTACCAGTTATTTCTTCTAACTTAGTAATATACTCATTAATTTGTCCTTTAATTTCATCATTAATTTCTTCACCATCATCATAATACTTTGTACAAGCCTCTGTTGTTATAGTAAATCCTTGTGGTACTGGTAGACCAATATGAGTCATTTCAGCAAGATTTGCTCCCTTACCTCCTAGAAGTTCACGCATTGATGCATTACCCTCTGTAAATAAATATACGTACTTCATAATATCCTCCTTACATTACTCTTTTAGTATATTAAAAAAAGCATGTAATTTCAATCTATTTACATGCTTTATACTTAATATTTCTTTAATGCTTTATCTAAATTTTTAATTTCATCTAATTTATCTAATACTATTAATTGTTCTATAGTCTTTTTACTTACAACTTTATGTTTTAGCATTAAATCAACTATCTTTAAATTAGCTTCATTTATAGTAATCTTTTTCTTATCAACCTTAATAACTAAATTATATATTTCATCAGTAGATTTAACCGCTTTATTAGTATATTGAGATATTATAGGAGTATTTTTTAATATTTTATTTCTTAAATATGACTTATTCAATAAAGGATTATCTAACATAATTACACTAAGTACTAATAATACTATAAAAACTATTAAATATCCTTCAAATAGCTGAACTACTCCACCTAATAACTTAGATGGTAATTTTAATATAATAGTAGAATTAAGTAATTTTTGCAGTAAAGAAGATAATTTTACTACTATAGTATATATTATATATAAAAAACTAAATATTATTAAAAATCCTATTGTTTGATAAAGTAATATATTTATTGTAGTTATACCAGTCAATTTACCACCAAAATGAATAAATGGAAGATATTTACATAAATTATTTCCAATATTATCTTTAAATACAAATGAAAGTGCAAGTATAATCACAAGTCCAATAAAAGATATACTACTTTTAATTACACCTTTTCCCATTCCTACTATAAAACTTATTATAAGTACTAGTATTATTAACACATCTATTATATTCATAAATCCTCCTATAATAATTATAAACTAATATCTAACTTTATGCTATAATAAAATAGAGGTAGTTATGAATAAAGTAATTAAAGTAAATGATAAAACTAAAGAAGATATGATTAAATATTATAAAGATAAAATGAGGGATAAAAAAATTCCATATGTTGTATTTCAAGCAGTAGACGAAGATACTGTTATAACTATGTATGAATCTGGAAAAGTAATGTTTCAAGGTAAAAGTGCTGATGTTGACGCTAGTCACTGGGCTATGTTAGAAGAAACTATAGAACAAAAACCTAATACTAACGATAAAAAATACTACTATGTTGATGCTGTTGGTAGTGATGAAGTAGGAACAGGAGACTATTTTGGTCCTATTGTAGTTACTAGTTCATATGTTAGTAAAGAAGATATTCCATACTTAGAAGAACTAGGAGTTGGAGATTCTAAAAAAATAGATGATGAAAAGATTAAAAAGATTGCTCCTCTTATTGCTAAAAAAATAAAATATAAAAGTCTAATCCTTAGAAATGAAGAATATAATGAAAAATATGGTATTGGAACTAACATGAACCAAATAAAAGCGATTATGCATAATAAAGTATTGTATCAAATGATGCAAGAAGAAAACCCTAAAATAGACTATATTATAGTAGATGAATTTGCTAAAGAAATAAGATACTATAATTATCTAAAAGGAATAAATAATATTCAAAGAGGAATTACATTTATGACTAAAGCAGAAGATAAAAATATGGCTGTTGCTTGTAGTTCTATTATTTCTAGATATATATTTTTAAAAGAATTTGATAAGATGAGTGATTTTTATCATATACCATTTTTAAAAGGAGCATCACGTGATGTAGATAAAATTGGTGAAGAATTCGTTGAACGATATGGTGAAGAAAAACTAAAAGAAGTAGCCAAACTTAATTTTAAAAATACTGAAAGAGTATTACATACTCTAATATACTAAAAAATGAGGAAACCCCTCATTTTTTTAATATATAATCTAGTCTTTTTATTTTATCATCTGTATTAGTAGATAATTTACTATTAAATAATATACCTACTCCACCAGCTTCTCTCCATTTTTTAATATTATATTCTGAATCATCTATTAATATATTACCAGTCGCATCTACTATTTCATTCTTATCAAATGGACCTGGTACAAATACAATAGGTGAAGTTATATTACATAAATATCTTAACTTTTTTACTTTTAAATCCATCTCTTTTAAACTATGAATTTTAGTTAATATAGTTATATTTTTATAATCTTCAACACTTCTTATTATTTCAACTGATTTATTTAAAGACTCTGCTTTTATTATTACTTCTTCCCATAATGAAGGATTTTTATCAGCTATTTCAAAAAATTTATAAAATTCATCTGGGTCAATATGATTATATAATCCAAGTTTTTCTTTTTGTAAACATAAATTAGTTATTGAATCAAGTATTACTCCATCACAATCTATATATATTTTCCTCATTTTATCACCTGGTCTATATAATAACACAATTTTACTTTTTCTTATAAGTTTTAAATTTAAATGATGGATTCCCTTCTTTTAATTCTTCTTCTATTACTTCATACTTTGTTTTATCAAACTCAGGAAAATATACATCAGCATCTAAACATAAATCATCTATCTCAGTTAAATATAATTTATCACAATATTCTAACATATCTTTATAAGTTTTAGCCCCACCTATTACTAATACTTCTCCATCATACTCCTCTATAAATCTTAATACTTCTTCTAAATTATTATATGTAATTACATCAGGATTATCTATTTTAGTCCTAGATATAACAACATGTAATCTTCCAGGTAAAAGTTTTGGCAAAGACTTATAAGTTCTATATCCCATTACTATAGGATGATTCATAGTTTTATTTCTAAAATGTTGCATATCTTCTTTAATTTTCCATATTAAATCATTATTTTTACCTAACTCTCTGTTTTTGCCTATTGCTGCTATCAATGATAAATTCTTCATTTAAATACCTAAATCCAACTTAATTTGAGGATTCTTTTCCTTTACTTTTTCTTTTTCATAACCATCTAATTTTATATCGTCTAATTTCATATCAAAGAAATCATCTGTACTAGTTTCCAATATATATTTAGGATTACAGTTAACTGGTTCCCTTTTTAATAATTTAATTGCACTTCTTATATGTCTAGAATATATTTGTACATTTAAAACATTCCAACTAAATCTTCCAACTTCATACCCACAAGACTTCGCAACATAATATAATAGTGCTAAATACTGCATTTGATTAATACATCCAGCTGCCATAAAATCAGATGATCTTTGTATAAGTTCCATATCAAGATATGAGGCACCATCTCTGCCATGTCTAACATTCCATATAGTCATAAATGCACAAGGCTTTAATGCATGTTTCTCTTTAAATACATCTTCTTGCCACAAACTCATTATATGTCTTCTTCCATCAGGATTATTTTTAATATCTTCTATTAATTTTTTAGTTATATCATATCTTTTTACTGTTTCACCATAAACAGATCCTATAGTTCTATCTCCTATATCCCAGCTATCCCACCATCTAACATTATATTTATCTTTTAATAAATCTAAATTATTTGACTGATCTTGATATATCCATAATACTTCTCCTATCGCAGATTTAACCGCAATAGGTCTTAATGTAATTAAAGGAAATTCTCCTTTATTAATATCATAAGTATAAAGCATATGATTTATTGATATAGTATGAGCAGGACTACCATCTATATATTTAGGTCTTGGATTCTTATCAACAGTACCCTCTTCTAATATTTTCTTAAGGGTTAATTTATGATACATATCTCCTTTAGTTCCTATCTTATTACCAAACTTATCTACTAAATAATTATCTTTTATTAATATATCACAATCATTATACAACTCATCAATACTTAACTTGCAACAATTGGCATCACTCAATATATTATTTAAATATTTTAACTCTTCTTTTGTCATACACCCTCCATTACCTATATAATAACATAATAAAAAGGCAAATATTAATATTTGTCTTTATTTTACAACTCTTCTATTAAATATATATTTATTACTCTTATCATCATAATTAAATATATAAGAAACTATTTCTTTTTCTACTCCTCCAGTAGGATCAACTCCTACTACTTCTTCGTCTATTGTTAAAACATTATTTTCTTCTTTAGATGAAATCATCTTCTTTGTAACTTTATAATTATTTTCATAGCCACCAGCCTTTATTGCTGAAACATACGAATCAGTTGTTTCACTATATATAAATAATATATTACTAGCTCTATCTGCTACCATATCAATATTTAAAGAAAATGTATCAAGACTTCCAAATATCTCTTTATATTTATTCTTTACTATATCTTTACTAATATATTTAGCTATCTTATTAATTCCTTCAGAATTAAAATATCCATACTCATATGTATAACCATCCCTAGTTACAACATCCAAATTAGTTTTACGAGTAGTAAAATCTTTTTCATCTAATTTTTGAAATACTAAAGACATTCTACTACTTTCTTTCATATTTTTTATAAATAAATCCTTATCTTGTCCATATACCCAAGAAGTAAAATTTCCGCCTCTCTCATCAGATACTAATTTATACAAATAATTAATTTCGTCATCACTTAACTTAATATTAGTCTTATTATCTTTATCAACACTCTTATCTACTTCTTTTGGTTTATTTATCTTACAATCTTTTGGTTTACTGTATTTGGCAGAAAAATATATTCCACCACCAGCAAGTCCTAAAAATAAACCTAATATTACACCAAATAATATAAGTAAAATAGATTTAAATAAATTCTTCTTACTACTTGGTTCTTTAATTACATCTCCTATATCTTTTATTTCTTCTGACAAATCTTTAGTAAATTTATTATCTTTCATATTATCACCTAATATAATTATATAAGAAAATAACTAGATATTCAATCTAGTTATTTTTAGTAAATTTATTAAATTCTTTTATTTCTTTGTTTTCTAAATTAGTTTCATTTAACTCTTCTAATAACTTCTTTTGTTCTTTAGTAAGTTTTGTAGGCGTATAAACTTTATATATAACATACATATCTCCCTTATGAGATCTATATTTGTTGTTTACTCCCTTTCCTCTTATTACTTCTTTGTCATTAGTTGCGACTCCTGGATCTACTGTTAAGAATACATTTCCATATATTGTAGGAATTTCTTTCTTACATCCAAGTGAAGCCTCAGTTATAGTAAGTGGAACTTCTAAATAAATATCATCTTGTTCTCTATGGAAATATGGTGATTCTTTAACTATAAATTCTAAATATAAGTCACCATTAGCCCCTCCATTAACTCCAGCATTTCCTTTACCACTTAATCTTAGTCTATCACCAGTTGCAATACCAGCAGGAACACTAACTGTAATATTTTTATTTTTTTCTACTTTACCAGAACCATGACATTTATTACAAACTTTATCATAAGTCTTACCACGTCCTCCACACTTACTACAAACACTTTGTTGTCTCACTTGACCAAGTATTGTATTTTGTACAACTGTCTCATATCCACTTCCATGGCATACATCACAAGTTTTTTCTCCAAATCCTCCATGTCCCAAGCATTCATCACATTCTTCTAAAACATCTAAATTGATTTTTTTCTCACATCCTTTTATAGATTCTTCAAAATCAATTTTAATTCTCATTAAAGCATCAGATCCTTTTCTTGGACCATTATGATTACTTCTTCCAGAAAACCCGGAGAATCCTCCACCTGAGAATCCACCAAATCCTTCTCCAAATATTGAATCAAATATATCTTCAAATCCAGAAAAACCTGTCGTATTAAACCCAGAGAATCCTCCACTACTTCCGCCTTGGAAACCAGCAGAACCATACTGATCATACATTTTTCTTTTTTCTTTATCACCTAGAACTTCATAAGCTTCAGATGCCTCTTTAAACTTTTCTGCAGCATCCTTATCATCTTTATTTAAATCAGGATGATACTTCTTCGCTAACTTTCTATATGCACTCTTTATATCAGCATCACTAGCATCTTTACTTACTCCTAGGACTTCATAATAATCTTTTTTATTCATTTTCATCAATCCTTCTATATTCATCAATTAAACTTGAAAACATCAAAATTGCATCTTTGTATAAATTCTTATCTAAAACGTCAACTCCAGCGACCATCAATTCATCTACAGGATCTTGACTTCCACCCAATGTTAAAAACTTTCTATATTTTTCTCTAGCACCATCTTTTCCACTTAATATATCATTAACTATCTTACATGCACTAGAAAGTCCTATAGCATACTTATATACATAAAAATTATAATAAAAATGTGGAATTCTTAAATATTCATATTTGATTAAATCATCAACTACTACATCATGGCCAAAATACTTTTTATTTAAATCCAAATACATATTTGATAACAATTCATTAGTAATAGGTATACCATCTTCTTTTAATTTATGAGTATTATATTCAAACTCAGCAAACATAGTTTGACGATATATTGTAGATTTAAATAAATCTAATAACTCATTTAATATATATTTCTTTTCTTTCTTATTAGTACTATTTTTAATCATATATTTAGCAAGCAGCAACTCATTTACAGTAGATGCAACCTCTGCGACAAAAATCTTATATGATGAATTATTATAATCATTATATTTATGAGAATAATATGAATGCATTGAATGTCCTAATTCATGAGCAAGAGTAGAAACATCTCTTAATCTATTTTCATAGTTTAATAAAATATATGGATAAGTGTCATACATACCACTAGAGTATGCTCCACCTCTCTTAAAATCATTATGATATACATCTATCCATCGACAAGTAAACGCTTGTTTTAAATCTTCTACATAATCATCACCTAAAACACTCATTGCCTTAACAACTAATTCTTTTGCTTTATCATAATCATATTCTATTTCTAAATCTTTTTCCATCTTAGCATAAGTATCATAAATATGCATTTCATCTAATTTTAGTACTTCTTTTTCTAACTTATAATATTTATGTAATACATCTAAATTATTATTAACTTCATCTATTAAATTTAAATATACTTCTTCCTTTATATTATCAGAAGCAAGTGATGCACAAAGTGCTGATTTATAATTAGTAATTTCAGCAAGAGTTACCATATATTCCATATATTTATTGTAAGTAGAAGTAAGTGTATTCTTATAACTACCATATACCTCATGTAATCTGGTCCATGCATTTCTTCTAGTGTCTCTGTTATTACTAGAAACATAAATAGAATAATTGCTCTCATTTAATTCTACTTCTTTAGAATCAACCTTTATGACACCAAACTTCATATCAGTATCAGTCAAAGTCTCAAATAATGAAGCACCACTTCCTAATACCCCACTAAAACGAGATAATAAATAAGAAGTAGCCTCATCTAATTGATGACCTTTTTCTCTATAAATTACCTCTAAATTATAAGCATACTTTTCAAGTAACTTATTTTCTTTTATATATCCCTCTACTAAAGAATATTCTTCCTTTAACATCTCAGGTACAATAAAAGAAGTCAAAGATAAATAATTTTTATATACATCTTCAACCTTCTGCATCATTTCTTGATACTTACTATTAGATGTTTCACTATCTATATTTAAATGAGCATATGTATATAGTTTTTCTATTTTTCTATCCAAATTATTACTTGTCTCAATAAATTCTAATAAATTACTACTACTTTTTAAAATGTTATTTTTATACTTAGTAATACTATTCATTTCGTTAGTAAAATCTTCTAATTCTTTATAAAAAACCATATCATTTTCAAATATTTTAGTTAAATCCCACTTATATTTATCACAACATTCGCTTCTTTTCATATTACTCCTTACATAATAGAGTTCTAGTTACCTAGAACTCTATCATTAATCTTCTTTAACATTAGCTTCTTTTACATTACCATCAGTTTGACTATTTCCATCATTTGTATCACTCTTCGCATTTTGCTCATATAGTTTTGTAGCCATAGCCATAGCCTTTTCTTGTAAAGTATCTTTTGCCTTTTTGATATCTTCTATATTATCTTTAGTTAACTTTTCTTTTAAGTCTTTAATTAGGTTTTCTATTTCCTCTTTTTCTTTAGAGTCAACTTTATCCCCTAAATCTTTCATAGTCTTCTCAGTTTGGAATACTAATTGTTCAGCTTCATTCTTAGTTTCTGCTTCTTCCTTACGTTTAGCATCCTTTTCTTTATTTTCTTCAGCTTCTTTTCTCATCTTTTCAATTTCTTCATCTGATAAGTTAGTTGAATTAGAAATTGTAATTGATTGTTCTTTATTAGTTCCTAAATCTTTTGCTTTGACATTTACTATACCATTAGCATCTATATCAAATGTAACTTCTATTTGAGGAACTCCACGTGGAGCTGCTGGTATTCCTGTTAATTGGAAATGTCCTAATGTCTTATTATCAGCTGCCATTGGACGTTCTCCTTGTAATACATGAATATCAACTGCTGGTTGATTATCTGCTGCTGTTGAGAATACTTCTTTCTTAGTAGCAGGAATTGTTGTATTTCTAGGTATTAATGTTGTCATTACTCCACCTAATGTCTCAAGTCCAAGTGATAAAGGTGTAACGTCTAATAATACTATATCATTAACATCACCTGTTAATACTCCTCCTTGAATAGCTGCTCCTAGTGAAACTACTTCATCAGGATTAACTTCACAAGATGGTTCTTTACCTAATTCTTTCTTAACTAAATCATAAACCATAGGTATACGAGTAGATCCTCCTACTAATATAACTTTATCTATTTGACTAGCACTTAATTTAGCTTCTTTTAATGCATCTCTTACTGGTGGAATTGTCTCTTCTACTAAATCTCTTATTAAATCTTCAAACTTAGCACGAGATAAAGTAATATCTAAGTGTAGTGGTTCTCCATCATCACCCTTAGCAATAAATGGTGCTGATATTTGAGCAGATACTACTCCAGATAATTCTTTCTTAGCCTTTTCTGCAGATTCTTTTAATCTTTGCATAGCCATCTTATCTTTTGATAAGTCTACTCCATTTTCCTTCTTAAATTCACTAACTAAGTATTCAACGATTCTATTATCAAAATCATCTCCACCTAAATGACCATTACCTGCACTTGATTTAACTTCAAATACACCATCACCTAACTCAAGAATTGAAACGTCAAATGTTCCTCCTCCTAAGTCATAAACTAAAATTGTTCCTGAATGATCTTTTTCAAGTCCATAAGCAAGTGCTGCAGCTGTTGGTTCATTTATAATACGTTCAACTTGTAATCCAGCAATCTTACCGGCATTCTTAGTAGCTTGACGTTGTGCATCATTAAAGTATGCTGGAACTGTAATAACAGCCTTATCTACTTTTTCTCCTAAATATCTTTCAGCATATTCCTTTAAATATCCTAAAATCATAGCTGATATTTCTTCAGGAGTATATTTCTTACCCTCTAATTCTACTTTCTCATTTGTACCCATTAATCTCTTAATAGATGATACAGTATTTGGATTAGTTAATGCTTGACGCTTAGCAGCTTCTCCAACTATCTTTTCTCCTTTTTTAAAACTAACTACAGATGGAGTTGTTCTTCCTCCTTCTGGGTTTGGTATTACCTTAGCTTCACCTGCTTCAAGTACTGAAACACATGAATTTGTTGTTCCTAAATCTATTCCTATTATTTTACTCATATTTTTCTCCTTTTATAAATTATTTACTTTTACTGATGCTGGACGAATAACTCTGTCTTTCAACATATAACCTTTTAATAATACTTCAGTTACAACGTCATCTTCCTTACTCTCATCGTGATCAGTTAACAATGCTTGTTCTAAATTAGGATCAAATTTTTCACCTAATCTATTAATTTCCCTTATTCCAAATTTATTCAATATTGAAATAAGATTTGTATATGTAAGATTATATCCTTCCATATATTTTTTTAACTCTTCTGAATTAGATTCCAAAGACATCTTTATAGCTCTTTCAAAATTATCTACTACAACAATTAACTCTTTAGCAAAATCTGCATTAGCATATTTTAATAAATCACTAACTTCTGCATCTTTTCTTTTCCTATAATTAACTAATTCTGCTTGAGCTCTTAATGTATTATTTTTAGCTTCATCTATTGCCTTATTTAAATTAGATATAATCTCTTCTTTTTCTTCTAATTTACCAGTAATATTTACTATCTTAGTATTTAATTCTTGAATTTCTTTATTTTTCTTTTGTACTTCTAAATCTAATCTATTATGTTTAATATTTTGTTTTTTATTGTCCAAGTCCTCTACCTACCTCTCTATATTTTTCTTTATAAAATCTAATAGGCTTAATACTCTATTATATTCCATTCTCTTTGGTCCAACTATTGCGATAGTTCCTTCTTCTATACCATTTGAAAAACTAGTCTTTATAACAGTAACTTCTTCATCTATATCATTTTCACTACCAATATAAACCTTTATGTTACCACAACTATCTTCATCTATATTTTTCAAAACTTCTCTATCTTCTAACTTCGTAAAAATCTTCTTTATTTTATCTATATTAGAAGAGAATTCTGGTTGTTCTAAGAATTTAGTTCTACCCATGACATTTACTTCTTTATCTCTAAAATCAGTAAATACATTATAAAATGCATTATATATCTTCTCATGTTGTTCAACATAATTTGATATTATAGGTTTTATTTCAAACTCCAATTTCTTATTAACTTCATCTATTGGTGTACCCGCAATTAAGTTGTTTATTAGGCCAACTGTCTTTTTAACTTCATCTAAAGATACATTATCAAGTTTAACTTCCCTATGTTCAACATGACCTCTATCTGTTACTACTATTACTATAATATTACCACTATCAATAGGTACAACTTCTATTTGTTTTAACAAATTATCATGTGACGATGTACCAAGTATTATAGTAGTATAATTTGTCATATCACTTATTACTTGTAAAGATTCCTGTATTACATTGGATAAGGCCAATTGTTTGTTTGAAAATACTATTTGTAGTTTATTCATATCATCACTACTCATATGTGACTCTTCCATTAAATAATCTACATAATATCTATAGCCTTCCTCTGATGGTACTCTTCCACTAGATGTATGAGTCTTCTCCAGTAAACCCTTATCTTCCAATGACATCATATCATTTCTTATAGTAGCAGATGAACACATTAGTATCTTAGAAAGTATCTTAGAACCAACTGGTACAGGTTCTTTTATATACTTTTCTACTATTAATTTTAGTATTTTTTTCTCTCTTTCAGTTAGCATATTCACCTCTAGCACTCCATTTTCCTAAGTGCTAATTATATTCTAAACCTATATTTAGCACTTGTCAACACTTATTGCTAAAAAAATTAAAAAAATAAAAAGACATTGTAAAATGTCTTAATATCCAGCAGGAACTAATATTAATCTAGTAATATTATGTTTTACAGGACCATCAGGAACTACCCTAACACTCTCTCCATCTTCAACAGTTTTATATGACTGACCAGTAACGTTTCTTATTTGACAATTATTAGTATTGCCAGCATATACCAAAGCAGGAGTATAATCAGGATAAGCATCAATTTTTTGATATGTTAATATATTCCAAACTCCGTAAGTGCCACTTTGATCTACATTCTTCAATTCCCAAGTTTTTTCAGGATTTGAACCAACTCCATAATATGAATCATCTGTAGTTATAAGTTTGCCACCATCTGTAGGAGTATTTTGTTCAGGTCTAAGTAATGCATATTCATTATTTTTAATATTATATAACTGTTTACCACCAACAGACTCTGTTTGTGTAATTAACCATTTCTGATTAAGAGCACCAGCAAACTCTCTAAATGCAACATCATTACCACCATTTCTAACAGTTAAAACTTGAGGAGATAATCTATTATCATTTGAAGCATTACTCTTAGCTCTAAATATATAATATATACCAGTAGGAATAGTAGTACTCTTACCATTAGTAGTCTCTAGTCTTTTCTCCTCTGATATCTTATTAATCTTAGCTTTTAAATAACCTGTCTGATTATAACCATTATTAGAATTAGATAAATTAAGTATATTAACTGCATTATAATCATTTATATATTTATTACCCTGAACCTTAGAACCATTAGATGAAAATATATATTTTGACTGAGACTCAATAGATACATAACTACCTTTTTCATTAGATACAAAAGTATGTGGACGTGTAGCATCCTTTGCTACATAAAAATATAACCACTGATTACCAGATAAAAATATAGTAGTAGATGTATACTCTTTATGTCCAAATAATTCTATCTTATACCAACCACTTTGTCCATCAGGAACAACATAACTACTTCCATTATCTTCATATACATTAAACTCAGCACTAGTTCTAGAATATTGATTTAAATCTCTATCAATAGAATCAGTAAGATCCCTAGTATTCTTTCTATTTACAGACGCTATAGACATAACTAAAACTGATAATAATAATCCCATTATAAGTATCCCATATAATGCAGTAGATACTGCAAAACCTCTATTATTCATATACACCTCACCTATTCTATATAAATTATACATTTAAAAAAAGTAATATTCAACATTTCTGTAATATTACTACATATTTATCTCCATATTTTCTAGATTTAATCTCTTTAAAATTATTATAAACTATCTTATCTATAAAAGAAGACTCACAAACTATTATTCCACCTTCTCTTAATAAATTATACTCATCTATTAACTTATTTGACACTTCAATATAATTATCTTTATATGGAGGATCCAAAAATATAATATCGAATTTTATATTATTATCTTTAAAATATAATAACGCCTTTTTATAATCCATATTAATACTCTTAGCATTATCTATTCTTAACTTACTAATATTGTTATTTATAACAGAAATAGCTTTATTATTATTATCTACTAAATATGCATAACTACTTCCATTAGATAATGCTTCTATGCCAAGATTACCTGAACCTGAAAATAAATCTAAAACAACACTATCTTTAATATAATCTTGTATCATTGCAAATAAAGACTCTTTTACTCTCTCCATAGTAGGTCTAGTCCCAACTATATCAAAACCATCTATCATTCTACCTCTATATAATCCACTAATTATTTTCATTACTGCCCCCACAACTACTATTTCTAATAAATGCTTTATTAATTTTACTCTTAATATCTAATATCAATATATTAATGTCTGTCTCTATTTCTTTATATCTAATAAAAAAAGTATCATTTAATATTTCCTCTTTTAAATATAATTCTCCATTATTATATCTTTTAATCTTATCAAGTAAATCTTTATGAAGTACTAATTCTTTATTAATATTCTTAATATTTTTAACCACTTCTTCTTTATCTAACTTATTTTTAAATTTATCTAATAATTCATATAACTCATTCATAACTATATTATAAAACAAAAAGTAGACATTAGTCTACTTTAAGAAATCATCTATTGTCATCAACTTAGAATCTATATCATCAAGTGATACTAACTCCTTCTTAGGAACTATAACTTCATCTTCTATTTCTTTTAAAGATTTCAAAATAAATGCATCGTCTAACTCATGTTTAGTTAAAGCAGTACCAACAGATTGTCTATCAGTAATTGGTAATTCTCCATTCTTAAAAATGTTAATAGATTCATTTTTTATACCAATAGAATCTTTTGTATTAATAACAAATGATTTTATTATATTATATGGATTAGTCTTAACATCTCTAATTACTTGAACTCCTCTTCTAGCTCTAGACATTAAATCAAAATCCTTTAATCTAATTCTCTTACCTGTTCCTTTATTAGTAATAAATGATATATATTCATCGGTATCACTATAATTATTAACTGATACTACATTATCATTCTTTAATTTCATACCAATTACTCCAGAAGCCTTAATACCAACAACAGGTATTTCATTAGCCATATATGAAACCCCAAATCCACTATCAGTTGTCATAAATATTTTATCTTTAGTTAAAATATATGCATCAATTAAACTATCATCACCCTTTAATTTCATACATAAAGTAGGTTTAGAATATCTTAATAATTTAAATTCAGATAAATTAGTCTGTTTAACCATACCATTTGAAGTTGCTAATAAAACAGTTAAATTACTATCAAAATTCTTAGCATTAATACCACTAACAATCTCTTCACCCTGTTGAATAGCAATTAAATTACTTATGTGTTTTGGCATATCTTTCCATTTTAAATCAGGTATTTCATGTACTGGTATATGTAAATAATTACCATAACTAGTAAATACCAATAAAGTATCAAGTGTATTCATATATTCCTTAACTAATAAATAATCATTATCTTTAATAGTTAAATCTTCTTCTTTACTTGATTCATAACTTCTAATAGAAGTTCTCTTAATATAGCCATCCTTTGTAAGTATAACAATAACATCTTCCTTAGGAACCATATCTATCTTATCTATCTTTAATTCCGTAACTTCTTCTTTAATATCAGTCAATCTAGGAGTAACATATAATGAATTAATTTCAGATAAATCTTTCTTCATTACTTTTCTTAATATTTTTTTATTTTCAAGTATAGCAGTTAATCCCTCTATTATCTTAGTAAGATTTTTTAACTCTTCTTCTAAAGCCACTACATCAGTATTAGTTAATCTATATAATTGTAATGTAACAATAGCATCTGCTTGAATAATAGTAAAATCAAATTCTTTAACTAAATTATTCTTAGCATCCTCTTTATTTTTAGAAGCACGAATTACTTTTATTACTTCATCTAATATAGAAATACATTTTATTAAACCTTCTACTATATGAAAACGTGATTTAGCATGTTTTAAATCAAACTCAGTACGTCTAGTAACAACCTCTTCCTGATGTTTAATAAATGCATCAAGTGCTTCTCTTAACCCTAATAATTTAGGTCTCTTATTAACAATCGCAACTGTATTAAAATTATAATTTATTTGTAAATCAGTATTCTTAAAAATATAAGCTATTATTAAATCTTTATTAGCATTTTTCTTTATATCAATTACTATTCTTACATCTTTAGTAGACTCATCTCTAACTTCAACTATACCATCTACTTTCTTATCAAGTCTAATATCATCAATCTTCTTAACAATAACAGACTTATTAGCTTCAAATGGTATTTCAGTTATTACTATGTGTACTCCATCTTTATCTTCTTCTATTTTATATCTAGATTTTATTACAACTTTACCCTTACCAGTAGTATAAGCTTGTTTTATTCCATCTAATCCTTCTACTATTCCACCAGTAGGAAAATCAGGTCCTTTTACTATTTCCATTAATTCATCAAGTGAAGATTCAGGATTATCTATTCTATATATTGCAGCATCTACTATTTCATTTAAATTATGTGGTGGTATATTAGTAGCATATCCAGCACTAATACCTTGAGCTCCATATACGAATAAAGCAGGAAATCTAGCAGGTAAAACAGTAGGTTCTTGAATAGTATCATCAAAATTAGGTGCAAATTCAACAGTATCTTTATCTATATCTCTAAGCATCTCTCCAGATATCTTAGAAAGTCTAGCTTCAGTATAACGATATGCAGCAGGTGAATCTCCATCTATTGACCCATTATTTCCATGCATATCTATATAAGGTAGCCTAGTCTTCCAAGGTTGAGACATTCTAACCATCGCATCATATATAGATGTATCACCATGTGGATGATAATTACCAATAACATCTCCAACGGTCTTAGCAGATTTTCTATATCCCTTATCATAAGTATTTCTCTCCTTATGCATAGAATATAATATTCTTCTTTGAACTGGCTTTAACCCATCTCTAGCATCAGGTATAGCACGATCTTGAATTATATATTTTGAGTATGAGGCAAAACGTTCACCCATTATATCTTCTAATGTATAATCAAATATCTTTTCAAGTATTTGTTCTTCTTTCTTTTTTGCCAAATTACTCACCTTCTTTCATATAATCATCTTCTAATGAAAATTCAACATTTTCTTCAATCCACTCTTTACGAGGAGGAACATCATCTCCCATCAATACGCTAACTCTCTTTTCAGCAAGTTGTGCATCTTCAATATTAACTCTTATTAAAGTTCTAGAACCAGGCTTCATAGTAGTTTCCCATAACTGATCAGCATTCATCTCACCTAATCCTTTATATCTTTGAACGTCACACTTCTTACCCTTAGTAAGTTTTTGCATCTCTGAAGGAGTATATGCATACTCTATATTTTTACCACTTTGTATCTTAAATAATGGTGGTAAAGCAACAAATAAACGTCCCTCTTCTATTAAAGGTCTCATATATCTATAAAAAAATGTAAGTAATAAACATTGAATATGTCCACCATCTTCATCAGCATCTGACATTATAATAATCTTAGAATATTCTGCATCTTTTATATCAAAATTAGTTCCATATCCAGCACCAATAGTATATATCATTGTATTTATTTCTTCATTTGATAATATATCTTCTTCCTTAGTCTTTTCAGTATTTAAAACCTTACCTCTAAGTGGTAATATTGCTTGATATTTTCTATCTCTTCCTTGTTTAGCAGAACCACCGGCAGAATCACCCTCGACTAAGAATAATTCTTTCATATTCTTATCTCTACTTTGTGCAGAAGCAAGTTTACCAGATAAAGATCTTTCTTTCTTATCTTTATTCTTACCTTTTCTAGCTTCCTCTCTTGCTTTACGTGCAGCTTCTCTTGCTTCCTTAGATTTTAAAGATTTATTTATAATCATCTCAGCAACAGCTCTATTTTCTTCTAAGAACATCTTTAATCCCTCTGTTGTAACTTGTTCAACAGCAGGTTTAGCACTAGGTGTACCAAGTTTACCCTTAGTTTGCCCTTCAAATTGAAGTAAGTTTTCAGGAATCTTTAAACTAACTACCGCAGTTAATCCCTCTCTTACATCACTTCCCTCAAAAGTAGAATTACCTTTAGTCATACCAGTACTCTTAGCATAATCATTAAATACCTTAGTCAAAGCAGACTTAAATCCTGACTCATGCTGTCCACCATCTATAGTCTTAACATTATTAACAAAACTAACTATATTTTCATCATATGAAGTACACCATTGTAATGCTAAATCAACTTCTATATCATTTTTTATTCCAGATAAAGCTAAAACCTTATGCATAGCACTCTTATCTTTATTTAACTCTTCAACAAACTCTTCAATTCCTCTTTCATATAAAAATTTAGAAGACTTTTCATTTTCCTCATCAACTACTTCAATAGTAATTCCTTTTAATAAGAAAGCAGACTCCTGCATTCTCTCACAAATTGTAGTATATGAAAATGTAGTAGTAGAAAATATTTCATCATCAGGTAGAAATCTAACAGTAGTACCAGTCTTAAAAGTCTTCCCAATAACAGTTAAAGGCTTATCAACATGTCCACCATCTTTAAACCTAATAAAACTTATTTCTTTATCTCTTGAAATAGTAACTTCCATCCATTTAGATAATGCATTAACAACAGAACCACCTACTCCATGTAATCCCCCTGATACTTTATATCCATCTGTTTCAAACTTACCACCAGCATGAAGTACTGTATATATAACTTCAGGAGTAGATTTACCAGATGAATGCATACCAGTAGGAACACCACGTCCATGGTCTTCAACAGATACAGACTTATCTTTATGTAAAGTTATTTTAATATAATTACCATATCCATTAATAGCCTCGTCTATCGCATTATCTACTATCTCCCATACTAAATGATGCAATCCTCTTTTATCAGTAGAACCAATATACATTCCAGGACGCTTTCTAACCGCATCTAACCCCTCTAGTATCTTTATCGATGATGCATCATATTTCTTTGACATACTATCACTCCAATTCTCACAATTTTTATTATACTTAAAATTCCTTTATATTTCAACGAATTCACAATATATCATTACTTTTTATTCATTTTATCTTTAATAATAGTTCTCCTATCATTATCTTTTTCAGTCCTTGTAGCAACATCCAGTGCCATTTCTTCTCCAACAATAATAAGCCTCTTCTTAGCCCTAGTAACACCAGTATAATATAATCTCCTATAAAGCATTTTTCTATATATAGTTGATACAAGAACTATAGCTAAATCAAACTCAGATCCTTGTGACTTATGAATACTTATCGCATAAGCCAATCTAAAATTAGAAAAAGATGATGGAGTATATTTAACTATATTATCATCATATGATATATATACTTCCTTCTTAGGAGATAAAACTATATCCTCTACTATACCAATATCACCATTATATATATTATCATCTGGTTGATTAGTAAGCTGCAACACTTTATCACCAACCCTAATAATATCATCACCTATCTTTATTTCTTTCTTACTCTTATCTTTAGGATTAACTATATCTTGTACTTTTTTATTTATTATATCAATACCACATATACCCTTATATTGAGGAGCAAGTATTTGTACCATTTTAGAAGACATATCATAACTTCTAGCTAAATCTTGTACAACACTAGAAATATTATTACTAGAAACAGAAATAAACTCTAAATCACTACTCTTATTAAAAATATCTCTATTTATAATACCACTTCTCATATCATATGATAATTTTAAAATATTAGAACCTTCTTCTTGCCTATATAATTTAGTAAGTTTAGTAGTATATATAACAGAAGAATCTATTAAATCCCTTAATACTTCTCCAGCACCTACACTAGGTAATTGATGATCATCCCCTACAAGTATTATCTTACAATTAGCGTTTATTCCATCTATTAAAGAACCTAACAAATAAGTATCAACCATAGAAACCTCATCTATAATAACAAGTTCAACTTTACTCTTATTATATCTATTAACTTGAAATTTAGAAGTATCTTTCTGCCACTTTAAAAATCTATGTATAGTAGAAGCTAATACATTAGTAGCTTCACTCATTCTCTTAGAAGCTCTACCAGTAGGAGAAAGTAATGCTATCCTATTTTCTAAATCTATGTAAGAATATTTATTAATAGTCTTATATAACTCAATTATTCCCTTTAATATAGTAGTCTTACCAGTCCCAGGACCCCCAGTAATTATAGAAATATGTTTACAAATACTAGACTTAATCGCATCCTTTTGAGATGAATCATATTGAATACCAAATTTTTCTTCAATTAAATCAATATATTTATCTATATTTTTAATATTATCATCTTCTTGATGAGATAACATTCTAAATCTCTTAGTAATAATATTTATCATAGAATACATATCAATTAAAAAATATTTATCATCTTCACATTTTATATATAAATTCTTCTCTAATCTATCAAGCCCCATTAAAAATAAATCATTAGAAATAAAACTTCCAATAACTCTTTCCAAATAATTATATATATCATCTCTAAAAAAATATTCATGACCATATACATTAGTAAGCTCATTCATTATATAAAGTATAGAAGATGAAACTCTTCTTATATCTTCTAATCTATATTCTAAAGATAACGCAATAGTATCTATATGTTTATACGAAATATCTAACTTATCATAATATATATTATAAATATCTTCATCTATTATATTTCTAGTTCTATCTTTATATTTATTATATATCTTCATAGACTCATTAGAACTAAATCCTAATTCTCCTAAATAAATAATAGTCTTATAACTATTCTCATATTCTTTTAAAGTATTATATAAAGTATCTATATTTTTTTCGGTAATAGTAGGTATTAAATATAATAAATCTTTATTTTCTAATATAACATTTAATGTATTATCACCTAATTTATCAGTAATAAGTTTAGCCTTAGTCTTACCAATACCTTTAAATAAACCAGAAGTTAAAAATTCATATATCGCATCTTTTCCTTTAGGTTCAACTCTCTCATATGATGAAACCATAAACTGTTTACCATATTTTTCATGTTCACCTAAATCACCATACATAATATAAGAATCTCTATCATTTAACTCATGAAAATAACCTGTAAAAGTAATAGTCTTATCAATCATATCAAGAAACTCTTCACAAGATACATCTTCTACTTTAAATAAACCAACTACATATCCTCTTCCCGATTCATATATACTTCTTCTAAATTTACCTTTAATATATTTCATAATACCTCTCTTCTATATTATACAAATAATATTAATTTTTTTAAAATAATTTTACAATAAAAAAATAGTGATAATCACTATTTATATTAATCTTCTAAATTTTTCTTTAATTCATGTAACTCTTTCAAAAAATTATTAGTCTTCTTTATTTCTTGATCTAACTTATCATAATTAGCCGTATTTTCTATCTGTAATTCTTCTAGTGTAGGTAAATTAACCTTCTCTAAACCAAATATAGGAGATATAAAATTAGAATTTCTAAATTTATCTCTCATATAAGGCACTCTAACTCTCTCAGGCTCAGATAAATCGGATAGAGTATGCATTTCTACCACTTTATTTTCTAATATAACTGCCTTTTCCTTATTGTTATTATAAACAGACTCTATAACATTTTGTAACTCTATACCAACAGGAGAAGTAATCTCTTCAATTTCATTATTTACTCTATCAAACTTTTTACTAACTTCATCAAATGATATTAAAGCATCTTCTTCATCTGATATTTCTAACGTATCATTATTATATTTATCAGTAGAAATCATCATATATTCATCCAATGTAATAGGAACATCCTCATCATCATATTGATTGCTTATAATATTATCTGTGTCATTATTATTAATAGTTTCTTCTACTTGATTATTACAAACATTAGAACTATTATCTATCTCTTCTACAGTATCAACTACTTCTTCATTTTTAAAAGTACTATCAAGAGTATTATTTTCAGTAGAAGTTTCTTCTTTTACTAATTCTTCTTTAATTGCCTCTATCTCTCTAATAGCCTCTTCACGAGTAGGTTCAATATTAGTATAAGATAAATCATCATTATTTATCTCTACTCTTTTAGTATCACTTAATGAATTATCTTCTAATATAGAACTAGTAGGAATACTATCATTAGCTAATTTATCATTAACTTTATTAACTAAATCAATTAATTCTAAAGTATTTTTCTTTAATTTAGATTTATAAGTAATCTTATCAATAATATATATTAATAAACATAAAAGTATCGCAATACCTAAAATAATATATACTATTAGTATTTCTTTTGATAATAATAAGTCTGTTATATTCTGCATAAATATCTCTCCTACTAATAGGTTAACACATATTATTAACTTATGTTATTAAAACTATAATTTTATTAAAAATTTTACAACATATTTTTACAAAATTGAGTATTTGTTCGATTTTCATACACTTTTCACACAATATAATTATAATATATAATATGTATAGGAGGACTTATGAAAGTATTAGTTGTAGATGATGAAGAAAATATAAGAAAAATAATTAAAGAATATCTAGAAAACGAATCTATAGAAGTATTAGAAGCAGATGATGGAGATAAAGTTGAAGATATATTGAAAAATAACCAAGTAGATATAATGGTTTTAGATATTATGATGCGTGGTCTAGATGGTTTTAGTCTAATGCAAAAAAATATTAATACCCCTACTATCTTCCTATCCGCAAGAGATAGTGAAGTAGACAAACTAACAGCCTTCTCACTAGGAGCAGACGATTATATGACAAAACCATTCTCTCCAAGAGAACTAGTCGCAAGAGTAATTGCCCTATATAAAAGAAGTTGTGAAGAATATGACATTTATTCATATAAAGGATTATCAATTAATAAAAGTAGTCACATAGTAGAAATAGATGGAAAAAATATCTTTTTAACTCCAAAAGAATATGAAATATTAATCTATTTAATTTCAAATAAAAATATAGTAGTAACAAGAGAAGGAATGCTGTCTAAGATATGGGGATATGACTTCTTCGGAGATAACAGAACAGTAGATACACATATAAAAATGTTAAGAAATAACTTAGGTAAATATAGAGACCTAATAGTAACTGTAAGAGGAGTTGGATATAGATATGAAGAAAAAATATAATATTTATATACTTATTTGGATAACATTTATATCATTTTCTCTACTTATAATGATATTTCTATGGACAAGCCAAGTATTATTCTTAAAAGGTTATTATAGATATAAAAAAGAAAAAGATGTATTAGAAATTGCTACATACATAAAAAATAATTATCAAAATAAGAATATTGATAAAAAACTAAATGAATTATCATTCAATAAAAATGTCTGTATAGAAACAACAGATGCTTCCGCATCTTCAAGTTATTCATCACTATATATGGGGAAAGGTTGTTTCATATCAGATGACACACTTAAATATAAAAATGATTTTATAATGAATAATTTATCTACTAAAAACTATTTATTAATAAATCCTAAATTTGGTAATAAAACTATATTCTATGCAATGAAACTAACATCTTCTAAATATGCATTTATAAATGCATCAATTGACCCAATAGATTCAACCATAGATCTTCTAAGAAATCAATTTATATTATGTTCAATAATAGTAATATTAATAACATCTATAATAGCTTTATATATTGCTAAATACGTATCAAGTCCTATAATAGAAATAACTAAAGAAGCTACTAATTTATTAAACAATAATTTTAACAAAAATAAATTAAAAACATCTATAAAAGAATTAAACGACTTATCAAATACACTAAGTAATGTATCAAAAGAACTAACTAAAATGGATCAAGTAAAAAGAGATTTAATGGCTAATGTATCACATGATATGAAAACACCTCTAACAATGATAAAAGCCTATGCAGACGCCGCAACTGAATTACACGCAAATAACCTTGAAAAACAAAAAGAAGATTTAAATATAATAATAAGTGAAGCCGACAGATTAACAATATTAGTAAATGACATATTAAAACTATCATCTATGCAAGAAGCATCTCTTAATCTAAATCTAGAAAAAATAGACTTAGTAGAAATAAGTCATAAAGTAATTGATAGATTTAAAGCATTAACAGATAAAGGATATAATTTTATAATTAAATCTAATAAAAAACAAGCTACTATTATAGGAGACTATAAAACAATAGATGGTGTAATATACAATCTAGTAAATAACGCTATAAATTATACAGGAGACGATAAGAAAGTAACTATAGATATTAATGTAGAAAAAGAAAATATTACATTAAAAGTAATAGATACCGGTAGCGGTATAAATAGTAATGATATAGAACATATATGGGATAAATATTATAAAAGTAATAAGAATTATAAAAGAAATAAATATGGTACAGGCCTTGGCCTAAGTATAGTTAAATCATCACTTATAGCCCATAATTTTAAATATGGAGTATCATCAACAAGTAAAGGAACAACATTCTACTTTATAGCAAAAAAAGAGAAATAATCTCTTTTTTTGTTATTTACTCTTAACTTTTACCTTCTTACGCACATTGACATATCCTTGTAGCATAAAGAAATCTTCTTCTCCAGCTGGAATTTCCTTTTTATAATTAAATCTATTATCAAGTACAAGTTGATCAAAATTCTCAGAAGTTATTTCTCCATAAACATAAGTAAAATTAGGACCATCATAGTCAAGATTTTCTAATGCATTCATCAATTGATCATAATCAAAATATATATATCTTCTAACTACTTCAATTTGTCTATAAAATGCCATATCAGATCTTCCTTCATCATAAAATATACTAGAAGGAACATGAGGACTCCATTTTTCTGTTAGCGTAACAAATCCACCCTCTGGTGTTTCTGTATTTTGATACTCTTCTTCTTTCTCAGACTCTATTGTAACTTCAGGATTACCATTATATACTTTTACATTAAATGTAATCTTATAATATTTATCTTCTTCTTGTTCATTATCTGATGCTACATCTGGTGTTGCAGTGGGAGTTGGAGTAACTTCAGTTACTGATGGATTAGCTGAACTATTTTCTTTAGTCTTACATCCTCCAGTTAGAAGTGTACTAATTATTCCCCCTACTAATATAACTTTACGAGTTAATTTACTTATCTTACCTTTATTTAATTCAAAATTATTAATCATATCTTCCCTTTCTAAATTGCCCATATTATATCATATTCACAAATAAACTTCAACGAAAAAAATGTAGAGTCACCTCTACATCTATATTATTTACTCTTAACTTTTACCTTCTTATGTACGTTCATAACCCCTTCTAACATAAAGAAATTTTCTTCTCCTTGAGGTATTTCTACAGCATAATTAATTCCAGAACCACTACCATAGTATTGTTCTTCATCAACAATGTAGTTATAATAAGGTCCATCTAATTCTATATTTTCTAAAGCTTCCACAAATTTATCATACTCTAAATAAAAGTGAGCTAAATACTGCACACGATACCTAATATAATGATAATGGCTTCGTTCCTCACAATAAAAATCATTGCTAGAATCAAAGGGTTCCCAATTATACGTAACATTGACATATCCACCCTCAGGCGTTTCTGTATTTTGATATTCTACTTCTTTCTCAGACTCTATTGTAACTTCATGATTACCATTATATACTTTTACATTAAATGTAATCTTATAATATTTATCTTCTTCTTGTTCATTATCTGATGCTACATCTGGTGTTGCAGTGGGAGTTGGAGTAACTTCAGTTACTGATGGATTAGCTGAACTATTTTCTTTAGTCTTACATCCTCCAGTAAGAAGCGTACTAATTATTCCACCTACTAATATAACTTTACGAGTTAATTTATCTAACTTATCTTTATTTAATTCTAAACTATTAATCATATATTCCCTCTCTAAATTGCCCATATTATATCATATTAATTTATTTATTTCAATTATATTTATATTAATGAAAAAAGAGAATATTTCTCTTTTTCATTACTTAGTCTTAGTTTTTACCTTCTTACGCACATTGACATACCCTTGTAACATAAAGAAATCTTCTTCTCCTTGAGGTATTTCAGCAACAAATTTTTCGCCACTTCCTGCAGTATAATATTCATCAATTTCAGTATTTATAAAATTATCGAATATTGAATCAATATAATTCATATTTTCTAACGTATACATAAATTGATCATAAT
>ERZ773197.356-NODE-356-length-36932-cov-4.402554_pt1 | contig 36932 bp, 30 predicted proteins | sample MGYA00580999_ERZ773197 | MGnify/ENA primary metagenome ERZ773197 (study PRJEB29015, sample SAMEA2738166) | human oral metagenome | biome: human oral; feature: human-associated habitat; material: saliva | place: China | collected 2185 ...
GGAAAGAATAAGCAAAGAGAATCTTATTCTCAAGAAATTGAAGAATGATAAGCTTGTCAAAATAAAATAAAAAGGTGTATAACAGTCTTTTTCTGAATTAGCCCTAATTTATGTATTAGGGAACAGATTAGCAATAACTAAAAAAACTTACTATAATAAAAATAATTTAAAAACGATGAGAAAAACTTTTTTAAACTTAGGAGTTTTTGCACTTTTATCAACATCGGTGGGAGCGCAAGTGAAGGACATTAGCTTCGCGGTAGCCCCTACAGGTGATTATGTATGGTGGCAAAAGAAAACCGCTATCACTAATGGCTTTATGGCAGGTGGCTATGTAGGCTTCGGCTTCGGTAGAAATATAGAATTATTGGGTTCGTATAGACAAGCAATGGGAATGAAATCGACCCTTGCAGGTTATGACGCTCCTACTGCTATTAGCAATGCTTTTGAAGCTAAAGATGTGGCTGTACACAGATGGGGAGGCGAACTGAAAGGGAATATACCCTTAGCGTACTCTTTTCAGCCTTATGTTACTTTAGGGTCAGGAGTGCAGACTATCAAAGCTAATGACTTAAGCCAAGACCAAGTGTATTTTGGATTAGGATTAGGGGCTAAGTTTAACCTTGCCCGTCGCCTTACGCTGAACGTACAAGCTAAAGCAACTCGTTTTAGCTTTGACCCTAGCAACGTGCTTTATAAACCTACAGAAGCTAATACTTCTGCTTATAACACTTGGATAGATAATAACGTAGAAGAGGAAAATCACTTAGCGTGGAGTGTAGGTGCAGGGCTACAGCTTTACTTAGGTGGTCGCAACCCTAATCAGCTGACAGCCTTAGACCAAGCGTATACTAACTTGAAGAGCTTTAAGGTGGTAATAGAGCCTACTTTGGGGTACTTAAACTTCAATAACGATAGTAACCTACGCGATGCTTACTTTGGAGGTTTGGCATTAGGGGTAGACTTTACTGAATACATAGGTATTAGAGGGTATTACCATCGTGCTATGACTGATGAAAAGCTCTCTGCTAATTTTGATAACCTATCAATATACGGAGGAGATTTCTTAGCGCGCCTAAATGTAGCTAGCGGGGTAGTGCCTTACGTACAGATAGGTGCCGGCTATATGAAGGTAGGTGATAATTATGTAGGCAAAGTAGCAAGTGTAGCTAATAAGTCGGGTATTTTTGCTAAAGGAGGAGTAGGTTTGGCTATACCTTTAGGCAAACGTGTAGAGCTTTTTGGCGTTGCTAACTTGCTTTACACTACTCATAATGAAGATGTAACTACCGCATTGAGCTCTGTAAACAAACTAAAAAGCAATGTATTTTACAATGCAGGGCTACGCATTAAATTGGCTAAATCAGTAGAAAGAGAGTTATACGAGCAACAGTTGGGTGCTGCTGAAGCTGCTACTGTTCCGGTTTCGGTAACTACTACCTCTGCTACTACAACAAATGCGGCTTCTACTGTTTCGCCTGAAAAACGAAACTTAGCTTACTACAATAGCCAAATAACTGCTGTAGAAAAGCAAATACAGTTGGCTTACCAAAACGGTGATACCGCTAATGCAAACCGTCTGCTAAAAGAAAAACAACAATGGGAAGACCTTAGGAATACATACGTAGCAGAACATTTGCCTTACCCTGCGGCAGAACAAGTGCGCTTAGTGCGTATGACGCCTGAAGAGCTACAACAGCTAATAGATAGTGTAGTGAAAAACATCAGAGAAGGCGAAGGTAAAACACCAGAACAGCGCATAGACCGTTTAGAAAAATTGCTTTTAGAAACCCAAGCAGCGAGAGAAGAAGTGCAAAAGGCAAAAGACGAATTGCAAAAGACGACTGACGAAGTGCAAAAAGCAAAAGATGAATTGCAAAAAACGACAGACGAAATACAAAAAGCAAAAGTTAGTGCGCCAGCAGCAAAATAATTATGAAGTATATCTATCAGATTATAGGGGGGCTATTGTTATGTGTGCAAACCATAAATGCACAGATAGCTCCTACCCCAAAAAAGACAGAGATAGTAATGACGGTAGATGAATTGCGATATCTTTTAGAACAAATAGGGAAGGCAGAGCTGACCACCCTTAGAGATAAGCAGTTAGACAGTATGCTATCGGCTGTGAATTATAAGACAGAACAAATGTCACCTACTTCGGTAGTTATAAATGAGTATCGGTTAGTAAAGGCAGCAGCAGTAAGTCCTACGGTAGTGGGAACCGCTAGTAGTACTATTATCAGCCATACAGCGAGTACTACAGCTATCGCTCGTACAGCTAGTAATACTGCTATAGCTCGTACAGCAACCCCTACAATGGTTGTCCGCACGGCTACTAATACAGCTATTGCTCAGCGTTCTGTAGCGCCTGCATCTGTGGCTCAAACACAGAATACTGCTGCTATAGCTCAGCAGTTAGCCCAACTATCGGGTACCGTAGAACAGCTGCGCAAACAGCAGCAATTGCTCTTAGCTACTTTGGCAGTTAATACAGGAGTGGTAGCCTCTAAAAGTAAGGCAGCCCCTACTGCTACTGCAGCTCCTACTGCTGCAGCTCAAAACGCACCGGTGACTACGGCTACTGCAACAGCCACTACTGCAACAGCAGGCTATGCCCCTATAGTAGTGCAAAGTGTTACCGCCACTGGGGTGCCTATACAGATTTCGGCAGAAAAACGTAGCGAGTTAGAGCAACTATTAGCTGCCTATGGGCATAAGAAAGCGTTACTCTATTTCGCTAATAATAAAACGGTACCTTTAGCTTATGACCCTACAATAATAGACGAGATGGTGACGATGCTACAAGCGCACCCCGAACTATCCATACTCTTAGAAGGATATGCGAGTGCCGTAGGAAGCACAGCCTATAACAATGTGCTCTCTATGGAGCGTGCCGTAGCCGTTGCCCAGATACTAAACGCTAAAGGGATAGGCAACGAGCGTATACTGACCGCTTTTAAAGGAATAGACCCACAAGCTACTCCTGCACAAGCGCGCCGTGTAGAGCTACGAGTGGTTATCAGAAGTTATTAATAAAACAAAATATTAAAAAAAGGAAAAAGCAGTGCCTCGTTGCACTGCTTTTTTTATGCTGAAAAATGTAGATATACTAATAAAATATTAATCATATTTTTGGGTATAAATAAAAAGTGTTTTATCTTTGCCGCAAATATTAGAATATTATGTTTCACAAAGAAGGATTTAAGATTATCTTAGTTAGCTTTGCTATTACAGTAATAATAGCCTTGATAGCTCATTATTGTATTGATATAGAATGGCTTAAGCTATTAGTGCAATTGGTAGCTTTTGTCTTTTTGATAGCTATACTACAGTTTTTTAGAAACCCTAAACGCCTCACGCCTAAAAATGACGCACATATTATCGCTCCTGTAGATGGTAAGGTGGTGGTAATAGAAGAAGTGTTTGAAAAAGAATACTTTAAAGATAAACGTTTGCAGGTGTCGATATTTATGTCGCCTTTAAATGTACACGTAACGCGTTATGCTTTAGGAGGTAAGATAACCTACAGTAAATATCACCCTGGTAAGTATTTAGTAGCATGGCACCCTAAGGCTTCTGAAGAGAATGAACGCACTACTGTAGTGGTAGATAACCCTGTGTTTGGTGAGGTGCTATACCGACAAATAGCAGGAGCTTTGGCAAAACGTATTGTCAACTACGCTAAAGTAGGCGATACAGCAGTGCAAGGTGAAGATGCGGGCTTTATAAAATTTGGTTCGCGTGTAGATGTGTACTTGCCTTTAGGTACTAAAGTAAAAGTTCAGTTAGGTGATAAAGTGAAAGGAGGCGTACAAGTGATTGCCGAAAAATAAGAAAGACGATGAAAAAAATACTCCTATTATTAGCAACTATATTTGCAGGGACTATTTATGCACATACTGATAATCAAATAGATAAGACTTCAGTAGTAACAAAAGATACTCTTACTATTGTGGCAGTAGGTGATGTGATGATAGGCTCAGCTTTTCCGGCAGGCAATCTGCCACCAGATGATGCTAAAAACAGCTTTAAACACGTGAAACCTTATCTGAAAGGCGATATAGTGTTTGGCAATTTGGAAGGGGCTATTTTAGATGAAGGCAATTCAGAGAAATGTAAAAACTCGGAAGCAGGTACTTGTTACGCTTTTAGGATGCCAGACCGCTATGGTGATATACTAAAAGAGGCTGGTTTTAACCTTATGAGTACCGCTAATAATCACGCTAATGACTTTGGTGAGAAAGGGCGACGCAATACGGCTAAAGTATTGGACAATGTAGGGATTTACCACGCAGGGCCTGTAGAAAATAAGTCAGTAGTATTTGAAAAAGACGGAGTGAAGTACGGCTTCTGTGCCTTTTCGCCTAATAGTAATATGTTGTCAGTAAACAATATAGCTCAGGCAACTGACTTAGTAAAGGAACTCAGAGCACAGGCAGATATAGTTATTGTTTCGTTTCACGGAGGTGCTGAGGGCTCTAAACATACCCGCGTACCCCGAACTAATGAGTTCTTCTACGGAGAAAATAGGGGAGATGTGCATAAGTTCGCTCACTCAGTGATAGATGCAGGAGCAGATATAGTATTGGGACACGGTCCCCACGTTACGCGTGCTGTGGAGGTGTACAAAGGAAAGTTTATCACCTATAGTATGGGCAACTTTAATACTTATGGGCAGTTTAACCTGCAAGGTGTTAATGGAATAGCCCCCCTCTATCAGATAAAAATAGATAAGAACGGCAATTTTATATATGCAGATGTCATCTCTACAAAGCAAACCAAAGGAATTGGCTTAGAGTTGGACGCTGAAGGTAGGGTATTTCAGGAAATAAAGAGGCTTACAGGACTTGATTTTCCTGAAGCACAATTGCAATTTGAAGAAGGAAAAATTAGACAATTAGTCAATTAGTCAATTAGGCAATTTGCCGATTTGTCGATTTGTCGATTTGTTAATTAGTAAATTAGTATAGAAATTATTATCATTAATAATTAAACAATTAATCATTAAAAAAGATGGGAAGAGCATTTGAATTTAGAAAAGCCCGTAAGTTTAAACGTTGGGCTGCAATGGCAAAAACATTTACCCGTATAGGGAAAGACATCGTAATGGCAGTGAAAGAAGGAGGTCCACACCCAGAAAGTAACTCGCGACTACGTGCCGTAATACAGAATGCTAAGGCAGCCAATATGCCGAAAGAAAATATAGAACGCGCTATAAAAAAAGCAAGTGAAAAAGATACCGCTAACTATAAAGAAGTACTTTTTGAAGGTTATGCACCACACGGTATAGCTGTGCTGATAGAAACTGCTACTGATAATAACAACCGTACCGTGGCGAATATACGCAGCTACTTCAATAAATGCAATGGTACATTGGGGACTTCAGGTTCGGTAGAATTTATGTTTGACCATACGTGTAACTTCCGTATCAACGCTGAAGGTATAGACCCTGAGGAATTAGAACTTGAAATGATAGATTTTGGAGCAGAAGAGGTATTTGCTGATGAAGATGGTATTCTTATTTATGCTCCTTTTGAGAGTTTTGGAGCTATACAAAAAGAGCTTGAAAGTAGGAATATAGAAATTCTTTCGTCAGGTTTTGAACGCATTCCACAGGTTACCAAAGAACTCACTCCTGAAGAACAAGCTGATGTAGAAAAGTTGCTTGAAAAAATAGAAGAAGACGAGGATGTTCAAAACGTCTATCACACTATGAAGGAAGCGGAGGAGTAATTTGTTAATTAACAAATGAAAATGAATAACATATAAAAAGAGGCTGCTATTTTTAGGTAGCCTTTTTTTGATTTTAAGAAATTAAACAATATTTAAAATTTGGTGCGTATATAAAAAAGATGTATATTTGCACGCAACTAATTTTCTTTTTACTAAAAAATGGATTTTCAAGACAAAATAATCAGTGAGGGGCTGACATATGATGATGTGCTTCTCATTCCTAATTATTCGGAAGTGCTACCACGTGAGGTTGCCATCACTTCTCAGTTTACGCGCAATATTACGCTAAATGTGCCTATTATTTCGGCAGCTATGGACACTGTTACTGAAGCGGCAATGGCTATCGCTATGGCTCGCGAAGGTGGTATAGGGGTACTGCACAAAAATATGACCATAGAAGAGCAAGCTAAGCAAATAAGAAAAGTAAAGCGCGCTGAAAGTGGTATGATAATTGACCCTGTAACCCTACATTTAGATGCTAAAGTAGCTGATGCTAAGCGCTGTATGAAGGAGAATAACATAGGGGGAATACCTATAGTAGATGATAATGGTATTCTAAAAGGTATTGTAACTAATCGCGATTTGCGTTTTGAGCAGGACAATACTCGACCTATAGTAGAGGTGATGACTGCTAAAAACTTAGTGATAGCTAATGAAGGTACCTCTATGAAAGAGGCTGAAAAGATATTACAACGCAGCAAAATAGAAAAACTACCTGTAGTAGATAAGAACTATAAATTGGTTGGGCTTATCACTTTCCGCGATATTGCTAACTTGCAAGAGAAATCGATGTCTAACAAAGATAGTATCGGTAGGCTACGTGTGGCAGCTGCTTTGGGGGTAACCGCAGATGTAGTAGAACGCGCTGAAGCCTTAGTGCAAGCCGGTGTAGATGCTGTAGTAATCGATACTGCACACGGACATACTAAAGGAGTAGTTAATGCTTTGAAAGCAGTAAAGAGTAAGTTTGCAGACTTAGATGTAGTAGTAGGGAATATAGCTACTGCTGAAGCTGCTCTCTATTTGGCTGAAAGCGGCGCTGATGCTGTGAAAGTAGGAATAGGGCCAGGTTCTATATGTACTACTAGGGTAGTGGCAGGGGTAGGTTATCCGCAACTATCGGCAGTGATGAACGTTGCTAAAGCCCTAAAAGGCAAAGGAATACCCGTGATAGCTGATGGAGGTATCAGATATACAGGTGACATAGTGAAAGCTATCGCTGCAGGCGCTCATAGTGTAATGCTCGGTTCGCTGTTGGCAGGCACGAAAGAATCACCAGGTGAAACCATCATTTTTGAAGGTAGAAAGTACAAATCGTATAGGGGAATGGGCTCTGTAGAGGCTATGAACCAAGGTAGTAAAGACCGCTATTTTCAGGATGTGGAAGACGATATTAAGAAATTAGTGCCAGAAGGTATAGTAGGGCGTGTGGCCTATAAAGGAGAGTTGCAAGAAAGTATGCACCAATTTATCGGAGGCTTGCGTGCAGGTATGGGCTATTGTGGAGCTAAAGATATAGAAACACTGCAAGCAGTGAGTAGATTTGTGCGTATTACAGCCAGTGGTATTGCAGAGAGTCACCCTCATAATATCACTATTACTAAAGAAGCACCTAATTATTCAAGATAAAAGAATAAACGATGTTAAAGAAAATATCGCCTTATAGCCTGATAATGCTTTCATTTGTAGGGTTGATTATCATCGGGGCACTCCTATTGAACCTGCCTTTTTCGCATTATCCTGATAAAGAAGTTTCTTTTTTTGAGGCTCTTTTTACGGCTACTTCGGCGGTAACAGTTACAGGACTATCAATAGTAGATATAGGAGCTGTCTATACAGGTTTTGGGAAGTTTATACTGCTGATACTCATACAGTTTGGAGGGTTAGGTGTGCTGACTATCTCGTCAGTATTCGTTTTGCTTATCGCTAAACGTATAGGTTTTTACACGAAACGTTTGGTGGCAGAAGAGCTGAACCATAACAAGATGTACGACATTTATACAGTAACTAAGCGAGTGGTTTTTATTACTCTGCTATTTGAGGCAATAGGAGCGGTGCTATTATTTGGCTCGTTTATACAAGACTATTCGTTTTTTCAGGCGCTGTTTATGTCGGTATTTCATTCGGTATCCGCTTTTTGCAATGCCGGTATAGCACTTTTTCCTCATAGTTTTGAGGGCTATACTTACAATGTATATGTGAATGTAATTATCGCTTTTCTGATTATTTTTGGGGGGTTAGGCTTTACCACTATCATTCAGGCAGGCGAGTATTTGCAGCATAAGCGCAGACGGCTTGATATTAATTCGCAGTTTTCAATACTGATGACGATAGTGCTACTATTAGCAGGTACTTTGCTGTTTTTCATCTTAGAGTATAAAAACTATCATACTCTTTACGGCAAAGGATTGTTTAACCAGTTGCTCATCAGCTTTTTTCACTCAGTAAGTTTGCGTACAGCAGGTTTTGACACTATACCGTTAGAGCACTTGGGTAGTGCTACTATTCTTTTCTGTGTAACTTTTATGTTTATAGGAGCCTCGCCAAACTCTACCGGTTCGGGGGTAAAGACGACTACTATAGGTATATTGTTTTTGGGAATTAAGACGGCACTGCTTAACAAGAACTACATAGAGTTCTCTAAACGGCGTATTTCGTGGAAACTTTTTAACAAAGCCTCTGCTTTAGTATTTATTGCGATGATGTATGTGCTGATAATGATAGTAGTATTGGCAAGTATAGAGCCTCATTTTGAATTTACTAAAGTGGCATTTGAGCTTATTTCAGCTTTTAGCACTTGCGGACTTTCTACTGGTATTACGCCTTATTTAAACAAAGCTTCGCAGGCTATACTGATGTTTACGATGTTTTTGGGTAGGGTAGGCCCGCTTACTATTGCTTTAGCCTTTTCGCGTCCGCGTGCTGAAGGCAACTATAAATACCCGAAAGAGAATATATTAATAGGATAATGAGGCGATTTGTCAATTTGCTGATTTGTCAATTATCAATGCGCTAAGGATTAACAAATATGAAGAATTTTTTAGTGATAGGTTTGGGAGAGTTTGGTAAATCGGTGGCTAAGACGCTGTATCTCAACAAGGCTACTGTACTGGTGATAGATGCAAGAGAAAACCTGATAAAGCAAGCCCTTAACGAAGGAATTATAGAAGAGGCGATAATATTAGACGCTACTGATGAAATCGCTTTAAAAAAGGTAGTACGCGATGACTTTGATACTGCCTTTGTGAGTGTAGGCGATAATATACAAGCAAGTATCCTTATCACCCTGCAACTCAAAGAATTGGGAGTGAAAAATATCATTTGTAAAGCAGTAAATCACACCCAAGAAAAGGTACTCTATAAGATAGGAGCTACCCAAGTGATTTTCCCAGAGGAATCAATGGGAGAGAAGGTAGCTTACTCGGTTTTGAGACCTACTATTATTGACTATTTCAAATTTGCAGAAGATTATTTTATTTACGAGGTGAAAGTGCCGAAAACGTATGTTGGAAAATCACTAATGGAGCTGAACCTACGGCATAAGTACGAGATAAATATATTGGCAGTAAAGCATTTTGATGGGAAAATGGACGTCACCCCTGACCCCAACATTAAGCTTAATAAAGATGACTTGCTGATAATTCTCTCGAGAGAGAATGTGATAGATAGGGTGACAAAAACCTAAAAAAGATTAGTATTATGCCGTTTATCAGTCATTTAGAAGAAACATTAGCCGAAACCGATGTACTTGAACTACAAGATGAGGAGTGCCGTATCATCTTATACAATGATGATTACAATACGTTTGACTACGTAATTGATACTCTTGTGCAGGTGTGCGGTCATACTTTTGAACAGGCCGAGCAATGTGCTATTATCGTTCATTTCAAAGGGAAATGCGATGTGAAAACTGGTAGTTATGACTATCTGAAGCCTCTTTGCGTGGCTCTTTTAGATGCTGGGCTTTCTGCTGAAATAGAAGAATAAAACAACCTTAAACACTGAACAAAATACTGTGGAACTAAAATTATCAAAACCTATCTGTTTTTTCGATCTGGAAACAACAGGCATTGACATTACTAAAGACCGTATTGTAGAAATTTCGATATTGAAAGTATATCCTAATGGTAATAAAGAAAGCAAAACGTGGTTGGTAAATCCTACGATTCCTATTCCTGCAATGGCTTCGGCAGTACACGGCATTACAGATGAGAAAGTAGCTAATGAACCTACTTTTAAAGAATTGGCTAAGCAAATACACAATATGATAAAGGATTCAGACTTAGCAGGTTATAATTCAGACCGGTTTGATATTCCGTTACTAGCAGAAGAGATGCTACGTGCAGGAGTAGATTTTGACCTTGGTAATCGTGTGACGGTAGATGTGCAAACAATATTTCACAAAATGGAACAGCGCACCTTGTCGGCTGCTTATAAATTCTATTGCGGTAAAGACCTGCTTGAGGCACATACTGCTGCTGCTGATACTAATGCTACCTATGAAATACTAAAAGCCCAGCTGGATAAGTATGAAGACTTAGAGAATAACATCAAAAAGCTAAGTGAGTTTACCTACCGAAAACAGATAGCTGATTTTGCTGGATTTATAGGTTATAACAGCGAAGGAGAGGAAATATTTACTTTTGGGAAACACAAAGGTAGCAAAGTAGAAGATATTTTTGTGAATGAACCAGGGTATTTTGGTTGGCTATTGAACGCTGATTTTCCTTTATATACCAAAAAAGTACTGACGGCTATCAAGTTGCGCAAACTATCCTCTACCATAAAATAGAAAACATCATAAACCCCAATTACAATGGAAACAACAGCTAATTACACCGAAGAAGAGAGTAAAGCAATAGCTCGCGAGTACAAAGAGCTTTTGCGCATCAGCTACCAAACCCTAACTGATGAAGATAAAAAAGTCATTCGTTTAGCTTTTGATACCGCTGTAAATGCTCATAAGAACCAACGCCGCAAGAGTGGAGAGCCTTATATATTTCACCCTATAGCTGTAGCTAAAATAGTAGCACAGCGCATAGGATTAGATGCTGTGTCTATAGCAGCGGCTTTACTACACGATGTGGTAGAAGATACTGAATATACCAATGAGGATATAGAGCAACTTTTTGGTAAAACTATAGCCCATATAGTGGCAGGGCTTACTAAAATATCGCATTTGAGTAGGGAGAACGATATTTCGCTACAAGCAGAAAATTTTAGGAAGTTACTGCTTACGATGAACGATGATGTGCGCGTGATACTCATCAAAATAGCTGATAGACTGCACAATATGCAGACAATGGACTCGATGGCTGAGTATAAGCAGACAAAGATAGCTTCAGAAACACTCTATATCTATGCCCCTATAGCTCACCGCATAGGGCTCTACAATATCAAAACAGAGTTAGAAGATCTTGCTTTAAAATATACAGACCCTGAACGTTACTTTATGATTCTCGGTAAGATGGAAGAATCAAAAGAGGAACAACAGTCGTATATTGATGCTTTTACTAAAATAGTAGAGACCTCTCTTAATGAGCAGAAAATAGATTACTACATAAAAGGACGACCTAAATCGATTTATTCTATCAATAGGAAAATGGAGTCGCAAGGGGTAACCTTTGAGGAGGTGTATGATAAATTTGCTATCCGCATTATCTACAAAAGTGAACCTTCAGAAGAGAAATTCCTCGCTTGGAAAATATATTCTATCGTAACAGACCACTTTCGTCCTAATCCAACCCGTTTACGCGATTGGATATCTTCCCCTAAATCAACAGGTTATGAGGCGCTTCATATTACTGTAATGGGACCTAAGGGAAAATGGGTAGAGGTGCAGATACGCAGTGAACGAATGCACGAAATAGCTGAAAAAGGCTATGCAGCACACTTCAAATACAAACACGGCGACCAAAAAGAGGAAGGGATAGAGGTATGGCTTAACCGTCTGCAAGAGGTATTTGAAAACAGTGAAGCTAATGCGGTAGATTTTGTAGAAGATTTTAAACTTAACCTTTATTCTAAAGAAATATTTGTTTTTACTCCCAATGGTGAGATAAAATCGTTACCTAAAGGAGCAACTCCTATAGATTTTGCTTTCTCAATTCACACAGGGGTAGGACTTAAAACACGTGGAGCTAAGGTAAATAATAAATTAGTACCTTTAAACCAAGTGCTAAAAAGCGGTGATACGGTAGAAATTATCACAGCAGAGAATGCTAAACCTACTAAAAACTGGTTGAACTACGCTACTACTTCAAAGGCGCGGAGCAAGATAAAAAATGCATTAAAGGAAGAGACAAAAACAGTAGCAGCAGAAGGGAAAGAAATACTCTTGCGCAAACTTAAGCAGCTGAAGATTAATCTTACAGAAGAAGTGATGAACGATATGGTTAATTACTTCAAAACTAAGACTAGTTTGGATATATACTATCAGGCAGGTACAGGAGAGATTACAAACCAGATGCTTAAGGATTTTGCTTCGCATCGTACCTCATTCTTCGGTTTGTTTAAGAGCAAAGTGGTAAAGAAGGTAGTAGAAGAACCTACTTATACTGCAGGTGTACATTATGATAGTATTGTATTTGGTAAAGAAGAAGAATCATTAGACTATACTTTTTCAAAATGTTGTAATCCAATACCTGGTGACCCTATATTTGGCTTTGTAACTATTAATGAAGGGGTAAAAGTGCATAAGAAAACGTGCCCCAATGCTATATCAATGCAATCGAACTATGCTTATAGGGTTATTCCAGCTAAATGGGTAAAATCAGATGAACGAGACTTTAAAGTGAGCTTGCGAATTAGTGGTATAGACCGTGATGGGCTTATTAGTGATATTTCAAAAGTAATATTGGATAGCAAATTTGTAAAGCTTACCAATATAAACATAGATACAGAAGGAAATGTATTTAATGGTAAGGTATCAATATCGATAAATAATAATGCCACTCTTAAGAAACTAATGTTAGATATAAAAAATGTGAAAGGGGTAGATAAAGTAACCCGATTATAAATATGCGAAAATTAGCAAATAGTGAACTTCATCGTTTGGATATAGAGCAGTTTAAAAAGGCTGAGAAAACCCCTTTGATAGTAATATTAGATAATGTAAGAAGTCTTAATAATGTAGGCTCGGTATTTCGCACTTGCGATGCTTTTTTGGTAGAGAAGATATATCTATGTGGCATCACAGCTACACCACCTAATAAAGAGATACATAAGACAGCTTTAGGGGCTACAGATAGCGTGGCTTGGGAATACGCTGAAGATACACTACAGGTAGTTGAACGATTGAAGGCAGAAGGTGTGTGTGTGATAAGTATAGAGCAAGCTGAAAAGGCTGTAATGCTTAATGATTTTCAACCTAAAGCACATACGCAATATGCTGTTATTTTTGGTAATGAAGTGAAAGGAGTAGCACAAGAGGTGGTAAGCCTTAGCGATGGAGTGATAGAGATACCTCAGTATGGTACAAAACATTCTTTAAACGTTTCAGTAAGTGCTGGAATAGTAATTTGGGAAATGGCAAAGTTACTTAAAGATTTAGCTAACAATAAATAGAATTTAAAAATAACTGATTATCAGTTGCTTTTGTGTTAAATTGATGTTAGTTAGTAAAAAAATAGGTGATAAATTTGGAAGTTATGAAAAAATAGCTGTATATTTGCACCGCTGAAAAGGAATAATCTTATTGTCATCTATATTTATTGCGGGAGTAGCTCAGTTGGTAGAGCGTCAGCCTTCCAAGCTGAATGTCGCGAGTTCGAACCTCGTCTCCCGCTCAAAAAATAAAGCCTACTAAGTAATTAGTAGGCTTTATTTTTTTATTCTTCTTCGAAATATTCCTCTATAAAAATTGGCTTTATTTATCCTTTATAAAATACTTTTCTTTTGCGTATTTATATATTTTGTGGTAATAGTATGAAGCAGTAGTAATTCCTATTACAAAGAGAATAGCTCCGATTATAGCTTCAGTAGGATTGAGGCTCTTATGGAAGTAATAATCTAAGCTAAGTCTTGGAATAAAATGGTATAGAGCTATACTATGAATGATATAAATAGAAAGCGTATTTTGCCCTATACGTTGAAGAAACTGAGCTGTGAGTACATTACGTAGAATAACAAAAACAGCAAATGTCCATAGAGTATCGCCCATACGTAGAAAAAGGAAACCATTGCGTGCTAGATTCTCAAAATGCTGCCAGCCAGTAACTGAATAAAGAAAATGAAAGGTATGATATTGAAAATGGAAGATTGCCCCAAAAACAATAAGTAAGCTTATAAATATGGGGTATAGATGTTTGGTATTGCGGTAATAATAAAATAAAGCCCCCATAAAACCTCCTAAAGTTACAAAACCTAACCATGGAAATATAGTAAAGAAAGTACCGTATTTAGGTGTGAAATAGTTGGCTACAATCTGAGGAAGCCAAGAATACTCATATTTGTTATAGGTTTCATTGAAAGTAAATAAAATAAGAGTAGTAGTAATAAGCATTATAGGTAGCAGATGTCTGACGTGTTTTCGCGCTAACAGATATATACCTACCATAATAATGAGCGCTAGCCCAATACAATGCAGTATATCTACAAAGTAAATGTCTTTGCGCAATAAACAAGCTATTCCTATAAGCATTAGTCCTCGTTTAGCTCCTTTTTTTACACGAGGGTTTTTTAGTCCTACACCACTGCGCTCGCCTTCTCGTATAAGTAGGTAGGTGAAGATAAAGCCTGATATGGTTAGGAATACAGGAGCTGTGATACCTGTAAAATAATGCCAAGTATGGAAGTAAATATTCGATTCATCCCAATAAGGTTCACCTAAAAGAGCTGTAATAAAATGCCCTTGCAGCATCATACAGATAGCATATGCTCTTATTACATCAATAAAAATTAATCGCTGTTTCATTCTATTCTATCTTTTATTCTCTTTGCTATTTGCTTTTTCTTCTTTTTTAAATTCTCGAATATCAATATACTTAGTAGAAAATATTTCTATATTTGCTTGTTTGAAAGTATTTTGAATGTTTTTTACTAAATCAGATTTGATGAAATACATATTCTCTGGGATAAAAGTGTAAGCGTTAAGTTCGTAAGAAGCATTAAGTTCATCAAGTGATAACTTGAAATACGTATGGATGAGGGGTAGGAGATATACCATTAGTCATCAGAGCTGACTCAATGAGTAGTTCTTCTACTAGATTATCAGGATAATCATAGCGCACTTTTACTCTAACATTTAAAGCTAAACCATATTGTTTGCCTATAGAAGAAAAGTTCATAGTAGCCCCACTAAGTATAGCCGAATTAGGTATGGTTACATCTTCATTATTGATAGTCTTAAGGCGTGTTACTAAAGCGTTTTTTTCGATTACTACTCCTATAATCTCTCCTGATTTTATCCAATCACCTACCTGAAAAGGACGCATATAGCTAATGACAACCCCTGCTATGGCATTAGAAATAGAAGAGGAAGAACCTAACGAAATAAGCACCCCAAAGAATACTGATATTCCTTTAAAAGCATCGCTGTCAGAGCCCGGTAAGTGTGGAAATATAATTACTAAAGCTAAAACCCATAACATTATGCGTATAAGACTATAAGTGGTACGAGCCCATTCGGGGTGGAAGCCTTTTATTTTTAGGATACCACGCTCAATTTCTAAGGCAAAAAAACGAAGCCCTTTGAGTAAATAACGGGTGATAATAATGATAATTATAATATTGAATAAGTGCGGCAAATAATTGATAATAGCTACACCTATATCTCTTATAGGCTCACTAATCCACTTGATAATAATTTTTGATAAATATTGGGTAGAAGGGAAAATGTCAAAAATCAGACGTATAATAGTGATGAATAAAAAAAGCAAAATAACCACTCGCAGTACAGCAAGGAGTTTAAGTAGTGCCTTTACCATCTTTCTTTTCTTAATAAGCTCGTAATTCTTGATACGGATACCTGTTAAGAAGCGGTGTTCAGAGTTGATAGCTACTTTTCTTAAGAACTCAAATAATCGGTTGATACCCCATACTAATACAAAAGCAATGAGCAATACAAGCAATAATTCTCCTAAACGAATCATTACACTTTTGAGGCTGTTTTGCTCTTTATATTTTATAATAGTACTTTTAATGGCATTAGCATATCGTGAAGCTAAATCTTCTTGAGTAGTATTCTCCCACATAGCATCTACCATTGTAATGCCTGCAATACTATTTTTCTTATACATTATATTTAAGTACTCTCCTAAAGGCTTCAATTGAATTGAGTCAGGGGTGAAAAAAGGATCGTCATACAAGGTTTGTATTTTATCTTCTATATATTTCACTCGCGTATCAATATCATAAGGGCCGTATGAAGTATATAGATAAAATAATGTATCTTTCTGAAAAACAATAGGCTTTCCTCGTATCTTCTCGCGTAGGCTTTCTATTTCTTGCTTCTTTTCGATAATAGTCAAAGAATCAGATGTATTTGTCGGGGTAGGTGATTGGGTAGTAGTATGCACCAACTCCTTAATCTCATTCATTAAGATGGCTATCTTTATAGAATCTTTTAATCGAATAAGTTTAATAGCTTCTAATTCTCGCTTTATATCCTGTTGAGAGAGGCTGTCACTTTGAGCAAATAGAGAGCTTAAACAGCAAAATATAGATAATATGAAGAGTATTCTTTTCAAGTGAAATATCAATAATTATAAAGATTGATGTGGCAAAGGTACAACTTTTTTAGCACATACCAAAAGAAAAAACTTTGCTAAAGATATTTTTCCTTAGCAAAGTTTTTCTCTTTCTGATTTATGCTGACTATTTGTTTAAGTCTTCAAGTACTTTCACAGCTTCGTCTATATAAACGTCTTTTTGTAAGTTTTCATGCCAACGATCGCGGCGTAGTTTAAGGTCTTCATTACCTTTCACTTTAGCTTCATCAGAAGCTGTAGAAGCAAACTTAAGCTCTGATTTATAATCAGCTATAGCTTTAAACTTCTTAGCTTGTTCTTCATTCTTATCTATCAAACTTTTATAAGCTTCATAGTTGAGAGGGAATATATTGTCTTTTTGCTGTTGCTTAATCCATTGGGCATTTTCGTCAATCAATTTTAAATATTGATTTTCACTAATACGTTTCTGACTGTTAGCAATTGCCTTGTCAAAATTAGCATTGTTACTCCAAGGAGTATATTTAGCAGGCTCAATCTTATCCCAAGACATAGCGTTAGGCATATCTCGCTCGCCTATATCTATATATTTGTATTTGTCAGGTACTACGATATCGCTTTCTACTCCTTTTAGTTGTGTAGACCCTCCGTTGATACGGTAGAACTTCTGAATAGTTATTTTGAGGGCACCAAGGTCGCCGTAGTCATTTTGGCGCAAGAATCCGTTTAGATCTACGAAACTTTGTACAGTACCTTTACCAAAAGTTTGCTTACCTCCTATGATGATAGCACGCTTGTAGTCTTGCATAGCTGCCGCTAATATCTCTGAGGCTGAAGCTGATAGTTCATTAGTAAGGATAACAAGAGAGCCATCCCACTGAGTCTTAGGATCGTTGTCTGAAAGGACATCTCTGCTACCTCTTGACGATTTTACTTGTACTATAGGCCCTTTTGGAATGAAAAGTCCTCCTATATCTATAACTGTTTTTAGTGAGCCCCCACCGTTACTTCTAAGATCGACGATAAGCCCATCAATGTTTTCTTTCTTTAATTTTTCAATCTCAAGGGCTACATCGGTAGCAGCATTGCGCTGGTTAGTATCTTCAAAGTTAATGTAAAATTTAGGTAGGTAGATAAGTCCGTAACGTTTTCCGTTAGAGAGTATTACTACCGATTTAGCATAAGTTTCTTCAATCTCTACCACATCTCTGATGATAGGCACTACTTCTATAGTACCGTCTACACGTTTTACAGTTAGGCGTACTTCAGTGCCTTTAGGCCCTTTTATGAGCTTTACAGCGTCATCTAAGCGCATACCTACTACATCTACAGGTTCTTGAGTTCCTTGTCCTACTTTTAGTATCATATCGCCTACTTCTAAAAGTTTCCCTTTCCATACAGGGCCACCTAAAATTACGTCAGTGATGCTGATACCATCCGTCTTCTTTTGTAATTGAGCTCCTATTCCTTCAAATTTACCCGACATATCTCGGTCAAATCCTTCTTTTACATCAGGAGCCATATAGTTAGAGTGAGGGTCGAAAGTTTCAGTGATAGCGTTTACAAAAAGACTAAACCATTCTTCACGTGTTAGTTCGTTATAGATACCAAACATATCCGAAAGAGTTTTTTGTGTAGCTTCTACTGATTCTTTTTTGAGGACATCATCTCCTTTAGATTGATATTTAGCGTCTTTTTCCTTTTTAGAAGCCTCTTCTTTTTGTTTAGTTAAGTAAGTAGAAAGAGTTGAAAAAATGATAATTTGTTTCCAACGTTGCTGTAGCTCGGCTTTATTTTTTACAAAAGGCAAATGCTCATAATCCGTGTTGATTTTATCATTTGAGTTAAAGTCGATAGGCTTTGCAAAGATGGTTTTATTTATCTCTTCAGCTTCTTTCATACGCTGTTTGAGTCGCTCGTATGATAGGTTGAAAAAACTAATGTCTCCCTTTTTAAGATTATCATCTAAAAGAGTTTCATATTTTTTGAATTCATTGATATCTGACTGCAAAAAATAGCGCTTTTGTCCGTCTAAACTTTTTATATAGCTCTCAAATACTTTCTTAGAGAAAGCATCATCCATATCAACAGGACTAAAATGCGCATTAATCATTACGTGCTCTACTATTTCAAGCAGTACTCTATCTTTATCCTTGTCAGGATTATCGAACTTCTTGCTTGTAAAACTGCAAGAAGCAAATGAAATAAATAGTAAAAATAAGGCTACTGATATATTTTTCATTATAATACTTATTTTAAAAACAATAATTAAATTTTTCTTTTTGATTTCTCTATACTATCAAATCTTGTGCCTTTCTCGCGTAGGACTGATAATTTTTACATTTTGGAAAGCAATAGCTCCTCTGATAACTCCTGAAATAGTACTATGCAATGATTTGATTATTTGCATTTTAAGTTCATTTTTATGATATACCAAGCTTATCTCTCTCGCTGGATAAGGTTCTTCAAAATAATGAATACATTCTTTTTCTTTTTCTTTGAGTTCTAACGAATGCAGATAGGGGAGTAGTGTCATACCTAAACCTTCGTTGGCTAAGCGTACTAAAGTCTCAAAACTACCACTTTTTAGCTGAAAATGTTTTCGCGATTCAATCACATCTTGGTTACAGATGTTTAGAACACTATCTTTGAAGCAATGCCCATCTTCTAACATCAAAATATCATTGATATCTAAATCGCCAGTATAAATGGTTTTAGAGTTCTGAAGCCTGTGATTTACGGGTATATAAGCTACAAAAGGCTCGTAGTACAGCGGGCGCTCTATAATAGAAGGATTGGCTAAAGGAGTAGCGAGTATGCCCGCATCATAAGTGCCATCGCCTATTTTTTTCAAGATATTTTCAGTAGTTTGCTCTTCAATTTTTAAACATACCTTAGGATATTTATTTATAAAGTTGTTTAAAAACATCGGTAATAGGGTAGGCGATACAGTAGGAATTATCCCTACTCTAAATTCGCCCCCTATATATCCTTTCTGTTGGGCAACAATATCATTCATTCGTTCAGACTCGTTTACTATTGTCTGCGCCTGTTTGATGATTTGCTCTCCTATTTCTGTTATCTGTAGTGGTTTTTTGCTTCTGTCAAAAATGGTGACCCCCAATTCTTCTTCCAACTTCTGTATTTGCATACTTAAAGTTGGTTGTGTTACATAACTGTTTTCGGCAGCAGTAGTAAAGTTCTTGTATTTGGCAACTGCCAAAACATATTGAAATTGAGTAATGGTCATAATAAGCTGTTATTTAAGTTGTGGCAAAATGTCTTTTCCTATCTCTTCGAGTACTTCTCCTGCTGGGCGTGAACAATACTTGAACACTAGCATAGTGTGGTTCACCCCTATTTTTTCGAGTTCTTGGAACATATCTATTAGGTAAGTACGCCCTAAGCGGAAGCCTAAATCTATCTTTTGGGGTTCGAAATTAGGATCTTCCATTAGGTCTATATACACGGGCTGTATATAAGGTTTTTTAGGTTGTCCCTCTTTTTGTAGCGCCTCTTCCCAATCTTGTACTATTTTTTTTGTGAAAGCGAAGTCGCGAGGATAGTAAATCCATCCGTCAGAGTTTTTAGCAATCCAATCGAGGTTTACCCCTCCAACGTGCCCTGTGACATACATAGGTATATTTTTGTGTACAGGCTTAGGTACTACATCGCCTACATTAGCCATTAGGGTACCGTAATCGTTGTTATAAGTAGGAAAATCTTTGCTCCACAACTCTCTAAGCATACGCATATGTTCTGATACACGAGCACTTCTTAACTCAAAAGGTTTGTTGAATGCAGGGTATTCTACTGGGCGGTCTCCAGAGGCTACCCCCATCACAAAACGGTTAGGGAAAAGTACATCGAGGCTTGCAGAGGCTTTAGCTACGTGCAAAGGGTGGCGCAGTGGCAAAATAACACTTGCAATACCAAACTTGATGCTTTTGGTGAGCGATGCTATATGCGATAAGTATATCCAAGGGTCAAATATTTGCCCTACTTCTTTAAAATCTGGATTGTTTAGCGGAATATCGCGCACCCATACCGTATCAAAACCTAAGGCTTCTGCACGCTGTATGAGCTGTGTTTGATTTTCCATTTTAGGAATAGCTCCTTCGTATGATTCTATAGGGAGCAATATGCCAACCGACAGTTTATTAGGATCTATCATAATAGTTGTTATTTTTAAGAGGCAAAGATACAAAAAATAATGGGTATAACAATGCTATACCCCTATTAATTTTTTTATAAATCAAAAACTGAAGTTCTTTTAGTGTATAATAAGTCTTTGATTTTCAGCAAAGAAGCTAATAATAAATAAACACCAAACCACGCCCCCAAGGTAGCGAAAGTACCGTAGATAAAGGCTATTCGTACATCTTTTGCCCGCATCCCTAATTTCTCTGCTAACCGAGAGGATACGGCAAATCCGTATTTCTCAAGAAAAAACCTGAATTTTAACATTTCAATATCAAATTATATATTTTTTCCTCTGATTTATTTTTTACTTTTTACTTTGAAAAGGAGAAGCATTCCTAATGCAAAGAAAATAACTAACGAAATAGTAGCGTTTCGCATATTATTCGTTAGCTGGTCTATAATACCATAAATACCCATCCCGATTACGATACCTAATTTTTCGGTTACATCATAGAAGCTGAAAAAAGAGGTAGTGTCTTTAGTATCTGGTAGATAAGCTGAATAAGTAGAGCGCGAAAGACTCTGTATACCGCCCATTACCAGCCCTACTAAGGTAGCTAAGGCATAAAACTGTACAGGTTTAAACACAAAGTAAGACAATAGGCAGATGCTTACCCAAATAGCATTTAGCCCAATCAGTACCCTAATGTTGCCAAATTTTCGCACAGCTATCACTGTTAAACGCGCCCCTATGATAGCTACTAATTGAATGATAAGTACACTGACTATCAGCCCTATAGTACTCTCATTTCTACTACCCCATTGTATTTCTTGCTCTCCGAAATAGGTAGCAATAAGCATCACGGTTTGTACCCCCATACTGTATACGAAAAAAGCAATAAGATACCATTTTAGCGAGGGGGTTGCCTTTAGGCTTTGCCATACTTTTCGGAGTTCTTTAAAACCGTTGAAGAGGATATTTTTTGTCAGCTTTCCTCTGCCGCTATGATAGTTAGGTAGGTATCTGAAAGGAATGCTACTGAAGCCTATCCACCAAATTCCTACAGTGATAAATGAAATACGCATAGTGGTTAGTGCAGTAGTAGTATCAGCGTTTTCAAAGCCTATCCATTCGGGTTTCATCACCATTATAAGGTTCAAAATCAGTAGTAATACGCTGCCAGCATAGCCTAAACTATAACCTTTAGCACTGACTGCATCATACTGCTCTGGTAGGGCAATATCAGGCAAATAAGAGTTGTAGAACACGATACTTCCCCAGAAACCTACTACCCCACAAAAGTAGCAAATCAGCCCAAAGTAGATATGCTCTAACGAAAACCAATAGAGCCCAATACACGAAATTGCTCCTAAGTAGCAAAAAAAGCGCATAAAACTCTTTTTATTACCTAAAAAATCGGCTATACCACTCAGAATAGGGGAGAGGAGTACTACTAACAAAAAGGCTAAGGCGGTAACGAAAGCAATTACAGAAGTGCTTTTGAATAAGATGCCAAAGAGCGAAATATGGGTCAGTTGCGCCGTTTTAAACAACGAACCGTAAAAAATAGGGAATATAGTTGAAACAATCGTTAGCGAATACACTGAGTTTGCCCAGTCGTAAAACGCCCACGCATTGAGTAGTTTTTTGTTGCCTCTTGCTAATGCCGACATTTTATTAGTGTTTTATACGATTTGCCCACTTCTCAATCAGGTAGATAACCAAAAATCCGGCTATAGCCAACCCTATTGCCGCTAATATCTGTGGATTGGTGTGGGTAATTTCTGCAAACTGACACGGGCTGATGCTTTTTTCCCATATCACGCTGTTGTTTACCGTGTCTTTTAGTAGGGGTTGTTTCCAAGGCCACACTTTGTTTAGCGACCCCATGATAAAACCGGTAAGCCCTGCAAAGGTAAGGTTTCTGTAGGTAGCGAAAAGCCATTTTAGGGCTCTTGAAAAACTAAGAATACCGGTGATTGCCCCTAAGGCAAAGGTGAAAATTATTTTTAGTTTCCAGCTGCTTAGCGCGTCTAATATAGTATGATAGGCGCCTAAAAGTACTAATATAAAAGCTCCGGAAATGCCGGGGAGTATCATCGCGCAGATAGCGATAGCCCCGCACAAAAACAAAAATAGCAAACTCTGGTCGCTACTGCTTACTAAAGGAGGAATAACAGTGATGATATAGGCTGCTACCCCTGAAAGGAGCATCGTTAGTATAGCAGCCAGATTCCAGCGTTTTATTTCTTTAACTAAAAAGAATACACTGGCAATCATCAGTCCGAAGAAAAATGCCCATACCATTATGGGGTACTGCTCTAACAACCATTTGATGAGCTTAGCCAACGATAAGATACTGATACCTATCCCCAATAATAAGGATACGAAAAAGTTGCCATTGATATGTCGCCAGAAAGCTACTATACCTTCGCTAAATAGCATTTTAAAGGCTTTTAAATTGATACGACTGATAGAGTCTACTAACTCTTCATAGATGCCCGATATAAAGGCGATAGTACCCCCTGATACCCCTGGTACTACATCTGCTGCCCCCATAGCTATTCCTTTCAGGCTGATAATTGTATAATCTAAAAAAGATTTTTTCATTACAATTTATATTTAACTATCGATTATTATTGATAATTGATAAAAACCGCTGCAAAGATAGTAAAAAAATACTAATTACCAACTATATTATCAATGGTGTCACGGCGTTCGCATTTAAAAATAACTTAGTATCTTTGCTGTCAAAAAGATATTATGGATAGTTGTTTTACAGAATCATTTAAAGATTTAGAAGATCACAGGAGAACCAATAAAGGTAACTTTAGACACAGTTTACAAGAAATTATATTACTGACTATCACCGCAGTATTATGCGGATTTGAGACTTATGAGTTGATAGAATATTTTGGAAAAAAGGAACTAGACTGGCTAAGAAAGTTTTTTCCTTATAAGTTTGGTGTTCCCTCTAATGACACATTAGGAGAGTTTTTTAAGAACATTAATAGGAAGAATTTTTCTAAATGTTTAGTATCTTTCCTTCAAAATCTAAAGAAATTTGATAGTGAATTAATTTCTTTGGATGGGAAAACAATTAAAGGTTCTTCAGACGAAAATGGACATCCTCTACATATTCTTACCGCCTTTTGTCAAAAGAATAAAATGTCCTTAGGAGAAGAATTAGTATATAAAAAGAAAGAAAATGAGATTGTAGCCATACCAAAATTGTTGAGTATCTTAGAGATAAAGGGCTGTGTAATTTCAATAGATGCTATGGGGTGTCAAAAGGATATTGTAGATCGAATAGTAGAGGAAAAAGCTGATTATGTTATACAGGTAAAAGACAATCAAAGAGAACTTCATCAGAATTTGAAAGACACTTTTAAACTTGAGAAAATAGAATCTATTTTTTCTACAGAAGAAATAGGACACGGAAGAATAGAAACTCGTAAGTATTCTATTATCAGCAATTTATCTCATGTTTCTGATAGAGAAAAATGGCAAACAGTAAAATCTCTTATTCGGGTAGATACAATAGTCTGTGAAAAGAAAACAGGCAAAGAAACAAAGAGCGAACGTTATTATATAAGTTCACTTAAAGAAGATATAGAAAAAATAGCAGAGTATATTAGAGGGCATTGGGAAATAGAATCAATGCATTGGAGTTTAGATGTAATTTTCAGAGAAGATAACCAAGCAAAAAGGGACAATAATGCCATTGCTAACTTTAATACTATTTGCAAATTTGCAATGTCCCTACTAAATGATGAGCAAACATACAAAGGTTCCAAAACAAAGAAACGTGCTGAAGCACTCTATGAACCAGAGTATAGAGAAAAACTTTTAAAACTTTAAATGCGAACGCCGTGCAATGGTGTTAAAACTAAGAGAGATCGCCTCAGAACAATCTGAGGCGACCTCTCTTTAAGTGTTATTTGCTTATGATTTAGTATCCAAATAGCTCTTTTAAGCTAAGTTTTTTGAAATCACCAATTTTCTTAAGCTCATCTTCAGAAAGTTTCTTTTCTGAAGCTAATATTACATACGTATATGGTTTGTTTGATAGATATTTATCGTGGAAAGCCTTTATGTCTTTCATTGTGATATTATCTATATTTTGGTATATCTGTTTGCGTATGTCTTCTTTTAAGCCCATACGTTGGTCGTGTAAATAGTAATAGATGATACCGTCTTGTGTGATACGCTCTGTTTCTATTTCTTGCTTGATTTGCTGTTTAGCTAATTCTAAGTTAGCAGGTAACTCAGGCATAGTGTTGAGCAGTTCATTCATAGCTTCAACGGCTTCTTTAAACTTGTCGGCTTGAGAACCTACATAAGCAAGTGTATAGTACTTATCAGTTTTCTTACTAGGAGTTGCGTAATAGCCATAAGTGCTGTAAGCTAAGGCTTTACTTTCGCGTATAGTTTGGAATACTAAAGAGCCCATTCCGCCCCCAAAATAGTTATTAAAGGCTTTAATAACAGTGCTTTCAGCAGGGTTATAAGGAACGGTATTGCGAATCCAACGGGTTTCAGCTTGTACCATTTCATAATCAGCAAAGAATACTTGATTCTTAGTTTGCTCTACTTGTTTAAACTCTTTTTTAGGAGCTACTTGAGCAAACTTAGCAGGCACCTTATGTAGTGGTTTTAGCTTAGCAGTAAGCTGATTTAAACTTAAAGGACCATAATAGATAACAGTTTGCTCTACATTGTTTAGCTTTTTAAGTTTCTCAACCAACTCTTTTCCTGTAATAGCTTCGATTTCGGCATCAGAAAAAGTATAGTTATAAGGGTTTTTAGCACCGTACAAAGCATAGTTTGTTAAGGCTTGCATAATAGCCCCTCTGTTGGCTTTAGAGTCTATACGTGTTTTAGCTACACGTGTTTTTAACGCTTTCAACGCTTCTTCATCTACTTTTATATTAGCGATAAAGTCTTCGTAAAGTTTTACTGCTGCCTCAAAGTTCTCTTGTAGCCCTTCAATATAAACAGTAGTATACTCGCCATTAGTTGAGATATTAAAACTAGAAGCTATCTTGTATAACTCTTTGCTGAGTTGCTCTGCTGACATTTTATCAGTACCTAAGAATTGACTATAATTAGAAGCTATGGCTAATTTCAAATCGTTTAGGGTGCCTATTTTATAACGGAAACTTAAGCGGTATAGCTCGTTGTCTTTGTTTTGTACGTATAGTACTTCTGCTTTGCCTAATTTACCTTTTTGTAGGTCTTTGCTGTAGTCTAAGAAAACAGGTTTTACTGGGGTACTTGGCATTTCGTTCACCATTTTCACAAAAGCAGATTGTTTGTCAGCATTGGTTTCAACAGGTGTAATAGCAGGTTTTTCTATCTTCTCTACATTGGTGCGTTGCCCTTTTTCTTTATAGACAGCTACATAGTTATTGCCTAAGTATTTGTTAGCAAAAGCTACGATGTCGGCCTTAGTTATCTTAGAAAGGTCGTTTACATAAGCTACACGGTCTTTCCAATCGAGATTGTCGGTGAAAGCATCCATTAGCATATTAGCACGGCTAGCATAAGATTCGGTACTTTGTATAACGTACTTTTTCATATTGTTGATGATAGAAGGGATAAGGTCATCATCAAAGTTTCCTTTCTTAAGGTCTTCTATCTGTCCGAGCATTAGGTCTTTCACTTGTTCTAATGACTGACCTTGTAAGGGGCGTCCTGATAGGTATAGTACGCCATAGTCTATAAGAGTATAAGCAAAAGCGCTTGCCCCAAGTAGTTTTTGTTTCTTTACAAGATTTAAGTCTATAAGACCCGCTTTGCCATTGGTAAGGATTTCACCCACTAAATCAGCTAATAGCGCTTCTTTATCTTGATTGCCTGGTAAGCGGAAAGCTATAGAAACGCTTTCAGCATCTGGGCCTACTACTTTTTTGATAATAGGGGCAGTGATAGGCTCTTCTTTCTCGAAAGTGTACTGAGGTACAGCTTTTGGTGTCATATAACTGAAAGCCTTATCAATTTCAGCAATTGCTTCGTCTGGATTAAAATCTCCTGAAAGTACTACTGCCATATTGTTAGGCACGTAATAGGTGTGGAAGTATTTGCGAATTTCCTTAAGCGAAGGGTTTTTGAGGTGTTCTACTGTACCAATAGTAGTTTGCAAACCATAGTTGTGCTTTTTAAACAATGAGGCAAAAAGGGTTTCGAATACCTCGCTGTTATCGCTGTCTAACGAACGGTTTTTCTCTTCATACACGGCCTCAAGCTCGGTGTGGAAAATACGCAATACAGGATTGCGGAAACGCTCTGCTTGCACGGTGATGTATTTGTTTAAGGCATTGGCAGGTACATCGTCAGTATACACTGTTTTTTCAAACGAGGTAAAAGCATTAGTACCCTGTGCGCCCATAGCAGTCATCATCTTGTCGTACTCATTAGCGATAGCGTATTTGCTAGCTACCCCTGATACAGAGTCGATTTTTTTGTAGATAGCTTTGCGCTTTTCAGCATCTTTGGTGTGATTGTACTCTTCGTACAACGCATCAATTTTATCTAACTGTACTTTCTCTTTTTCCCAGTCTAATGAACCGTACTTGTCAGTACCCTTAAAGAGCAAGTGCTCTAAGTAGTGCGCTAACCCTGTATTAGTAGAAGGGTCGGTTTTGCTACCTGCTTTAACAGCTACGTAGCACTGTATGCGCGGTTCTTTATTCGTAGGACTGAGAATGACGGTCAGTCCGTTTTTCAAGGTGTAGAACCTTGAATTAGTAGGGTCGTGGGTTACATATTTATATTTGTAACCACCACTTTGTGCTTCTTTCCACTCATAATTTTGAGCCTGAGCACCGAACGATACGGCTAATGCAAATAGCCATAAGAATAGATTTCTTTTTAACATCATTTGGTGAATTAACATTAAACAGACGCAAAAGTATAGAATTAAATTGTGAAATGCAAATGAAAGTACATATTTTTTTAACTGAAAGGCGCTAATATCACTTCGAGCCCATCGAGTTCTGGGGTTATAGGTATTTGGCAACCCAATCGGCTATTGGGTTTTACGTGGAAAGCTTCAGAAAGCATAGCTTGTTCTTCTTCCCCCATTTCGGGCAGCGTTACCGCCTCTTCATTCTGCACATAGCACTGACAAGAGGCACACATAGCCATACCCCCACATACGCCTATCTCGCCGTCTTGGGCAATCTCGTAGGCGCGCATTACCTCCATTAAGGTCATATTCATATCAGTAGGGGCTTCTATTTCGTATAGAAGCCCCTCTCTGTCGGTTATTTTTAGATGTATATCACTCATTATTTGAAATATTCTATTTTGCGGATACGTGCACAGATAGGTTTGCCGTTTTCGTACATTAGCACTTGTGTCCAATTGCCCATTTTGTCGAATGAATAACGGTATTTATAATCGAATTCGGGAGTAGTATAGGCTGTTAGTAGGTTGTGCTCGTCGAATACTTTGGTTGAGGCGACAGAGGTACGAGTCTTTACTACTTGCGTTTCGCCCGACTTGTTAAACATATAATCTGTTTCTACATAGAAGTTAGGGTCGTCATTAGCCGTGCAAATGCTCTGTATAAGTCGCCCCGCTTTGTTGTATTTATAGGTACAAACGGTTTCTTGTTTAGCTTCGTTTAAGAAAGTAGCTTTAGAAAGTCGTCCCTCTTTATCGTATTCGTTTTGTGTTTTTAAGAATACGTTTTTCTCTAATACTTTATCTTCAGTAGCAGCTACTTTGTTTATATTATTATAGGTATACGATTTTTCGCGGGTGTATTCGGGGCGTATTTTCTTCTCTAAAATGAGGTTTTTCTCTTCGTAGCGCTGAATGTCTTTTTCTAAAGCTGACACACTCGCCACTTTGTTTTTCTCTATACAGTTGCCCCAATCGTCATACTTATAGGTGATAGTAATGAGCCAAGTATCGCCGTCATACTCGTCTATTTTTACCAACTGATTTTTCTCATTGTAAAAATATTTGCGGTCTACCGTAAACTCGCCATCACCAGTTGTAAATACTGATTGACTTCTGTTAATATGTCCGTTTTTGTCATAGAAAAAACGCATCCCACCAAAAGGCTGGTCTTCAGCATTGTAAGTTATTATCTCTAAATTCTTGCCCGAATTATCGAAAATATAGGCTATATTAGTTTTAGAAGATTTTGTTGCGTCTTTTTCAAGTCCCCACTCTTCGGCATAGGGAAAAACATTATAGTTCTTACCATCGAATTTCTTTTCGCCTTTAGGGTCGGGTTCTAATAAAAAAGAGAAGTCTTCTACTTTTTTTATTTTCCCTTTCATTAGCAGTGTTTTGCTGCTAAGGGTGTCTATTTGTGCTTGTAGCGATGCCGAAAAGGCTAAAAAGACACTTGCTAATAGTACATTTATGCTCTTCATTTTTATTTAGTTATTAAAATTAGTAGTCTCTTTAATTAGTCAATTGATTTTATTACTGCTTTTTCTGCTTCTTTGCGAGTGCCGTCGAAACCATCAATACCCACTACTGTAGTGTATTTGAGTACATACTTTTTGTTGGGATAGATGCGGTTATAGACACTTTGACACATTAGGGTAGCTTCGTGAAAGCCACAAAGTATGAGTTTTAGCTTGCCAGGGTAGGTATTTACGTCGCCTATAGCGTATACCCCCTCTATGCAAGTTTGATAATCTAAGGCATTATTCACTTTTACTGCATTCTTTTCTATCTCAACCCCCCAAGTAGCTATAGGGCCTAATTTAGGGGTAAGCCCGAAAAGAGGTATAAAAGCATCGGCAATAAGTTCCTCTTTATTGCCCCCCTCTTGCTCTAATACTACCTTTTCTAATTGGTTTTCTCCTACGAGCCCTACCACTTCGTAAGGCGTTTTGAGATTGATTTTGCCAGCAGCTTTTAGGGCTTTTACCTTTTCTACCGAATCTAAAGCCCCTCTAAACTCATTGCGCCTATGCACTAAGGTAACTGAAGCCGTATTTACTTTTTCGGCTAAATAGATACTCCAATCGAGAGCTGAGTCGCCACCCCCTGCTATTACTACGTGTTTGCCTGCATAACTTTCGGGGTTCTTTACAAAATAAGCAACCCCTTTGCCCTCGTATTGCGCTATATTTTCAAGCTCAGGCTTGCGAGGCTCGAAAGTACCTAATCCGCCAGCAATAGCTACAGCCTTGCCTTTGACTTGCGTACCAGCATCGGTGGTGACAATGAAAGTGCCATCATCATTCTTAGTGAGGGTCATAGCAGTTTCGCCTAAGGTAAATTCAGGCTGATACTGCTTAATTTGCTCCATTAGGTTGTCTACCAACTCAAGAGCCCCCACGCTAGGGTAACCAGGGATGTCGAAAATAGGCTTCTTGGGGTACAGCTCTGTCAGCTGTCCACCTACTTGGGGTAGGGTGTCAATAAGGTGACACTTCAAGCGCAACAATCCTGCCTCGAAAACCGCAAAAAGTCCTGTGGGGCCTGCCCCTATGATGATGATGTCTGTCTCTTTCATTATTAAATGATTTTGTGCAAAGGTACAAAATAATTATTAATTAGCAAATTTACCCATTAGTGAATTTGTTCTAACGACTACCCCCTAACGAGCGTCTGTGCTTTTTCGAGGGCTTCGGCTATGCCTTCGGGGTTTTTACCGCCCGCTGTGGCAAAGAAAGGCTGTCCGCCGCCGCCGCCGTGTATGTATTTGCCTAACTCTCTTACTATTTTGCCGGCATCTAACCCTTTGTCTTGGGCAAGTTCTTTGCCGATATAGCACAATAATAAGGCTTTGCCTTCGTATGCTGAACCGAATAAGATAAACGGATTTTCTACCTCATTGCCTAACTGAAAAGCGAGGTCTTTGAGGGTAGCAGTATCTAAATCTAGCTGTTTGATAAGGCATTGCACCCCATTGATAGGAGCAAATTCGTTTTTTAGAGATACTTTTAGGTTCTTAGCTTGCTCTTTCTTCAGTAGCTCTAATTCTTTTTGCAGTTGGGCATTCTCTTCTTGTAGGTGTACGATGGCTTTGATAGGGTCTTGTGCGTTTTTGAGGGTAGTTTTGATATTATCGACTAACTTTTCTTGCTCTGCAAAGTACTTCACAGCCCCTCCACAAGTGATGGCTTCTATCCTACGAATACCAGCTGCAACGGCTCCTTCTGAAAGGATTTTGAAGAACCATATATCACCAGTATTTTTTACGTGAGTACCTCCACAAAGCTCTCTACTGTCGCCGAATTGTATCATTCGCACGTGGTCGCCGTATTTTTCGCCAAATAGCGCCATTGCCCCTGCTTCTATCGCTTGTTGTATAGGTATATTGCGGTGTTCTTGTAATGGTATCTTTTCCCAAATACGTCTGTTTACTATGCGTTCTACTTCGCTTAATTCTTCATCAGTCATTTTAGCAAAGTGAGAGAAGTCGAAACGAAGGGTTTCTGGCGATACGCGAGACCCTTTCTGCTCTACGTGCGTACCCAATACCTCGCGCAAGGCTTGGTGCAATAGGTGGGTAGCACTGTGGTTTGCCTCTGCCAACTGACGCGACAACGGATGTACTTCCGCTTTAAATGGGTCGGTTAGGTTCTCAGGCAAGTGCTCTGCTATGTGTATGATAAGGTTGTTTTCCTTCTTAGTGTCTAATATGTACACCAACTCGCCATTAGCTGACTGTAGCGTACCTTTGTCGCCTACTTGTCCGCCCCCTTCAGCATAGAAAGGCGTAGTGTTGAACACCAATTGGTAGTGAGTGCCGTCTTTTTGGCTCTCCACCTTGCGGTATTTCACAAGGCGTACCACAGCCTCTAAGGTATCGTAGCCGATAAATTCTTCTTCTTCGTCATCGCGAAGGATTACCCAGTCGCCTGCTTTTACTTGGGCAGCCGCACGCGAACGCTCTTTTTGCTTTTGTAGGTTCTCTTCAAAGCCAGCCTCGTCTAAAGTCAATCCTTTTTCAGAGAGTATAAGAGCGGTTAAATCTTTAGGGAAACCGTAAGTGTCATATAACTCAAAAGCCTTGCTACCTGACAATTGCTTATTGGTAGTGTTTTGAATCATCACATCGAGCATCAGCAATCCCTGTTCGAGTGTGCGCAAGAAAGAGCTTTCCTCTTCTTTTATCACATTCATAATGATAAATGCCTGCTTTTCTAATTCGGGGAAAGTGCTGCCCATCTGTTTGGTGAGCGTTTCTACCAGCTTATAGATAAAAGGTTCTTTTTGGTTTAAGAAAGTGAAACCATAGCGGATAGCACGGCGCAAAATACGGCGTATTACATAACCAGCTCCGTTATTAGAAGGCAACTGACCGTCGGCTATGGCAAAAGCCACTGCCCTGATATGGTCTGAAATGACACGAATAGCAATATTTATCTGCTCTTGTTCGGCACTTACATTACTGCCACTATAGTATTTGCTTTTGGTTATCTCTTCTACTTTTTGAATTAGCGGAGTAAATACATCGGTGTCGTAGTTTGATTGCTTTTTCTGCAATACCATACAGAGGCGCTCGAAGCCCATACCTGTATCGACGTTTTTAGAAGGGAGTTTCTCGAGGCTGCCATCGGCTTTGCGGTTGAACTCCATAAATACGTTGTTCCAAATCTCAATCACTTGAGGGTGATCGTTATTGACCAAGTCGCGCCCTGCTATTTTTGCTTTTTCTTCATCAGAACGAATATCTACGTGTATTTCGGTACAAGGGCCACAAGGACCTTGATCGCCCATTTCCCAGAAGTTATCTTTCTTATTTCCGAGTAAAATATGGTCTTCAGCGATACGTTCTTTCCATATATCGTAGGCTTCTTGGTCGAAAGGCACGCCCTCTTCCTCGCTACCTTCAAATACCGTTACGTATAGATGCTCTTTTGGTATTTTATATACTTCAGTGAGCAGTTCCCACGCCCAGCTGATGGCTTCTTTTTTGAAGTAGTCGCCAAAAGACCAGTTGCCGAGCATCTCGAACATCGTATGGTGATAGGTGTCGCGCCCTACCTCTTCGAGGTCGTTGTGCTTGCCTGATACGCGCAAACATTTTTGGGTATCTACCACACGTGTTTGTTTAGGTTTAGCATTGCCGAGGAAAAACTCTTTAAACTGGTTCATACCCGCGTTAGTGAACATCAGGGTAGGGTCGTTTTTAATAACCATAGGAGCAGAAGGAACGATGGTATGCCCTTTGCTCTCAAAGAATTTTAGGAATTGCTGTCTTATTTCTTGTGAAGTCATATATTTTCGATTAACGGTAAAATAATATTGAGGCTGCAAAAGTAGTAATTTTATACGTAACAAGCAAAAAGTTATTGTTTTTTGTTCGGCTAAACGGGTGAGTTAAGATTGCATTATTTGTAATGTTTTTTGGTTTTCGTTGCTAATTTGACAATAAGGTTTCTTCGTTGTTTCTATACTCAATCTATACTTAGTGTATACTTAATCTATACTCAAGATATTATTGTAGTATTCTTAATGAAAAGGCAAAAAGGTTAAGAAATCTGCAATTAGTTTGGTTATTTAGAAAAAAGAGAAATAAAATTTGTTATTTGAACTTTATTATTTGTATTAATTTACTATCTTTGCCGCGATTAATTCTAAATAACGATTTTTATGAGAAAACTTTTTATAGGATGCCTTGTTTTTATGGGGCTTACTATGAAGGCACAGACGAATGTCTTGCTGACTGAAGCCTATTGGAAGCAGAAGCCTTCGGTAGCACAAGTGCAACAAGCGATAGCTGAGGGCAATAGTCCGACAGCTTTTAACGCTCGTATGTTTGACGCTACTTCTATGGCCATACTTAATGCTGCTCCTTATGAAACTATTACTTATCTTATTGATTTAGAAGGTAATGGTGTTAATAAAATCACTCACGATAAGCGTACTTACCTGCATTGGGCTGTTTTTCAGAATAATCAGCCTGTGATAAAATACCTTATCAGTAAGGGGGCAGATGTAAACCGTCGCGATTCTCGTCAGTTTACTCCTATACTTTTTGCTGCCGTAGGAGGGCAGACAGATAAGGAACTTTATGAATTACTGCTGAAAAATGGAGCTAACCTAAAAGAAACTAATTCTGATGGAGCAAACCTCTTGTTGATGCTCATTCCTCACCTAAAAGACCTCAAAGGAGCTGATTATTTCATTAAAAAAGGGCTGAAACTGACTTCTACAGACACAAATGGTAATAATGCTATCTATTATGCTGCTACTATGGGGAATAAAAGTATAATAGAAGCACTGATAAAGAAGAAAATAGACCCTAAAAATGTAAATAAGAAGGGTGAAAATGCGTTTTTTGCAGCTGCCAGAGGTTTTAGACGTACTACTAATAAACGTGATTTCTTTGAATATTTAGAGCAATTGGGGGTAAAACCTAATCAGGTGAACAGTGATGGTATAACACCACTTTATATAGTGGCAGGTAAAAATCGCGATATAGAGGTACTCTCTTATCTTTTAGAAAAAGGTAATGACCCTGCTCAAGCTAATAATGAGGGTAGAACGCCTCTTATGAATGCAACAGCCCTTAATACCCCTGAAATTGCAGCGCTCTTGCTTGATGCTGCGAATAATATTAACGCTCGAAGCAAAGATGGGTATACGGCTCTGCAATTGGCTTTTGAAAATAATAGTTTGCCTATGGTAGACTTACTGATAAGCAGAGGGGCTGATATACAGATGGTTGATAACGAGGGTAATACCCTCTATCACACAGCCGTAAAAAGAGGTAAATTAGAATTTTTAGAGAAATTGAGTGCTTATCCACTCGATATAAATAAGAAGAATAATGAGGGGCTTTCTCCGTTGCAAAAAGCTGTTATGATAGCTAATAATGTGGAAATGATAAACTTTTTACTTAGCAAAGGGGCAGACAAAAATGCTCTTACTGATTTAGGTGAGACAGTATATGAGTTGGCTAAAGAAAACGAAGCTCTTAAAGGAATAAATATTGAATTTTTAAAATAGTAATTTAGATGAAAAAGAAATACTTAATAACTGCTTTAGTAGCTGTAGTGGCTTTGCTTACAGCGTCATTTGTACAACAGACAACGTCTAAAAAATACAAATGCTTAATACAACTTACTAATTATAAAGGAGATGGGGCTTATATTGTAGCCTCGCTGATAAATCCTCAAGAGAAATATGAACAGACCTTACAGGTGCTTGGTGATGACCCTGAGTGGTATAGTGAACTAACTGAGTGGTGGAAGTTTTATGGCAAGCGGCAAACTATTGATGGTATCACAGGAGCTACGATTAGTGGGGGAGAACGTGCTGTAAGAGTGATTACTATAGAAGATAGTAAGCTGAATAAAGGTTATAAAATACGCTTTGAAACAGCAGTAGAAGATAATAAATATTATACTCAGGATGCTGAAGTAGAACTTAAAACAGAAAATCTTAACACGAAGATAAATGGTAAAGGCTACATACGATATGTAAGAATAATGGCGAATGATTAATCATTCGCCATTATTAATTTCATATTTTTAGCTTTTTCCATCATAAAAGCCTTAGCAGCTTGGTATTCATTAGGTATTTTGCCTTCTAATATGGCTTCTTTGATAGCTTCTTTTAGTATACCTACAGGTTGTGAAGGAGGTAATCCGAAGGTTTGCATTATTTCTTCTCCAGAGATAGGAGGTTGGAAGTTGCGAATATGGTCTTTTTCTTCTACTTCTACGACTTTTTGGCGAACAATTTGAAAATTCTGATGGTATTTCTTATATCTCTGTGGGTTTTTGGTGGTAATATCGGCCTCACAAAGGGTCATAAGTGCTTCAAAATCATCGCCAGCATCAAAAAGTAGGCGTCTTACAGCCGAATCGGTTACAATATCCTGTGCAATGATGATGGGGCGGGAACTCATAGTAACCATTTTTTGGACAAACTTCATCTTCTCATTCTGAGGAAGACGCAGGCGCTGGAATATCTTGACCACCATTTTCCCTCCAAGAAACTCGTGACCATGGAATGTCCAACCTATTTTCTTATCAAATCGTTTGGTGGGCGCCTTACCTATATCATGCAATAGAGCTGCCCAGCGTAGCCATAAGTCATCGGTGTTGAGTGCAATATTATCCACCACCTCCAAGGTATGCCAAAAATTATCCTTGTGGCGTTGACCTTCCTTTTCGTCTACTCCTTGTAGGGCGACCAATTCAGGTAAGATCATTGAGAGCAGGCCTGTTTCATAAAGCAACTTAAAGCCTACCGAAGGGCGTGCAGCGGCAAGAATTTTGTTGAGTTCCTCAGCAATACGTTCGTTGGAAATAATCTTGAGTCGTTCCTTGTTGTCCGCTATGGCTTGTAGGGACTTCTCTTCTATCTGAAAATTCAGCTGTGTAGCAAAGCGAATAGCCCTGAGCATACGCAAAGGGTCGTCAGAATAAGTAATGTTTGGCTCTAAAGGGGTACGAATGATTTTGTTCTGTAAGTCATCAACTCCTCCAAAAGGATCTACCAATTCTCCGAAAGTGTCTTGATTTAGGGATATAGCCAAGGCATTGATGGTAAAATCACGACGATTTTGGTCATCGGCCAAGGTGCCATCTTCCACTATGGGCTTGCGAGAATCCTCCCGATAGCTTTCTTTACGTGCCCCAACAAACTCAATATCAATATTATCGGTCTTAATCATGGCAGTGCCAAAATTCTTAAATACCGATATTTTAGGATTATTGGGCAATTGAGCGGCTACTTTTTCAGCTAGCTCTATACCACTGCCTAGAGTAACAATATCAATATCTTTGGCAACACCTCGTTTTAATAGTAAATCACGAACAAAACCTCCTACGACGAAGCATTTTTGACTGTTTTGATCAGCAATTTTAGAAATAAGTTCAAAGATGGGAGCTGTAAGTGATTGAGAATAATTCATCATGTATTTTTTTGTTAGTCCCATTTACTTTTTTTGGAAAGTACATATTTTCCTCCTCCTGTGAAACATAGACAAATAGCACCTCCTAAGAATAGCGCTAAGGTCTCAATAGCCCAAGCACCTGTATCGGGGTTAATGACAAAGATTTCACTCTTATGTACTAAGAAAATAGCCACTAAGCAATCTAGGGCTATAATCATAGCGAAAAAGCGGGTACGATAGCCCAGCATTAGCAGGATAGGCGCTACAATCTCGCCTATGTAGGCACCATAAGCCCAGATACTTGGCAGTGCATGATTGACCAATTGGATCTTTACAAAGCTGATATCATGCAACTTAGAAATGCCATGAAAGAGCATGATGCCCCCTATGATGATCCTTAGCAGCAGAACGCCTATATGAATGCTATTATTGTTAGTATTATTGGTATCTCTGTAGTACATTATCAATTAAATTATAAAGAGAGTGGGTGCAAAGATAGTGAAATTATTTTTGCAAACGCGAGTGTTTGAGATAAATTAGTAAATATAAG